>WNFX01011013.1_pt1 | contig 14055 bp, 14 predicted proteins | sample 5400111 | NCBI WGS metagenome assembly WNFX01 (sample SAMN13153363, study PRJNA577476) | soil metagenome | isolation source: 40 cm soil or saprolite under grassland replicate 1 | place: USA:California | collected 2016-06-15 | reverse complement strand
TCTTGAATTCCTGCGCGACGACCACACCTTCGAGACCGGCGAACGCCGAGACAATGCTGAGCCATTCGAAGTTGCTGTAATGATAACAACCGACAATGACCGGCTTGCCCGGGCGCGTGTCTTCCTCATCCCATCTCTCGCGATTCTCGAACTCAACGTAACGCGAGAAATTTTGACTCGTTAGGCGCGGGCTCCAGAAAAAATCGAGCATGGTGCGGGCAAAATGCTGATAAGATTCACGCACGATCTGCGCGCGGCGCTCGCTTGAAATTTCATCGCCAAAGGCCACCCGCAGATTACTCAGCGCAACGCGCCGGCCCCGACGATCGAGCATGGCGCCGAGCGAGCCGAGCAAAAGTGCCAGCCGATAACAAGCTTTGCGCGACAAAAGTGGAACGAGTTTCGCGGCGAATTTGAGCCCCAGCCACTCCAGACGGTAGCGAATCTTTCTCGCCGGGCGCATCGCTCCAGTGTAAGCAGGCTTCGCGCAAGCTGCGAGCGCCCGCTCAGCTAGCAATCTAAATCGAGAGAAAATCGAATTCTCAATTGTGAATTCTGACTGATCAGAAGTTCCTAATTCTTAATTGAAACTCGCTCGCTGCCCGCGCTCACTCGCTCCTACCCTCGTCACTTTACCCTTCCATGTCGCTCATCCCGTTCGCTCCATTGAAACTCGCTCGCCTCCTTCTTAATTTTCACTTCTTCTTAAGACCGACAAAATTCAGAAATATATTTTGAGAGCGCAAACGTCCTGCGATCGCTCCGCAGTGAGTCGATTTTCTGTTCGCGTTTCAAGAAACGATGAACAACGCCAACAACAATCAGGCAACGTCAAACTGGTAACGCAGCGTTCGTTTCAACGTTTTCTCGGAGAGCAACGAAACGTCAAACGTTTACATCTGACCCTGTTTTGAATTCGATTTTCACAATTTTCGCGCTTCGTCCGTCGTCGAGTTTAATCCAGTCGCCCATGTCCGCGGCCAGCAGCGCCTTGCCGAGAGGAGAAATCCAACTGACAGTGTCTCGTTCGAAATTGAGTTCGTCGACGCCGACGATAGTTAACGTTTCGGTCGCGCCTTTCTTATCCTTCACCGTCACCGTTGCGCCGAACGTGACGCTGTTAGACGGCGCGTCCGGAGGATCGACAACATGGACTGATGCCAGAATTTGTTCGAGTTCGGTGACACGCGCGCTGACGGCGTTTGCCGCGCGAAGTTTTTGCAGTTCGTCGCGCAAACGCTTCGCTCCGCGCGCGGTGATGTAATTGGTCGCTCCCGGCGGCAGTCCTGACGCCGATCGCTTCCGTCCGCTGCGCTCCGGAAGGTCCACATCTTCTTTGACGAAGGCTCTGCTCATCCAGAAAAGTATCGCACTGGCCGCATCGGGCGTCCTTTGGAAAACAGGGTGCTTAAGATCATGCAAAAAATGTTCCTGCGTTGAAACTCCGTCCTTTCCCACACTCCATCGCTGCTACCTCGCAGCTTTACCTTCTATGTCGCTCATCCCGTTCGCTCCATTCCTGAGAGATTTAATGCATGAGCTTTGATACGCAGACGAAACTGGCGATCTCCCGGCACTTCGCGCACCGCACGCGATCGTCACGCCGGGCTTGAGGCTTACCGTCAACCCGGTATCCTCGCACGGCATGCATCGTGACCATCAGCGTTGGTACTCGCACCGTCTGAATCGCGACATGGGCGTCGCCATTTACGGCAATTACGGCGCGCCGATCCTCGCCTTCCCGACGAGCTGCGGCGACGAATGGGAGATGGAAGGTCAAGGCATGATTCGCACCCTCAGCCCCTACCTGGAGCAGGGGCGAATCCGACTCTTCTGCATCAACAGCGTGAACAGCGATTCATTCCAAAACAAGGGAGCGCACCCGTTCCACCGGAGCTGGATGCAGGCCCAGTATGACGCCTATGTGGAGAACGAAGTTTTCCCGTTCATCGACTCCCAATGCCAGACGCCGGGCATCGGAATCGCAACACTGGGCGCATCGCTCGGTGCCTATCATGCGGCCAACACTCTCTTCAAGCATCCCGACTAGGCGAAGCGCTGCTACGCGCTTTCTGGCATCTACGACATGCGCGACTCCATGGACGGTATGTACGACGACAACTTCTACTTCAATAACCCGGTCGACTACATGGCGAACCAAAGTGATCCCTGGTTTCTCCGCCAATACGCGAGTTGCGACATCCGGCTCGTGACCGGCTGTGGTCCATGGGAGAACAGCGGCCCCACCTACCGAATGTCGGAGATTCTCAGGAATCGCGGCATTGCTCATCATCTGGACGATTGGGGTCCAGAGGGCGGGCACGAATGGCCGTACTGGCATCACCAGATGTGGGATTACGTCAGCGCGCACTACTAAAGAATTTCAGCGTTCTTGTCGCGTCACCTGCTCGCGAACCATTTCGGAGTAACCCTTGTGCGAAGGCGGACTTGATCAAGCGTCCGCACGCGTAGACGCTGACTTGATATCGACAACGGGCGTGCCGTCGAATGCCTCGATCGGCCCGATCTTCATACGTGTGCCGTCAATCTCACGCACAGCGACGGGATGCAGCCCAAGCGGGTTTGGTCGCGTAGGTGAGCGCGTGTAAAACACGCCCGTGAGCGGACGAGTTTCGTCGCTGCGCGGATGCCCCTTCAGCACGTCGCGTTTTGCCTCGTGCAACCACGTGATCACGATCAATTCGTTACCGACTTCCATGCCTAACAACGCCTCCGCGAATCGGGGTTCGATCTCGAGCCACGCGTCGGGCGCACCTTCCAGTCCTTGCCGCGGCGCGTCTTCACGCCCCTTCACTGACGATCTGATGAAGCCAACCGGCTCGAGTGTGTAAGAGTTCATTCATCCAACTTTGGTCGTGCTCTCTATGACGCAATGTTAAATGTTTAGATACGACCCCGATTTCTGACTAATGAATCAACGGTGCCTTCGATAAGATCTGCGCGGCGGACGGTTGTTCGATGAAGCATTCCGGAAACGCCACCCGACCTGGCCGTGCGGGGCATCGCCGCTTCTACGCGGAGAATTTCCTGGCAGTCGCGGCTGGATCTTTCGCTGCGGGACTCGTGCTCCCCTGCCCTGTTCGTCGCGTGGCGGCGCAGGCTGATTGTAATCGAAACCTTCCGCCTTTTTCCGTACGATCCCGCGACCGATGAAACGCTCGAGCGAACGCAACGGCCCCTGATCTTCCGGCGTAATAAAGCTGATCGCATCACCGATGGCGTGTGCGCGGCCGGTGCGTCCGATGCGATGGACATAATCCTCTGAGTGCATCGGGAAATCGTAATTCACCACATGCGAGATCCCATCCACATCGATGCCGCGGGCGGCGATGTCGGTGGCGACGAGGACACGGACGGCACCCGATTTGAAATCCTTCAGCGCACGGAGCCTCTGGTTCTGCGAGCGATTGGAATGGATGGTTCCCGTTTTGATTCCGCTGCTCTCGAGACGGCGAGCGATCTTGTCGGCGCCGTGTTTGGTCCGGGAAAAAACCAGAACCGTGTCGAAGTTGGGATCGCCCAGGAGATGAAGCAGTAACGCAGACTTCAAGTGCGGGCGAACTTCGTAGGCAAACTGCGTGACCGTCTCGGCCGGGTTCGCGCGCCGGCCAATCTGCACAATCTTGGGCGACTGTTGGAACTGGTGGGTTAATTGCTCGATTTCGCGTGAAAGCGAGGCGGAGAACATGAGCGTCTGGCGTTTTTGCGGCAACGCTTTCACGATCCGTCGAATCGGCGGAAGAAAACCCATGTCGAGCATTCGATCGGCCTCGTCGAGCACGAGAAACTCGACGCCAGAAAGGTTGGCTACTCGTTGGTCCATCAGATCGATCAACCGCCCCGGTGTGGCTACGACAAGATCGACACCGGAACGCAACGCCTCGATCTGCGGACGCTCACTCACGCCGCCGAAAACCGTGGCCATGCGCAACGGAACGTGTTTCGCGTAAGCGCGAACGTTCTCCTCGATCTGCACCACCAGCTCACGAGTCGGCGCGACCACCAGCGCGCGCGGGCCGTTTCTCTGACCGTTGTGCATCGACGCCGCCAGCTTCATTAGAATCGGCAGAACGAAAGCAGCCGTTTTTCCCGTGCCCGTCTGCGCAATCCCGATCACATCGTGTCCCGCGAGAATGAGCGGGATCGCGGCGATCTGAATCGGGGTCGGCTCGGTGTAGCCCGCGTCGTGCACGGCCTGTAACATTTGGGGCGAAAGATTGAGTGCGCGGAATGGCATGAGGCGACAACTGTCGCCCGTTAATTGCAACCGCGCACCTACTCTTCCTCTAGATCTTCGACTGCCCGCCACGTTCTACGTGGTTAGGCGCATTCCGCACCTGTTCTTCTCACATTCGACGCCGGGCACCTGCTTCTTCGATGCGCTCCGGCATCAGCGCGATGGAAAATTACGAGGAGATTGCGCGTCGCTTCTCGAGAAGAAACGCAATGACCGCGAAGACCGTGTAGAAGACGAGCGCCGTGATCGCAAAGGCGCGATCGGACGAGGGCAGGCCGCGCAAGAAGATGTTGCTGGTTTGAATCAAGACCAGCACCGCAACGAAAATGATGATGCCGATCTTTCGCGCGATGGCGCCGTTGCGTTTCAAATAGAGGACCGCGCCGAAAAGAAGAATTCCGATCTCCAATACAAATTCGATGCCTCGGTAATTCCAAAGACCGAAGCCGACTTTCAACGTGTCGTCATAGATGGCGAGATCGGGGCGATGAACAATCAGATCGAGAAGCCAATGCGAAAAAACGGCGAAACCCACCAGTAACGCCGCGCTGTTCGAGGCAATATTCCGCCAGCCGATTTTGTAAATTGCAAATGCCACCGCCGACCAGAAGAGCGCGCCAATCAGGCTGTGTGTGTAAGGCATGTAATAAAGATCGAGCGCATTGGTCGCGGTGATTCCGGGAACGAAACGCACCTTCTCGATCCCAAGCAGAACAAATGGCGCCCACAAAAGATCCAGCAACTGCACGGCCACGAACAAAACCCAGAGCGGGATCTTATTTCGCGGCGTTTTGACTGCGAACGCGACACCGTAATGCCCCACGAACATCCTTTCAGTTTGATCGCTTGCAACCAAGCTTATGGTTGTCAAAGCGCAAAATCATCCAACGAATCTCACCGATGATTACTGTCGATAGTAAGCTCTGACCCCTTCTATGACCCCCCTTCTCTGACCCCTTCTCTGCCTTGACCCCTTCTCTGCCTTCTTCGCTTCTCATCTACATCGTCAGCCACATCGATGAACAAAGCGACACAATCGACTATTTCCCATTCGATATTGCTAGCTCTCGGAAATCAGAAGAAACAACCTGGGGCGGACTTAAACGCCGCCTGGTACCATCGCAACGCTAAGATATTCGCTAAACTAACTCAGATCGCGCGCCCGGGCGATCGCGTCCTTGTGGTTTTCGGGTCGGGCCACGCCTTTTGGCTGCGGCATTTCGCCCAGAACACGCCCGGCTTCACGCTGGTGGAACCGAACGATTACCTGCGCTAGCTCTTGACTACTTGTCGCGTTGTAGCCCTGGGCGGAGGCGGACCACTACCAATTTTGTGACCTTCACTTCTCCGGGCGCGGCTCTTCCTTTTTACTTTCCTTAGAACTTCTTCCTCTCTTCTTTCCTTACCGGATTAAAACTTCTTAATTTTTCCTTCTTACCTCTTACTTCTCCTCAAGACCGGCGAAATTCAAAAATATATTCGAGAACGCAACGCCCTGCGATCGCTCCGCATGAGTCGATTCTTCTTCGTTAGCGAGAGCGTCGGTCCCCTCTCATTTTTCAGTCTTTCAGTGTTTCGCCTTCGGAAATGTCAAATGTTTAGACGCGACCCCCAAGACCCCCCCGAGCTCTTCGTCTTTGCGCTGCAGTAGAAATGCGTTTGATCTTCGTCGGTCTTGGCTTGCGAGACGACTATAGCGGCGGTCTCTGACCGCCGAAGTCAGAAGGATCGACGCTCGAAGAGCGCCGCTACAACAAATGATCCAACGTCTCCTAGTTTTTCCTTCTTCCTTCTTCCTTTTACTGCGTCTAGACCCAAAATGCCTCGGCCCTAGATTTACCAGCCGATCCAAAGCGGAGTTCGAATATGCTTGACCTGCGTAACCCTGTTGTATCTCAATCAGGTAACCAGTAGAAGTGATGGCAACACTCCCGGAGGGAACATTTTGGCATGAACATCCGATCACTTTTTGTTTGCGGCGCGCTCCTTCTGTTCGCGAGCGTCGCTTACGGCGCCGGCTCTTATCAGCGCACGAGAGACGGGCAAACATTCGTCTGGAATGATTCACCTGAACGTGGCGAGGAGGCAACGTGGTCCGGCAAGCGCGACAAGAAGGGGTTCGCAACTGGCTCTGGCACACTGACGTGGTATAAAGTTGAGCCAACAATCGTGACTGGCTCCAACATTCTGGATACTAGAAGATACGCGGTCGTGATTAACCGTTACTCAGGCAGAATGGTGCGAGGCAAATTCAAGGGCGCTGTCGCTTACGTCGATGCGAATGGAAAAACATTGCAGGTAACGTCTGTCAGCGGAGCTAATCGTCCAAGCCCTCGCCAAAGCGCAACCCCGGTTCGGACGCCAAGATTGAGAGCGACCCCAAGGGCCGAACAGACCCCACGCCACCCTCGCAGCAAACGGTCACGCGAACTCCAGAGCGCACTGTCTGCACCAGCCACACCGGAGCCAGCTCCGGAGCAGACCCCGCCGCCAATTGTAGAAGAACCGCAAACCGCAGTGCCACCGCAGACAGCCACCCTGGCGGCGCAGGAGATGGCGACCCCACCGTCGGAGCAACAAGCCAGGCAAACTGATGTCCGAAGCACACCCGTACCAACACCAACCCGGTCTGACGATTCTCTGCGATCGCGCTCCGCGCGGTCATTGGATTTACCGAAGCCGCCGCGAACTATGGACGCACAAACCGTTGCCCGATTAGATGCTGTGTACCAAGCCGCAGTTAAGGCGAATGACATCGCAATAATGGATGAGATTTTAACCGATGACTTTGTTTTGGTAACAGACCGCGGCGCTTCTTTGACGAAAGCTGACTTGATCAAAGAAGCTCGAGAAAAGCGGACGATCTACGAGTACCACGAGGTGGAGGAAGGCACCCAGAAAGTGCGAATATGGCGCGACACGGCTGTTGTTACCGCGCTGTTGAGAATCAAAGGCACGAGAGACCAAAACCCGTTCGATTATAAAGTCTGGTTGAATGAGACTTACGTTCGGACGCCTACCGGTTGGCGTTATGTATTTGGGCAAGCTTTGAAACCCGACGCAAAATAGTTTCAATCACCATGACTGGTCAGCGGCACGAATCATAGATTCCATTTCCACAAAACGCGGACGATGAAACGCTTTCCGTCGCGCTACGCTCCAGAGGATCGACATCGTCTTTAATGAAGGGCCTGCTCACCATTCGATCGTTTCCTAGTTCTTAATTCTGCCCTCTTACTTCTTACTTCTTCCTTTTTCCTTCTTCCTTCTTACTTCGCTGATGCTCGGCGAGTTGAAGCCGTTGGAGTGAACGAGCTCAGAAAAATTTGCGAGTTTGCTCGCGCGAAGCTCGGGCACTTCATTCAATCGAAGCGATTAACGAATGACGAGAGCCTCGCCGACGCTCTACTCTTCCGGCTTCCGAATACTGATCTCGCCCGGCTTGAAATCGACTTTCTCGAACTTCGCCTTGTCGAGGTCCCAGATCCCATGCAGTTCCGCGCTCCAATGGGGGCCCGGGGCCAGATTCGGTCTGTTCTCGGCAAAAATATTCAGCAACAACTTGTGGTACTTGAATTCAAAAGTCACCACGTGCGGATTGTCCGCCCTAAACGTGTAGCTGTCCTTTTCCATCGGATATTTTTTTAAATAGCGGCTCTGCCAGTCGCGATCGAAATATTTTACCACGTCCGGCCAGATCTTCTCTTCGCGTTTGATTTTGTCGTTCGCGATCTGATAGACAACCAGATCTTCGTCGCCCCATTTTCTGTGATGCCACACGGCCACCCAATCGCTGCCGTTCCATTTCGCGTCCGCCGCGCCGCGCCCACCCTTCCAAGTAACACCGTCGCCGGTTTCGATTTCTTTCAACACTGCGTACGGTTTGAGACGAACGAGCAAATTGGGTAGCCCTGGATCTACATTTGAATCCTCACCTCGCACTTCATAAAGAATCGCGAATCGTCCATCCGGCGAAATCGTGTCCTCGCCAACCTCGTATTCCTTCGGAACTTCCGGATACTTCTTCGCTTCCTCTGGCGGCGACGCGCTCTCCTCCTGTCCGCAAATCACTGGAGTAATCGAGAGAACAATCGCAATGGAACTGATTAGCACCTTCATATTACCGCGATCGTAAACCGCTCGCCGCAATTCATCACTACCATAGACGCTACCATCATAAGCCGCTTACGATGGATGAACTCTACGTCTTGTGCTGTAGCGGCAGGGTGAGGCGCCGCACGCCTTTGTTGTTCTCAAGCAAGGCGCGCGCAGACGAGCGTGAGTTGTGCGAGTTTGCGCGTTTCAAGGCGCCGCACAGTGTGACCTTCGTCAAAGAGCTACCCCAAACTGCGACCGACATTTACCTCTTCGTTATTCGCGAACCTGAATCAGGATTGAACCTATCCCGGCACCTTGCGACCATTCGCGATGTGCGCGCTGAATGTCCCGCAGCGGAATCACCGCTTTGATCGGCACTGAAAGTCTGCCAGTTCGCAGTAAGTCGAAAAGCGCTTCTAGGTCAGAAAAGAAATGTTTCGAGTCGCGACTGATGAAGTAGAACTTCGTCCTTTTGCCTGTCCAGAACACCAGGTTCCTTGCAAGCAGCTTGATAACAGCAGGCAGCGCGGGGCGCGGAGCAGTCCCGGACAAAGCTGGCAAGTTAAGACCGTAGCCCACTAACACGCCGCCTTTTCTTAGAATGGAGTAAGACTCATCCCAGCTCTCGAATCCAAGCGGGTCAAAGACGGCATCCATTCCACCGGTCGCCTGCATGGCGCTGATCCATTCCTTATCCAAGTAAGCGTAAGGCGTAGCTCCTGCCTGAATTAACTCAGGATGTTTACGACCTGAAGCTGTGCCGTAAACTGTAGCTCCTTGCATTTTCGCAAGCGTGAGCAGTGCATAGCCAACGGCGCCACTAAGCCCATGAACAAATACCTTGTCGCCAGCTTCGACGCGTGCGGCGCGCATGACCATGCCGTAGGCAGTACTCCAATCCAGGATCACGGCGGTCGCTTGTTGTGAATCGACACCTTCGGGAACTGACACGAGATACTTCTCAGCGACATTAATCAGCTCTGCTTCGGCTCCGTAGATCGATAGACAAGCTACTCTGGTGCCGATGCGAAACTTGGTGCTTCCAGAACCATTCGCAGTTACCCGGCCGACAAAGCAGTAGCCTGGCGTAAACGGCGGTTTCTTCTGCATCGGATAAGTGCCGCGGCGCATATTGATGTCCGCGCCCGAAAAGCCGGAAAACTCCACCTCCACTTGCACCTCGTTAGCCGCTGGCGCTCGGATCTCCTCTTGAACGACTGTGATCTTCGACTCATCTCCGAACCCGGTGATCAGAGCCTTCTGAATCATTGCCATAGTTTAGTTGATGCTATTCAGGTTCGTTAAGCTCCTTTTATCTGTCACCTCATGAACGTCGTTGGTTCGCGCTTACTCTCAACTCTCAACCACCTGTCACGCCGCCTTGTCGAGCCGTAGCTTCGGCGAAGGCGGAACGATTCACGGATCACGTCCGTGACAGCGCAAATGTTAAGTGTTTTAGTTGCGACCCCGTGGTCTTTTCCCGCACTTGGTCGCGCACCCACAAAAGCATTGGGTCGCGACCTGTTTGTTAACGTCCTTGTTTTAGCGGAGCGAGATCGATTTCCCGGAACGGGCTAACTGCCGCGCTTGGAAAAGAGCGGTGAGATGCAGCATGGTAAAAAATGGGACCATAAACGTCGGAATGAGCACCAGGGGTAATCGTGTCATTGGGCTGGTGGTGACGTTGCCAATAAGCGCAATGATTCCGGGGAAAGCGCCCGAAGATAGGGTCGCCGTTGACACGGCCACAACGAAGTCAGCGATCCCAAGAATGTTCCAGATCACAAATCGTCGGCTGCCAGCAAATAACGGGTTGCGAACCAGGCTAATCACGATCCAGGGTGCGGTGATCCCGATCGCCATGTCCCCGAGCCCAGCCGGAAGAGCGAACAGTCCGGGCAAAATACCATTTGCATACAATGAGAGGAAACCAAGGCCGCCCCACCGCCAGCCCTCTATCGCAGCCACGAATCGAAGGTCCGCGCCGAGAATGAAGTCCCGGAACGACTTCCATCTGAAATACGCCGCTAAAAACAGTGCCAAAGGAATTGCGACGCCGACGAAAATTGGCAGCGGCGGGGAATTCGCGCTCCCAACGAATGCCCGTTGAGAGGCAAGCAAAAAGACGATACCAAACCAGAGCGCCAGCGCTACAAAAACGACTGATCTCACGCTTGAACGTCCGATATTGAGTTCCGAAGCCACATTTCCTGTGATGCTTCCCATAGTTTCACTTTTCATGTTCATATGTTCTTCCTTTCATCTTTAGTTGACCGTCATTCGAAGACTATGTTCAATAATACTTGCAAAATGCAAGTAATATACTTGTAGATTGCAAGTAAATAATATGGCATCTTGAGCTATGCCCGTTACCCGTCGAAATCAAAGAGCGAAAAAAGGCCCTGCGCCGAGGCGTTCACCTTGTCCGGTGGCGTATTCGCTGGACATTTTTGGTGACCGCTGGACCCTGCTTGTCATCCGCGATCTTTTTTTTGGCCGCACCCGTTTCAAAGATTTCGCGGCCTCGCCCGAAGGCATTCCCACCAACATCCTGACTGAACGACTCGAACGCCTGCTGGCGCGCGGCATCGTTGAACAAATCCCTGCCGAAGATGGCACGAAGCGCCTGGCTTATCGCCTCACTAAAAAAGGAAAAGCACTTGGCCGAGTGTTGAGAGCGATGCGCGACTGGGGACTGGCCTGGGATAAATCAACGCGTGTCCAAATACGGCGCAGTTCTAATTGAAACTCGCTCGGCTCCCCGCTCACTCACTCCTACCCTCGTCACTTTACCTTCTATGCTTGGCGCGCCGTAGCCTCGGCGAAGGTGGGTCGCGCGTCCCACGCGCTCCATTCTTAATTCCTAATTCTTACTTTTTGTCTTCCGTGATTTCTCGCCGTGACCGTCACTCCGCGGAGACAATATATTGCTCAAGTTTTCCGTCCGGCATCGCGTAGGTGCTAACTCCCAGGGATTTCTTTTGAAATTTTGCCCGATAACGACGCGCAGTCATTCCACCGCGCAATCCTTCGCTGACCAATTCGAAGTCAGTAGGGGCGCCGAGAGGTGCGAGACTACTCCCAAGGTCATGCAAACATTGTTTATCAAAATAAGCGTTGGCGTTGTCGGTAAAAAGTGAGCGATCGATCGTACCTTTTTGGAGACCAACCAGGATCGCTTTGGCTTTTGCCAGCGAGTCACGATTGTCAGTCGGGGCGAACATTATTTCGCCGATCTTATTCGCCAGATTCACGCCTGCTCGATTTGCATCCATGTTAGTCAACACGATGACCGCAGCACGATCGTCGGGATAAACTACGTTCTGCGCCGTGAACCCTGAGACTTCTCCGCCATGAGCAAGCACCCGGCGACCGTTGACCAAACTTACACCGACGCCCAAACCGTATTGAATGCTGGCGCCATTCTTCAGCAGCTCCGCTGTTTCCATCTCGCGATAAGACTGCGGTTTCAGGATTGCCTGGTCGATCATCGAGATATCCCATTTGGCTAAATCGGAAGCCGTCATCGCCAGCTCGCCTGCGGCAAACAACCAGCCTTTTCCTTCCTTCGGCGCCGGACGCGCCGGGCCCAGTCCGTAGCGATGGTAGCGAGTCGGCGCTTCGGGTGGCAGAGGCGAGCTATCACAATCGAAGACACTCTTCATTCCGAGCGGATCGAAGACGCGGCGGTGCAGGAAGCCGATTACAGACATCTCGCCAAGTCGCTCCAGGATCACGCCGGCGGCGACGTAGTTCGTGTTGCTGTATTGCCATTTCGTTCCCGGCTCGAAATCGAGCGGCTTTTGCGCCCAGCCTTTCAAGATCTCATCGGGCGAAGCTGGTTTCATCATCGAAGGCATCACATAATCTTGTGGCCAGTAGTCCTGGTAACCAGAAGTCATCGAGAGCACCTGGCGAATCGTAACTTCGTTCGCCCGTGTAAGGTCGGGTAGCCAGCGCTCGACGCGATCATCAAGCGAGAGTTTGCCTTCCTCGGCCAGCAAAAGAATGGATGCGGCGGTGAATTGTTTGCTGATCGATCCAACACTGTAAACCATCGAAGTCGTCGCGGGCCGATGCGATGCCATGTCGGCTAAACCGTAAGCTTTGGTGTAGGCCAGGTTTCCGTCCTTCACCACCGCGATCGAGGCACTCGGGACGCCGCTGTCGCTCAGCATTTTCGTGGCTGCGTCGTCGATCTTTTTGCTGACCTCAGGCGGAAGAGAATTTGTGGTCGCGGGCGACGCTGGCGAGGGTGTTGGTTCGCTAAAGGTCGCGTGACCGGAAAGAAGGAAAATCAACAGAACAACAGTCACGCAGGCGATTGAAACGTTTTTCATAGGACCCTGAATCTTTGGAAGCGTAGCGGCCGCCATTCCGAAGGCGAGCAAAAGCTTGGGAACGTTCGCCCCACTCCCCCTTTTGGTTCGCAAAACCTAAAACTTACGGTTTACCAGAATTGATGTTGTGCACGCGCTCGAGGTAGTGCTCCAACCTAACCGGCCCAAGCTCCATCATTCCATCCATGAAGCGGCACAGGTCGAACTTGTCGCCTTCGGCGGTCCGGGCGGCGTTGTAAACCTCCGTGACTTTCGCATAGCCGAGGTAATAGGTCGTGATCTGCGGTGAGCTCGTCAGGGTTCGGGTCCACATATTATTGGCCAGTTGATCGCCCTGCAGCGCCTCCTCTTTCACGAACCGCACCATTTCCTCGCGCGACATGTTTCCGGTGTGGACCCGGATATCCACGATGGTGCGAGCGATGTTCTCGAGCTGCTTCTTGAGATGCGCCAGACGCGGCAACGCGCTGCCCCAGCCTTGATCCAGCAGGAGACGCTCGCAAAATGTTCCCCAGCCTTCGACGTAAACCGGATCTGGGAAGACCGCCCGCACCTTGTGCGGATTGCGCGCGGCATACTTGAGCTGCACGTAATGACCTGGAATCAGCTCATGCGGCACAATCATCCGGCTGAACGGCCGATTAAAATCGCGGAAGAATTCTTCGCGCTGTTCGGCCGTCGCGTCTGGCGGCGGCACCGGCAGAAACAAAATCGTCTTTGCTTCCGGCGAATACGGCCCGGCCGGATAGACGCCGCCAAAACTCTGACCCACGAAGTACGCCGGCGCCCGGTCGACGACCAGCGTCAGCGGATCAGGCAGCGTCATGATCCGCTTCTTCCGCACAAACTTTTCGATCTCGACTACGTCTGCCTTCCAGCGTGAAGCGTAGGTTTCTTCGTTCGTGTCGCGGTCTTCGGCCACGCGTTCGAACAGCCGGCGCAGCAAAACGGCGTCGTCCGCGGGCGGCTCCTTGTCCGTCATCAATTCGCGCCAGACCTTCCGGCCGAAATTTGCAGCTTCAATTCTCTTGGCCGCGAGATCCGCGGTCGCGCGTTTCAAAACATCGGCCACAGGCTCGTTAATCCTGGTGCCTAGTCGAAACGTCGTTGCGTATTCCCGCCCGAGCCTTGGCGAACCGGTCGCGCTTTGCGAAAGCTTCTCGATGTTATCGGCGAGTTCCAAGATCGCCTTGGCTACCTTCGCGCCTTCTTCGCGCGCTTCTGGATTGTCACCCACCGCTGTCGCAAATCCCTCCCGGTAAAACGTCACGGTCGCGCGCAACTGTCCCACCGCGATCTTGCAAAGCTCCGGCGCAACCTCGTCGTTCTTCGCCCGCGCAAAGGTTGCACTGCACTGAC
>WNFX01004390.1_pt1 | contig 14056 bp, 12 predicted proteins | sample 5400111 | NCBI WGS metagenome assembly WNFX01 (sample SAMN13153363, study PRJNA577476) | soil metagenome | isolation source: 40 cm soil or saprolite under grassland replicate 1 | place: USA:California | collected 2016-06-15 | reverse complement strand
CCTATGACCTGGAGAGCTAATCCGCCGCGCTTCCATCCCGACGTGGAAGAACACCTCTCTGTGAGAAGAGACCCCCGTCAGGAGCAATACGTTTCTGAGCGAAGCTGTAGCTACGCACGAGGCTGACCTCATACAGGCAGAAGTTACCGTTCTGGCTTACGCACCCTCAAACGAACGTCTATGAGATAACTCAACCACTGCTCATCCACACGCTTATCAGAGAATTTCGTGAAAATGGCGGCAAAGTCAAAGGCTGGGCCCCACTCATCCTTTTGACGACCAAAGGAGCCAAAACTGGTCAACCTCGCATTATTCCACTAATGTATGTTCCTTATGGCAACCAAATCTTAGCGATAGCATCCAAGGGTGGCTCAGTAAAACATCCCGAGTGGTACTACAATGTGCTGGCTCATCCCGATGTGACGGTCGAGGTGGGTAACGAGAAATTTGAGACGACAGCCAGAATTCTCACCGGAGCTGAGCGGGAAAAAGCATTTGAGAAGGCGGTGGAGGTCTTCCCTCCCTATGGTAAGTATCAGAAGAAAGCGCCACGCGAAATCCCTATCATTGCTCTCGAACGACCTGCCAACAAGGGCTAAGTACAATCACACAACTTCTGCGGTATTCTCCATGCTTGATGAGCAGCTTACATGCCGCAGAAGTTGTGTGATTGTACTTATATAGTTTATACGGAGGTGCTGGCTGATGATATCAGTTGTGAGGAGTAGCATAGTGTATACCAGCATGGTAGTATTAGAGAGCAGAATACTCCTGTCGTGCTGAATCGAGATAAGAGCGTCAGAAAGCGGCGAAAGCCATGGTAGTACCACTCAATAAGCCAGTCGTTTGCCCAGTAGTGATTGGCCGCACAACCGAGTTGACAGCCATACATCAACTTATTGAAAGCACAAAGAGCGGGCAAGGACAGGTGGCTCTACTTAGTGGTGAGGCGGGAATTGGCAAATCACGCCTAGTTAAAGAAGCAAAAGCTTATGCTACAGAACTGAACTATCGTGTTGTCCAGGGAAATTGCTTTCCAACTGACCTTTCCTGCCCCTACGCTCCTTTACTCGATCTCGTACGTACACTTCTTGCTCGCTCAGACTCCACAAAGATACAGGCTATACTGAAGCCTTTCGCTCGTGACTTGTACCCTTTACTTCCCGAAGTAATTCCCCCGGTGACTAATAATTTGATCACTGCGCAACCATTGACGGTACTTGAGCCAGAACAGGAAAAGCGCCGCATCTTCACAGCCCTGGTACATTGCTTTACCAGCCTGGCTACGACACTACCTCTTATGCTGATTATTGAAGATTTGCATTGGGGCGACGATACCAGTTTGGAATTCCTGCACTATCTTGCACGGCATAGTACTGATCACCCTCTCCTGCTACTTATGACCTACCGCAATGACGAGATACGTCCTGCTTTGCGAAATTGGCTGGCTCAACTTGACCGAGAACGACTGGCACACGAGTATCTTTTGACCAGCCTCTCGCGCAATGACGTGGACGCGATGCTCCAGGCTATTTTTGACGTACAACGTCGAGTGCCTTCAGAAACTCTTGATGCTCTTTATGGACTAACCGAGGGGAATCCTTTCTTCATCGAAGAAATTCTCAAATCTCTCATCACAGTTGGTGGAATTTTCTACACTAATGAAAACTGGGAGCATAAACCACTGAGCGAGTTGCACATACCACGGAGTATACAGGACGCTGTACAACAGCGAACTGATCAACTGAGCAAGGATGCAAAGCATGTCTTGATCCTTGCTGCAGTAGCTGGTAGACGCTTCGATTTTGTCTTACTCCAACAGTTAACCCATCATGACGAACAGCAACTACTCATATTGATGAAAGAGTTGATCGCAGGCCAACTTGTCGTAGAAGAAACGGCTGAGCATTTTGCTTTCCGTCATGCACTGACACGTCAAGCCGTTTATACTGAACTGCTGGCGCGTGAACGTAAAGCGCTACATCGTACCATAGCAGAAACAATCGAGAGCCTTTACGCATCAACTCTTGATACATACGTGGCAGATCTTTCATACCATTTCTACGAGGCAGGCGCATGGGAGAAAGCTTTGAAGTATGCGCAGAACGCCGGCGAAAAAGCGCAAACTCTGTTTGCTCCACATGCAGTGATTGATCATTACTCTTGTGCTCTGAGCGCTCTATACAACCTGGCTATCACGCCACCACCGGAAATGTTCCGTGCACGGGGGCAGGCTTACGAGTTACTAGGAGAGTTTGAGCATGCGCGTGCTGATTTTGAAATTTCGCTGCAAATAGCGCGTTCAAATGGTGATCGGCAGGCGGAATGGGAAGCCCAGCTAAACCTTGGAATGCTATGGACTGGACGTGATTATGAACGCAGTGGTGAATATTATCAGCATGCATTTGAACTGGCACAAACGATGAATGAACCATCCACGCTTGCTCATAGCTTAAACCGCCTGGGCAACTGGTATTTAAATCTTGAGCGCCCACTTGAGGCATTACAGCATCACCAGAAAGCACTAACCATCTTTGAGGAGCTACAAGATCAACAGGGTATCGCCGAGACGCTCGATTTATTGGGTATGACAAGTTATCTTGGCGGCGACCTGGTACAAGGAACAACCTATTACGAACAGGCCGTCGCGCTCTTTCGCGAGCTAGATGATCGCCATGGACTGACTTCTAGCCTGGCAACAATGACCCTTCGCGGGCCAACATACCAAACCGACACCATGGTTTCAGCCTCAACGAATTTAGCAGAGGTGATTCAAGAGACTGAACAGGCTCTCAAGATCGCACGTGAGATTGATCAACGCCCCGCTGAAGCCTATGCTCTTTTTCAGTTGGCACTCTGCCTGGGTTCACAAGGAGAATACGGACGTGCCCTGGATACTGTGCAACAAAGCCTGAGCATTGCTGAGGAGATTGAACATCGCCAATGGCAAACGGCTGCACATACCGTTCTAGGGGGAATCTATAGCGGTTTGCTCGCCTATCAACAGGCACGCGAACACTTCGAGCAAGCGCTGGCCATTGCACGCGAGATTGGCTCGTTGTTCTGGACGCGCATTGCGACAGGATATCTCGCCTCAGCACTCATTTTGCAGGGTGATCTCAGCCAGGCAGAACTGGTTCTCAATGTGGCGCTCGACGCTCAAACTTTAGATCAAACAATGGCACAACGGTTGATGTGGTATGCACAGGTGGAACTCGCACTTGCGCATGGCAATCCTACTCGCGCGCTAGAAATTATCGACCAGTTGGTAGTTTCGGCTGCAAATGTACCTGAAGGAGAACATATTCTTCGTGTGTCGAAATTACAGGGTGAAGCTCTGATAGCGCTGCAACGGATTACAGAAGCTAAAGCTGCGCTGGAAGCAGCGCAAGTGATCGCCGTTACACAAGGGGTACGACCAATATTGTGGCGCATTGCTGTACTTCTAGGGAACTTCAACAAGGCCCAGGGACACCACGAAGAGGCTGAACAGTCGTATTCGGCTGCCAGAATACTCATCGAGGAACTCGCCGCTACTATCCCGGATGAATCACTCCGAGACAATTTCATGCGTCAGGCAACCAGGATGTTACCCCATAGGCGATCACCCTCACCAGCCCGTGCCATGAAGAAAGCCTTTGGAGGGTTGAGCATGCGAGAACGTGAGGTTGCTGAGCTGATTGCTCATGGCAAATCCAATCGGGAGATTGCGGAAATGCTGGTTTTGAGTGAACGCACCATTGAAAGCCACGTCAGCAGTATCTTGTTGAAACTGGACTATACCTCACGCACGCAGATTGCAACCTGGGCTATTGAAAAAGGTTTGACACTCGAAAATGCATAAGTTCCTTTACAGCTTGTGCACAAAAATATCCGTACTGGCTACTTCAAAACCTCAGTGTTTTCCACGATGGCAGCACAAGCTCTTTTAGGTTACACTTTGAGAGTCAGCCAGGCAACAGTTCTGATGACAGAAAGCAGAGACGACTTTGGCAAACAAATTGAAATTGATGTGCGTCCTGGCCCATCCCGATGACGAGTCTTTAGGCAACGGTGGCATATTCGCGAAGTATGCTGCCGAAGGGATAGAAACCCATCTTGTCACCGCAACGCGCGGAGAGCGAGGTTGGTTCGGCGAGGAGAGCGAGCATCCTGGGTTGGAGGAATTGGGAAAGATACGCGAATCCGAATTGTATGAAGCCGCCAAGGTACTCGGTATTCAAAGTGTCAATTTTCTGGATTATATTGATGGAGACCTTGATGCGGCTCAACCAGCCGAGGTTATCGCAAAGGTTGTCGGGCACCTGCGGCGTGTCAAGCCCGAAGTTGTCGTGACCTTTGGTCAATATGGCGCATATGGACACCCAGATCACATTGCCATTTCTCAATTCACTACTGCTGCCATTGTTGAGGCCGCCAACCCGAACTCCTTGTACTATCGCGATCTGGCCCCTCATAGTGTCTCGAAGCTGTATTATATGGCAGAGACATGGGATATAATGGCGGTGTATCAATCGGTCTTTGGAGATCTTGTGATGGATATTGATGGGGTCAAGCGAGGTATGGTCACATGGCCTGATTGGTCGGTTACAACGAGAATTGATACCTGGGCTTACTGGCAAACAATATTGAGTGCAATTATGTGTCATCAGACGCAGCTACCAGCCTATCACAAGCTTGAACACTTACCCGAGGAGCAACGCAAGACATTGTGGGGAAGCCAGGGATATTATCGTGTTTTTAGTCTGGTAAACGGAGGACGGCAGCCAGAAACAGATATGTTTGAGGGTTTACGATAATAAATTTGTGACAAAGAGAAGCGTATTGCTAGCAAATCTTTAACAGTAACAGGAAGAAAGGAACATCAAATGAACGCATCCGACATTCTTAAGTATGGTCAAGGCACCGTGCTTCAAGCCATTGAAGGACTTCCCGAATCGGCATGGGAAACTCCAGGCGCGTGCGGGGTATGGTCAATCAAGGATATTATTGCCCACCTGGCCTCTTATGAACATGTGCTGGTAGACGTACTGAGCACCTATGTAAGTAGTGGCTCTACACCCTATTTGAATAAGTATACTGACCCTGGCAGTGACTTTAACGATACAGAGGTTACTTTACGCAAAGGGAAGTCCGTCAGTGAAGTGCTGGACGAGTTCAATGATACGCATGCGCAGGTCATGTCGCTGGCGGCACGCATTCCTGTGGAGACGTTCCGCCAAACGGGGACACTCCCCTGGTATGGTATGGAGTATGCCCTGGATGATTTTATTGTCTATACTCAGTATGGGCATAAACGCGAGCATAGCGCGCAGATTGCCGCATTTCGCGATCACCTGGGATGATTACTTCAGGGGAATGCTCATCGTAGCAGCACCGGAGGTTCCCATGCGTAAGCTGCTTATCGCCGCTGCCGAGCGGGCGATGCATTATCTGGATGGCCTGAACGAGCGAGGTGTTGCGCCTGATCGCTCCATCGTTGCTCGTCTTGCAGAGCTTGATATCCCGCTGCCTGATCATCCCTCCCCCGCTGACGAAACCCTGGCTCTGCTCGATTCCTATGGGGCGGCGACGATGGCAATGGCCGGGCCACGCTTCTTTGGCTTCGTGGTCGGTGGGGCGCTACCTGCAGCGCTGGCAGCAAATTGGCTGGCCTGCTCCTGGGATCAAATGTCCGGTCTGGCAGAGGTTACACCGCTTCCCGCGAAGCTGGAGGATGTTACGCTCGGTTGGCTGCGCGATGTACTCGGCTTGCCGCCCGAAACGGGTGTGGGTTTCGTCACCGGCGCGACAGTGGCGAATTTTACCTGCCTGGCTGCTGCGCGCGATAGCGTCCTGAAGCAAGCGGGATGGGATGTTGAAGCCGATGGCATGTTTGGCGCGCCGGAAGTCGCCGTTGTCGTTGGCGAGGAAGCCCATGTTTCGCTGTTCAAGTCCCTGGGGCTGGCGGGGTTTGGTCGCAACCGTGTGGTGCGCGTCCCGGTGGACAAGCAGGGCCGCATGCGTGCTGATATGTTTCCGAACCTCTCCGGTCCCACCATCGTCTGCTTGCAGGCCGGGAATGTGAATACCGGGGCGTTCGATCCTGCGCCCGAGATCATTCCCAAAGCGAAAGCAGCCAATGCCTGGGTGCATGTCGATGGTGCCTTTGGGTTGTGGGCAGCCGCTGCCCCCTCCAAAGCACACCCGATGGCGGGCGATGCCGATGCCGATTCCTGGGCGACGGATGCGCATAAATACCTGAACACGCCCTACGACAGCGGCCTGGCATTTGTCCGCTCTCCGGATGTGCTGCAGGCCGCGATGGCGATTTCTGCGGCGTACCTACCCTCAAGCTCAACACGCGACCCGGCAAACTTCACGCCTGAACTTTCGCGCCGGGCGCGCGGGATCGAAGTCTGGGCGGCGTTGCACTCTCTAGGGCGGTCAGGCATCGCCGATCTCGTTGAGCGCACCTGCCGCTATGTGTCATTCGACTCGATTATTGGCGTGTCTGACAAATAAAGTGCCACGATCCCGAGCGCTTTCAGTAGATTGGTTCTGCCACCATAAAATGGGGCGATATCGAGAACAAGATCGTTTTGGTTTTGTTATGCTCCTTTATCTCATCTGTTTCTGTGAGTGCGCCAGGAATTCTGGCAGCAGCGTGAATGCCCATCTTGGGTTGGCTTGATAGCTCGTTGTGAGATGAAAAGCCAGGATATAGTGGCACATTGGATAACTGCTTTGAGCGCTTTTTCCTTTCAAACAGTGCTGAAAAAGCGTAAATATTAGACGTCAGGAACAAAATGTCCATCTTGCAAGCGATATGGAAACCAACTAGCTGCGTTTGAAGTTACCACCTCAAAGTTATTCGGTAATGAGAGATACTGATTTTTATCTGAATCATCGTTATGATATTCGATTAAAATGTGGAAGCGTAGATCAATCATTATCTGGGATGTAATCTCGACAACGAGACTATCCGTTTCTTCAGGGGCCAAATGGACTGTTCCGATAGGGGAAGCCAGATTCTGGGCAACAAGCTTTACTCCTTTTGCCTCTCCTTTGTAAGTTACTCTATAGACGTTGTTATGGTAATACCACTTCTCTCCTGCACTCCAAACATTGACTTCATCGGGTACCACTGAAGCCTCATCAACCGTAAGAAAAACTTGGTCAATAGTTATACCAAAGCCACTGCTCGGATGTAGATTTTGAACACTTATTACTATCTGATAAGCTTCCACATCTTGAGTATTGATACGTTGTGCACCTATTTCCGTTGGAAGACTGCTAGACGTGTAAGTTGCAGGATCATTTGGAATCAGATAGGCTGGACTCTGAATTGTTGTGAGGTACATCTCCAAGTTCTCGTCGTGAACACTTTGCGGATGCGTGACTAGTACACGTTCTGGCGCAGGGCAGATTGCTCCCGGACACCATGGCGGTCGGATAAGAATGAGCAGCAGTAAAATCAGGAAGAGAGTAGAACCCATGTATGATAAAGCATTCACGAAAAATAAAGGTGATCTCAGCTGCTTTTTGCTCTGGTCAAGCTTCTTCTTTCTCTCTCTTGCTTGTTCAGGCTCACTTCCAGCACATAGTACTCTTATGCAGTAAAGGACGAGTATTGTAATGCCAAAGACTGCTATAGCCTGAAACTGATGTATGAAAGTGAACAGGGGTGGGTAGCTCGCTGGTGCATTAAGTCCCACAAGTGTAAAGAAAAGAAGGAGGATAGTGTTACTAATCACGGTTTGGATGAGATATTTTCGTAGAAATTGTGCTAACCGATGTTCCTTCACACGCAACAGTTGCCAATATCTAGTACAATGTTGTAGCCAGGATTGTGCGTGTTGAAGCACGCGATGGTGAAGAGGTAGAACTTCACTCCTGAAACCTTCGAGAGAAGAGGTAGGTTTTCTGCCTCTACCGTTCGCAGAAGCCACATTCTGTTTCTTCTCATTTCTCCTGCGATTCGTTCTTCTGCTCATGCTTCAAACCACCACTTCACATTGTAGTTGAAAAAGTAGCACAGTACACCGAGTCATCATCACTGACACTACTTACCTCCTTGGATTCATTGACTGTAGCAGATGCCGGACATACTATTGACACTTCGCTATGGAAATGTATCTGGGAAATTGCAATTCATTTCTTGGTAGGTAGGATTAAGCTCTTCCTGCACAAATTGCATTCCCTGAAGTTTAAAACAAGAAATTTGTGCACTTGTGATAATGGCTAATGTGCTAGCCATCGATGGGATTGTGAAGATACTTGATCCTTTAGAATTAGTTACTGATAGTATGGGAACCACAGAATATATGTAAGGCTTTGTAGAAGTAAGTGAAAGAATAAAATCAACAACATCCTTCGGTTGTTGATACAATTTTGTGCACACAAAAGCGGCTCCAGCTTGGAGATTTATTGGTTTCGCCATAGCGGAGGTTGCCATATCGGGACTAAGATTAAGAGTGGCTCCGAATGTGGAACAAGGCCCTGGTCCAGATGCTGCAACACAATCTTCAGTTATAGAACATGTTTCAATAGCTCGATACTGATAGTTATTTGGGTGAGGCTTTCCTATTACTTGTACCCCCACGAGGTTAATTTGAACTCCTCCACTCGTAATATTGGTCATTTGAAGATGAATGGTACACTTACTACCACCTTGAACCACACGGAGAGTAGGAGGTTGCTTTTTGGTCATATTCTTTAAAAACGCTCTCATTTGTTGTATTTCAGATTGACTATAGACCAGCCGCTCTTCTGCTAATACAAGCCTCTGTGACGAATAATTAGCATCGTAGCCGGTGTATGGATTTCGTAATGGGCATTGGAAACCCTCTACCGAACGAATAAATACTCCCGCTTCTGTTGCCGACTTTACTTTCTGCGCTACAATGGGAGAAGTGGTTACTGAAGTTGGGGTCCTATTTGAACTTGGTGAAGTGGGAGCAGCACAACTAACGAGGATCAAAGCAAGGAACAGAGGAACAATTTTTCTGGTGATCCGATTTCCTAAACGAAATAGTGGACACATGGTACCTCCTGAAATTGGCAGCAAATTGTTCCAAGCCTGAGACGAATCTTACAAAGTTGATTAAGCAATCCAAAATGCAGTACGAACCGGAGAAATGGTCCCACTAGCGATTAGCCATGTGAAACTGTCAGGTTCATTTGAATCATGCCTTAAATATAAAGGCATATGTCAACATTGATTATTGTACCATACATGGTTTGAGGTGAAGTCTAATTGCACATTAATTTGCTGTCATTTGTCAGATATCCTGCGCGAGCCCCTCACCATAGCTTGGTGCGGCCTTTTCACAAAGACCATTTAGTTTGCTCTGACTGGCTTTAATCTCATCTCTTTTTCGTTTTGCGCCATATTATGGTGGCAGAAGAGCATGCTGCTCCAAGAGCGGCTTCCGATAAGCATGTGCCATGTTATGGTGACAAAATTGGCCGTTGCATTCTTTTCGAAGAGTGCCAAATTAGATCAGCTAAGATGACATGCCACATTATAGGTCGGAACCTCTTTTCTAGTGAGATGAGGCCGGGACTACTTCTAAACTTTACAAGCGCCATCACTTACTGGCAGAAACGCGCCAAGATATTAGACGAATGACACTATGCGGCGCGCTTTGCGGAAGGTTTGCGCACAGCGGGGTACACCATTCTGAACGAGGTCATGTTCAATCAGGTCCTGGTGACGTTCGGGGATGCCGAGAGGACACAGCGCGTCATTGCAGGCATTCAACAGGATGGCACCTGTTGGTGCGGCGGGACCACCTGGCAGGGGCAAATGGCTATGCGCATCAGCGTGTCGTCTTGGGCCACGACCGACGCGGATGTTGAGCGCAGCCTGAAAGCGATGATCCGGGTTGCACGCGAACTGGTGTAGAGCCGAGGGCGGCTATTCTATCCCATATTCAACAGTTTCAGCCAGAGAGATGATAGATGTTCTCGTAGGGCGGACCTAAGAATAAATCGGAGGTAATACGCATCAACCTAAGAAAAAGCTCATCCAGACAGACCCTTCGCTGCGCTCAGGGTGACAAGGGAACCCAACTGTCATGCTGAGGGCAACGAAGCATCTCACTGCCCAGCGCGGCAGACCCTTCGCTGCGCTCAGGGTGACAGTGTTGATCTTATCCGGCCAGGCACGCGCCAAATCTCCAGCGCGACAGACCCTTCGCTTCGCTCAGAGCTTGCCCTGAACGAAGTGAATGGGGTGACGGGTGACAATGGAGGAGCCGATTTCATAATTCGTATTATTTTTTGAAACTGCATAATCGGCCCGACGGGTGTCCGGTTTATTTTGTGAAAAGTCATTATTGCGCTCCTACATTTTAGGAGGGTCCTTATGCAACAAACATTGCTTGTTATTCGGCATGTACGTATCTTTGATGGCGTTGAGATTATTCCCCAGAACACCGTGGTCGTAGTAAATGGCTTTATTACGGCTGTTGGCGAGGATATTCCACCTCCTGAAGGAGCGCAGGTGATTGATGGTTCAGGACAGACATTACTGCCCGGGCTGATCGATGCCCATACCCATGTTTGGAATGCCCAATCTCTTAAGCAGGCTCTGATGTTCGGCGTGACGACCGAATTTGACATGTTCATGAGTCATCGCACCATGCGCAGTCTTAAAAAACGCCTGGCAAAGAATCGGGGATGGGACATGGCCGACTTGCGTTCTGCTGGAACGCTTGCTACTGCTCCCGGTGGGCACGGGACCGAATACAGACTACGCGTCCCCACACTTCAGACGGTCGCGGAGGCGCAGGCGTTTGTTGATGAGCGTATCAGAGAGGGTTCGGATTACATCAAGATTGTTTATGACGACGGGAGAGCAACAGGTTCCAAGCAGCCCACTATCAGCAAGGAGGTGATGGCGGCTTTAGTAACAGCAGCGCACCGGCGGGGAAAACTGGCGATTGTCCATACTGTCTCTTTACAGGAGGCACGTGATGCCATCGAGGCCGGCGCGGATGGGCTGGCCCATGTGTTTGCTGATGAAATGCCTGATCCAGAATTTGGCCGTTTTGTCGCCGCGCATCACGCCTTTGTTATTCCTACACTTACGGTGATTGAGAGCATCTGTGAGCTACCAACTGGCGCTCCCCTCGTCAAGGATGATCGCCTGGCTCCTTACCTGCCACTGAGCGCGATTAGCGCTTTACAACGCGGTTTTTCCTTTGACAGAGAGTATCCTCATCATTATGCGGCTGCGCAGGAGGCCATCGGGCAACTCAAAGCGGCGGGAGTTCCGCTTCTGGCAGGAACTGATGCATCCAACCCAGGCACGGCTCATGGAGCGAGTATGCATCGCGAACTGGAATTACTAGCGCAAGCCGGCATGACACCTACTGAAGCATTGGCGGCGGCGACCTCGGTGAACGCTGCTCTATTTGGCTTGCAGGATCGCGGACGCATTGCACCCGGTCAACGCGCTGACCTCTTACTGGTGAGAGGTGACCCGACCAGCGATATCCAGGCAACACGCGCTATTGCCGGTGTCTGGAAATGCGGTGTTCCCCTGGAGCGTCAAGCGTATCGGGCATCTCTAGAGAAGCGACGGCTGAAACTCCGGCAGCGCGCTGCTCCTGCCGGTTCACAAGCTGGCTTGATTAGCGACTTTGAGGAAGGTAAACCGGTCGCGCGCTTCGGATCCCGCTGGAGTGCTTCGACCGACAAATGGGCACGAGGCCATTCAAAGGCTTCCTGCAAAGTCGTGCCAGAGGGAGCCAATGGGGAAAAGTACTCGTTGTTCATTACTGGAGAAGTCTCCCCTGCCATTGCCTATGCCTGGGCCGGTACCGCCTTCTACCCTGGAAAATTCTTCTGGCGCGCAGCCAATCTTTCAAATAAGAAAGGGATCTCTTTCTGGGCCAAAGGTGACGGTCAGAGGTACCGTGTGATGATTTCCGCCGGAAGCTTCCAGGCGATACCTGCGACCGTTACGTTTGTAGCAGGCCCGCACTGGCAGCAGCATATCTTTACCTTTGAACAATTTGGTCTTTCGGAGGTGGAATGTCTGGATGTGCGCTTCGTGGCATTTGTAGCAGGTCCCCAACCTGGCTCTTTCGCGTTCTATATTGATCATGTGGCCCTTTTCTCCTGAAATCACTCTTATTTTGGACCCATTTTTGTCTTGACAATGGGGGTATGGTGGTCCCAAAAGTCAAGACAGTTTTTGGTCGAAAATAAGACAAAACACAACCATTCGAGAAAACTCGTCTTATCTGCTCGTATAAACCTGCGCTGGTGTTTGATAGTCTAACGCTTGATGAAGCCGCTCGTGATTGTAAAACGTGAAGTACGCTCGCAAGTTGCTCACCGCGTCTAGAACGCTTTGGTAATCTTTGATGTACACCTCCTCGTATTTGACACTGCGCCATAAGCGCTCCACAAAAATGTTGTCTAAGGCCCGTCCTCTGCCATCCCAGCTGATGCGAATAGCAGCTGCTTTGAGCCGGTTCGTAAACTCAGCACTGGTAAACTGCACCCCCTGGTCCGTATTGAAAATCTCTGGCGTCGCTACGCGCAAGGCCCGATCCAGCGCTTCCAGGCAAAAGCTGGTATCCAAGGTGACCGAGATTTCCCATGACAAGACGTAGCGACTGAACCAATCGATGACCGCCATCAGGTAGATAAACCCCCGCTGGAGGCGAATGTAGGTGATATCACAACTCCAGACTTGATTGCAGCGCTCGATACGCATTCCTCTTAACAAGTACGGATAGCGCTGCTCAACGGCTCCCGGCACACTGGTCCTCGGTTTGGGATAGATCGCCTCCAAGCCCATCAGGCGCAACAATCGCCTCACCCGTTTGCGATCAACCGGATAGCCCTGCGTGTGCAACCAGGCGGTCATCTTGCGGGTGCCGTAAAACGGCGTCCGCGTGTATTGCTCATCCAAGAGCCGCAAAAGCCTCAGGTTTTCCTCGCGTTCTGGTACCGGTTCATAGTAGTAACTCGAGCGTGCCAGACCCAGCAACTCACATTGTTGCGCAATGCTCAACACAGGATGCTCTGGCTCAATGAGCGCTCGTTTGGCTTCAATGCAGTACTCGTGATTTTTTTTCCAACCAGTCCACCTGCACGGATCACGTGGCCGATCTGTTGGTAAAGGGTGGCGATCAATTCCTCTTCGCTTTTCTGTTGCTCGCTGGCCCGGGTTGAGAACACCGTGGGCAAGCCATCGAGTGCCTGCTTTTTCCATTGTGCTATTTGCGTCGGATGCACTCCATATTCCGTGGCGATTTCGTTCGCCGTTTTCTGTCCCTTGATGGCTTCCAATGCCACCTTCGTCTTCAGTTCCACGCTGTATCGCTTGCGTTGTCCTGCCATCGATTTCTCCTTTTGGTGCTTCTCTCGATACAGCTATTTTATCTTATCCACCTGTCCAGGAAACTGGGACCATTATAATCTTTGATAATACTGAGTCCTCTGTTTTGACTAGATTTCTTAATGCTTTCAATATATTTAGTGTATTGACGAGATTTTCGCAGCTTGTATTTACTGAGCCATACGTGTCAATAAGCAAAGCAATGAATGCATTAAGGGAAGGTTACGAAAATTTTTTAGCAGCACAAGAAACCTATAGACTACAGGGCGGTAGTCAAAGAAATTTTATTCAAAGTCTTGATGCAACAGATATGTCAAAGGAAACGAAGGATCTATATAAGTATAGTATGATGGTGACAAGCTATCTCTATGAAGAGTTTCATATTTCAGTACGTTCGACATTTGAAGAGCTTGTCATACATGACAAATGTATTCGTCCAGATATTTTCATCTGGATGCCAGCAAAACCTCAATTAAAATTGATCGTGGAGTGCGATGACTTCAATTCCCATTCTGATAAAAAACCCTTTTCTTATGATAGCGCAAGAGATAGAATGCTTCAAGAAAAAGGGTTTCAGATATTACGCTTCTCAAGTGATGAAATCAATGAAAACCCCTGGGAAACAGCCCGTGAGTTACGTGACTTTCTGTTCACAAAACAAAATAAACTTTTCATGGGTGAGTAGGAATTTAAAGTGATCAAAATTAAACAAAG
>WNFX01022511.1_pt1 | contig 14058 bp, 9 predicted proteins | sample 5400111 | NCBI WGS metagenome assembly WNFX01 (sample SAMN13153363, study PRJNA577476) | soil metagenome | isolation source: 40 cm soil or saprolite under grassland replicate 1 | place: USA:California | collected 2016-06-15 | reverse complement strand
CCGCGGTGCTGCCTCGACGGGGGCTGGCCGATGCAATATTGTTGACAATCCTGTGAACGCTTTGCCCGGGAGGAGCCCGCATGCCTGACACCCACCGCGCCGCCCAGCCCGCCGCGGCCGCGCCGGCGCCGCCGCCGCGGCCGCCGTTCCGCGCCGATCACGTCGGCAGCCTGCTGCGGCCCCGCGGGCTGCTGGCGGCCAGGGACGACTTCGCGGCCGGCCGGATCAGCGGCGCCCAGCTGCGCGGCATCGAGGACACCGCGATCCGCGCGGCCGTGCGCCAGCAGGAAGCGGCCGGGCTGCGGTCAGCGACCGACGGCGAGTTCCGCCGCGAGTCGTGGCACATGGACTTCATCTACCAGCTCGGCGGGATCCGCCAGGTGCAAGACGACACCATCCGGGTCGCGTTCCACAACAAGCAGCGCACCTACCAGTGGGCGCCGCCGTCCGCGCACGTCGTGGCGCCGCTGGCGCTCACCCACACCATCTTCGGCGACGCGTTCACGTTCCTGTCCGCCGCGGTCACCACCGCGGTGCCCAAGCTGACCATCCCCTCCCCCAGCATGGTGCACTACCGCGGCGGCCGGTCGGCGATCGACACATCGGTGTACCCCGACCTCGGCCAGTTCTGGGCCGACCTGGCCGCCGCCTACGCCGACCAGGTCCGCCGCGTCTACGACCTCGGCTGCCGCTACCTGCAACTCGACGACACCAGCCTCGCCTACCTCAACGACCCCGCCCAGCGCGCCCACGTCGCCGACATCGGCGGCGACCCCGACCACCAGCACGAACGCTACATCGCCACCATCAACCGCGCCCTGGCCGGCCGCCCCCCCGGCCTGGCCGTCACCACCCACATGTGCCGCGGCAACAACCAGAGCATGTGGGCCGCCGAAGGCAGCTACGACTTCGTCGCCGAAGCCCTGTTCAACCAGCTCGACGTCGACGGATTCTTCTGCGAATGGGACGACGAACGCTCCGGCGGCTTCGCACCCCTGCGCTACGTCCCCACCGGCAAACGCGTCGTCCTCGGCCTCGTCACCACCAAACACGGCCAGCTCGAAACCAAAGACACCCTCAAACGCCATCGACACCGCCCAGCTCTGCCTCTCCCCCCAATGCGGATTCTCCTCCACCAAAGAAGGCAACGACCTCACCCCCGACCAGCAATGGGCCAAACTCGCCCTCATCGTCGAAACCGCCCAAGAAATATGGGGCTCCGAGTCGTGACCTCAGGGTCGGGAGCGGCGGTTCCCGCTGGCGGATTTGCTGATCCGCCAGCGGGAACCGTCGAAAAGCAGCCAGTGTCCCGAGTCGGGACACTAGAAGTGTGATCAGCTGCCGGTCCGGTGCGGGGCGCCGTGGGCCGCGAACTCAAGGTCCTGCTGCATGTCGGCAACGGCCTGTTTCGGCTGCAGGTTCACATCATAGAGCGTGGCGTACCCTTCGCCCGTGAAGAAGCCGGGGACCCAGGAGTCCGCATCCCCAAAGCCCCAAACGGTGAACGATATGCACGCGCGCACCGCGAGGCAAGCCTTGAGCATTTCTGAGAACTCGTAGGGGTGCGCGAACGTCGCAAGGTGATCCGTGGGCACCTGTGTGGTCGTGCTGTCGACGAACGTGCGAACGTCAGCTTCGGTAATGGCCACCCTCAGGCCGAGGTCGGCGTACCGCTGCAGATCTTGCCTCATTTGCGTGGGAAAACCGTATTGGGTGTCGAGGTGTCCCTGGTCTCCGATTCCATTGATTGGCACGCCCTGAGCCTGCATCTGCGTAACCCACGCGTACACCGCATCGCTCTTCGCGTTCGTGCCGTCCTCACCGGCGATGTTGTAGTCGTTGTAGAAGAGCAGCGCGTGCGGATCTGCCGCGTGCGCCCAGCGGAAGGCCTGGGCGATGACGCCTGTCCCGAGGTGGGAGACCCAGAAGTCGTTCGGGTTGATCATGGAGGGATTGGAGTCGGTGAAGAACTCGTTCGCGACGTCCCACTGCCAGATCTTGCCCTTGAAGTGCGTCACCTCGTCGGTGATGTGCTTGTGCAGCAAATCGCTGAGCTCCGCGTTGCTGATGGTGCCGTTGGCAACGCCCGTGGTGAGCCAGTCAGGCAGCTGGTTGTGCCACAGGAGCGTGTGCCCCCGCACCCGTTGCCCGTGCTGCTCCGCGAAAGTGACCAGGCGGTCAGCGCCCGACCAGTCGTACGTGCCCTGGGTGGGTTCGACCACCTGCCACTTCATCTCATTGCCCGGAGTGACGACGGAGAACTGGCCCGCGGCGATGGCTGCGTAGTCGGAATGGTCCAGGTCGAACGGTATTACCGCTGTGCCTATGCGAAGGTTCACCTTCGCGGCGAGCGCTCGCAGGGAGTCCGGCGCAACCGTGCTGCCCGAGCCGGCGCCGAACGGCGCCGCCCCGGCAGCAGTACTGATGCCGAGCATCGCGACCACCCCGGCAGCGCTCACCGCAAGAAGACGACGTAGTCTCATGAGATTTGCCTCCTCAGCTTAAGAAGCCGTTCCGCCCGGCCCGAAAGTTTCGGAGCCGCAGACGTGGGGTGAGGGCAAAAGTAGGCGTGCCGAGATCCTCTGTCAACAGCTACAGTCGGCGACAATGGGTTCCTCTCATGGTGTCTGGCGCTGCGACGGGTTCCGAACGCTGCGCTGAGGTGATCGAAAATTTTCGATTGAGCCGACCTGCCTCTCAACGGCACGCGGATTTGCGTCCGCGGGCCTGATGTCTCGCCTGGTGCCTTGACGGCTCGGATCGGCCCGCATACGTTGCCCTTGAAATAATTAGGTAGGAATGCCGAAACATTTCAGGGCAGTCTGTCCCGCGAGAGCCCAGACCGGCGCATCGACAGCGCACGTTGCTGGTGCGGCGCCAGTCACTTGGCCCAGTCAGGGTCGGCCCCGTGCGGAGCTGCCAGGGACCGAGCTGGAGGTGCGGAGTTGAGGCGCTTCAACCGGTGGTCTTCGCGGCACCAGACGTCAACCACGGCACAAGGCCCAGCCACGGCGCGAGGCTCGGCCGCGGCGCAAGGCTCGTGGCCGTCCAGACAGCGGCCACGCCCGTCGTTTCGGCCTCGTTCGCCGCCGGGGTACAGGCGGCGAGCGGCCCAACCCCGTCGGGCCCGCACGGCAACGTCGCACCGGAAATGACCGGGCACTGGCTTGACAGCTGGGTGGCGGCGCCGCAGCTGACCGAGCCGGGCAACATGCCGCCTGCGCCATTCACGCAGGACAATTTGGTCTTCGCCGACAGCACGGTGCGGCAGACCATCCACGTGACGATCGGCGGCCGGCAGATACGGCTGCGCTTCTCCAACGCCTACGGGGGCACCGACCTGCCCATCACCGCGGTCTCCGTGGCTCTCCCCGCCGACGGGCAGGCCGGAGTCAGCGCGATCCAGCCGGGGACGTCCCAGGCGGTGACTTTCGACGGCCGTCCAAGCGTGGACATCCCGGTCGGCGCGCAGGCCGTTTCCGACCCGCTGGACTTCGCCGTGGCCACCGGGTCCAACCTCACGGTGACGATCTACCTGGCCGCCGGTCAAGCATCCAATAGCATCACCTCCCACCCCGGTTCCAGGACCACCTCCTTCATGGTGGCCGGGAATCACATCAATGACGCGGATCTTGCTGGTGCGGTCTCCGTTGCTCACTGGTACTTCCTGAGCGGCGCCGAGGTGTGGTCCAGGCCCACGACCGCGGCCGTTGCCATCCTGGGCGACTCGCTGACCGATGGCCGGGGCTCCACCACCAACGGGAATGACCGGTGGACCGACCAGTTGTTCACCCGGTTGCACGCCGACCCGGCCACCGCCGGCGTCACGGTCCTGAACCTGGGCCTCGGCGGAAACCGGGTGCTGAACGACGGCCTGGGTCCCAATGTTCTGGCGCGGCTGGACCGTGACGTGCTGGCCCAAAGCGGCGTCAGGTGGCTGATCATCTTCGAAGGCGTCAACGACATCGGCACGGCCGACGCGACGGACGCGGCCCAGAAGCAGGTCGCGGACAATCTGATCGCGGCTTATCAGCAGACCATCACCCGGGCGCACGCGCTGGGAATATGGGTGTACGGCGCGACGATCACCCCCTTCGGGGGAAACACCGGGTACGACGACCCGCAGGGGCTGCGCGTAGCGACCCAGCAGACCGTCAACCAGTGGATTCGCACCAGTCACAGATTCGACGCCGTGCTCGACTTCGACCACGCCGTGCGGGACCCGGCGAACCCTCGGCAGATCTTGCCGTCCTTCGACAGCGGCGACCATCTGCACCTCAACCCCGAGGGCTACGGTGCCATCGCCGATGCCGTGCCGGCCAGTTTGTTCAGGCCAACACCGCTTCCATGGGCCGTCGGGTTCAACTAACCGGACAGCGCAGGGCACCGCCACAATACGGATCGTGCACTCACCACCCGACGCCGCGCGGCTCGACATTCGGGCCGGACCGCGCGGCGTCGGGCTGTGTCCGGCCAGGCTGCCCGGCCGGAACGCCGCAGGCGACATACGCGGAGGCCACACTTGTCTGTCATCCTGTAGGCAACACCGACAACGATCCGATTGCGGAATCGTGACTTCCCGGACGGGAGAACGTTGTGGATGCGCACGAGATTCCCCAGCACCTGCCCGAGACCCTCAGCCTGCTCGACAAGCTGCGCATGGCGATCTACCACGGTGAGCTCACGCCCGGCCAGCGTCTGGTCGAGACCGAGCTTGCGGGCCGGTACGAGACCTCACGCGCGGCGGTGCGGGAGGCCCTTGTGCTGCTCAGCAACGAGGGATTGGTCACCAGGCAGCGCAACCGCGGCGCATGGGTCCGCCCGGTCTCGCTCGAGGAGGCCATCGAGATCACCGAGGTGCGGGCCGTCCTCGAAGGACTGTGCGCGGCCAAGGCCGCCACCACCGCGACCCGGCGGGACCACCGTGAGCTCCGGGTGATCGGGCGGGCGATGACGGATGCGGTCAAGAAGGGCAACATCGTCGACTACAACGCGACGAGCCAGCAGGTGCACACCAGCGTGCGGCAGCTCGCACAGCAGGCGACTGCGGCGGGAATCCTTGAACGCCTGCGGTATAAGAGCGTGCGTTACCAGTTCCACGTCGCATTTCTGCCCGGCCGGATGACCCAGGGCCTCGAGGAACATCTGGCCATCATCGACGCCGTCGTGTCGGGTGATCCGGACGTCGCCGAGCGGATCATGCGGGAGCACCTGCACAGCGTCATCGGGGCCCTACGACAGCTTGCCGAGCTGGGCGCGCCCCACTTCGCCCAGGCCGCCGCCTGGCGATGATCCACCGCGGGGCACCGACGCAACGCCCGCGGCTTACCCGCCGAGCGTCGCGCCCTCGCGAAGCGAACGCACGGAGCGCGCGTAGACCGACAGCCAGCCGCATCCGGTCGGAGTCGGGGCGGGGGGAAGCGACGAGCGCCGCGTCGCCAGTTCGGCTGGCGTCACGTCGAGGTCGATCGTACGGGCGTCGACGTCCACGCGAATGACGTCGCCATCGGTTACGAGCCCGAGCGGCCCGCCGAGCGCCCCTTCCGGGCTCACCTCGGCTACCACGAGCCCGCTGTTGACCAGGCCGGACATCTGACCGTCGGTGACCACAGCGACCGTGCCACCGAGGCCCGCGCCGTCGAGGGCGAACACCAGGGCTGAGGTCAGGCCCATGCCGGGCGAGCCGCGCAGGCCCAGCCCCGTGAGCACCACTACCTGACCCGGCTTCACCGCGCCAGCACGGATGCCGCTGAGCCCTTCCGCACGCGAGCGGAATACCTTCGCCGGGCCGGCGAAGAACCGCGGCGCTTCGTCGGCCACCGTGCGCTTCACGACCGCGCCGTCCGGCGCGAGTGAGCCGCGCACGATGACAATGCCGACCGTGCGCTGCGAGGTGTCAAGCAGCGGGCCGAGCTGGCGCATCAGCCCGAGCGTGCCGCCGGCCGCGTCGAACTCGTCGATGCGCCGGTCGCCGTTCGGTTTTACCGCGGCGAGCAGCGGCACCTGCGGTGCGAGCTGCTCAAAGAGCGAGTAGACATCGACCGCGCAGTCGGCCTCCACGGCCACGGCCTGCAGGTGCTTCAGCGTGTTGACCGAACCGCTGATGGCGAGCATCGCGGTGACGGCGTTGCGGAACGCCCCGGGCGTGAGGATGGCGCGCGGCCGCTCGTCCCGCTCGACCAGCTCGACGATGCCACAGCCGGCGGCGGCGACCGCCTGCCACATCCGTGGGCCGTTGGCGAGGGCCGGCGTGCTGCCGGGCAGCGCGAGGCCGAGTACCTCCGCCGCGACGTGCATCGAGTTGGCAGTTCCCATCCCAGCGCAGACGCCAGGGCCGGTGACGGCGCACGAACTCATCTCCGCCAGCTCTTCGATGCTCATCGCCCCGGTCGCGACGTGGCCGGCGTAGCGGAAGACGTCCTCGAAGTCGACGTGTTGGCCGCGGTAGGTCCCGGACGGCTGGTAGCCACACGCGACAATGATCGCCGGGATGTTCATCCGTGCGGCGGCCATCAGGTGCGCGGGCGTGGTCTTGTCGCAGGACGAGAGGCAGACCATGCCGTCGAGCATCGCGCCTTCGACGGCGACCTCGATATCGCTGGCGACCAGGTCACGGCTGGGCAGAATGTACTGCCCGGCTTGTCCGGCGCTGGTGATCGCGTCGCTGGGAGCGGCGGTGCGCACCTCGAACGGCACACCGCCGGCCTGGGCGATGGCTTGCTTGAGCGGTTTGACGATGCCGTCGAGGTGGCTGAAGCAGCTGGCGAGGTCCGACGAGCTGTTGACAATGGCGATCTTGGGCTTCGTCATGTCCGCCTCGGTGAGCCCGAGTGCGGTCCACTGGGCGCGGCGCATGGCCCACCGGGTGGTACCGGGTTCGAAGTTACTGCGCAGTGCTGGCCCTGGGGGGACGACCCCCCGGGACCCCCCCGCCGCGGCTGGCCCTGGGGAGGCCGGGCGGGCACGTACTGGTTCAGCGGTCACAATGCCTCCCGGCCCAAGTAGGCGCCGCCTCGTTCGAGCCGTCGCTGCAGCGCTGAGACGTCGATGGCGCCGCAGCTGACGCGGCCGCTGAGGGCGAGGTCGGCGGCGGTGCCTGCGGCCTCGCCCATCGCGAAACATGGGCCGGTCACCCGGGCCGCGGACTGTGCGGCGTGCGTCATCGAGGCGCATCGCCCCACCACGTAGAGGTTGCCGACGCGCTCTGGGACGATCATGCGAAATGGCAGCTGGTTGAACCCGCGCGGGTGGGCGCCCCGCGGCCAGCGGAACTCGACGTTCCCGGCCACGTGGGCCTCGACCGGCCAGCCGTTCACGCCGATGGTGTCGGGGAAGTCCGCGCAGTCGAGAACGTCGTCCTCGGTGAGCTGGTACCGGCCGACGATGCGGCGCGTTTCCCTGATCCCGATCTGCGGCGCCAGATCGACAATGTAGGAGCCGCCGAACCCGGGCGCGTGATCCCGGATGAAGATGAACGCGCCGAGTGCCTGCTGCCGTCCCTGCAGTTCGCCGTGGGTCAGCTCATCGACGTTGGTGCCGTCGACGGCGCTGCCGTCCGGGTTGCTCAGCTGGGTGAGGTTGGCGCGCCACTCCAGCGGGTTGCGCTGCGGCCGGACGATGGGCCGCTTGCGCGGGAACTTATGCCGGCCCGCCCGCTCCGCCTCGTCCATCAGCCGCTCGACCGTCCGCCATGGCTGGTGCCCCGCCGCCGCGGCGTCCACGCCGTTGATGCGGAACATCAGGGAGGGATAGAGCATCCCGCCGCTCGGCGGCGACTTCTCGAACGGTGCTCCGGCCCACGCCGCGAGGTCGCCGTCTCCGGAAGCGTCGATGAACACGCGCCCGCGGACGGCAGCGCGACCGGACTTCGATTCGATCAGAACCGTGTCAATGGTGTCTGCGCCGGTCATCACGGCGCCGACGGCCATGGTATGAAACAGCAGCCTGGCGCCGGAGCCGGCCACGAGGTCGTCTGCCGCAATCTTGTAACTCGAGATGTCAAAGGCCTGAGCCTGGATGCCATCGTTGATGGTCAGGTGCGGCAGCGACAGCCCGCCGAGCTTCTCCAGCCGGTCAAGTAGCTCGTCGGCGAGCCCGTGAATGACCCGGTGGTGCTCGCCGTACACCTTGGCATGCAGCCCGCAGAAGGTGCTCAGCCCTCCTGCCGTGCCCGCGCCACCGAGAAAACCGTACCGTTCCACCAGAAGTGTTGACCGGCCCGCGCGGCCGGCGGCCGCGGCGGCCATGATCCCGGCCGGGCCTCCGCCGACCACGACGACGTCGAACTCGCCGTAAACAGGGGTCGCCCGGCTGGGCTCGATGATCGGCTCTGGGCCGTCCACTCGTCACTCGATTCCGAGGATCGCAGCAGGGTCAGTGGGCTCCTCTTCAGCCAATCACGTAGCGTGTTGTCTCAACGGTTTCTTCGTCGTCACCTGTGACACCAATCCGCTGATCGTCACGCTCGGCATGGGCACCGTGTTCACCGGCTTGATCTACTTCCTGTCGGGCTCGAACACAATCACCGGGATCGACCAGTCCCTGTCCTGGTGGGCGTTCACGAACAAAAGGCTCGGCATTCCCCTCGAGTTCTACTATGGCCTCGCGTTGATGCTGATCATCTGGTACGTGACCTCGTTTACCCCGCTTGGGCCGGAGGAGTTCCCGCCGCGTTGCGCCGGGCTCAGCCGCGCCGCTCGCCCAGGTAGCTGGCCGCCAGCAGGGTGCTGTCCTGGCGCAGACGCTCCGCGCTGCCGGTGGCGACAAGCTCACCGTGTGACAGCACGTAACCGCGATCGGCGATCTTAAGGGCCAGGTGCACGTGCTGCTCGACGAGCAACACGGCGGTTCCGTGCTGGACGGCGTATTCGCGCACGACAGGCAGGATGCGCTCGACGATGAGGGGAGCGAGACCGAGACTGAGCTCATCAAGCAGCAACAGCCGTGGCTTGCGCACCAGCGCGCGCGCGATCGCCAGCATCTGCTGCTCACCGCCCGACAACAGCCCTGTCCTGCGGTTACGCAGGCGGCCCAGCTCCGGGAAATGCTCGAACGCACCCTCGTGCTCGCCTGGTCCGGCCGAGCGGTCGAGACGGAAATGCTCGGCCACGGTGAGCCCGTAGAAGAGCCCGCGATCATGGGGCACGTGTACGATACCGCGGCGCGCCCGCGCGGTCGGGGAGACCCCGGCGAGATCCGCGCCGCCGAGCCGCACACAGCCGCCCACTAGCTTCACCAAGCCGGAGATTGCCCGCAAGGTGGTGGTCTTCCCCGCACCGTTGGCGCCCATTAGCGCGACGACGGCGCCCGGGGCCACCGCCAGCGTCAGGTCCCGCACCACTGGCGCGCCCTCATAACCGGCGCTCAGCTGTTCAAGCTCAAGCGTTGCTGCGGCGTCCACGTCCGCAGGCTATATGGTCAGGTGCTTGGTTCCAGAAGTCTCAACACAATTGAGATGATTTCTGGCCACAAGGTTGTTGACAAACGATCGACCTGGGGTCTTTGCTTGGATCTCGCCGAGATCGCACTCAATTGTCGGCCGGATCACGCATCTGAGTGTCCGAGCGGCCTCGGCGCTCGCGATGGGGCTCCAAGAGCAGCCGCATCCTGCCGACGTAACAGACTTTCGCGTGCATAAAGGGCCCAGACCTACGAGGAGGACGACGTGATCAGGCAAGCTCGTAGGGGGTTGCTCGGCGTTGCCGCGCTCGCCGCGGCTGCGCTCGCCGCGGCCGGCTGCGGCAGCGGGAGTTCCGGCACGCCGAGCGCGACTCCCAGCTCGAGCGCGACGGTAAGCACGTCGCCCGGAGCCGGTGGTGCCGGCCAGCAATCCGTGACCGACTACTTGACCTACACCGGCGGCAAGGCCGGTAAGGCCAATCCGTCGCTTCCCCCCGTCTACATCGGCTGGATCAACCAGCAGGGCGGCCAGCAGCAGATCGGCCCGCTCGCCACCGATGGCGCTCAGCTCGCGGTCAAGTACGTCAACGGGGAGGCCGGCGGTATCGACGGCCACCCGGTGGTGCTCAAGACGTGCTACATCACCTCCGCCGAAGAGGAAGGCACCACCTGCGGCCAGAAGTTCGCCGCCGACAAGTCGGTCTCGGTGATCGACGAGGGCGCGGTGGCGATCGGCATCCAGTCGTTCTACTCCACGATCGGGACAACGAAGCCGGTGATCGTCGGCGTTGCCACCACGCCGGTCGACTCGGTACAGAAGAACGCGATGATCATGTTCGGCGACGTCACCCACGTGCTCGGGCCGTTCGGCACCTACGCCAAGGACGTCCTGCACGCCAAGACGGCGGCGCTGGTCTATCCCAACATCGCCGGCATCACCCAGGGCGCGACGGCGATCGCGCAGTCGCTGCAGAAGGCCGGCGTGACGGTCAAGAAGGTCGGTTACGACGAGGCGGAAACCGACCTGATCGGCCCGCTGACGAGCGCCGGCGCGCAGACGGCCGACATGGTGATCCCGTACAGCGAGTCGTCGGGCTGCGTGAACCTGGCCAAGGGACTCAAGGAGCTCGGCATCACCGACACCAAGAAGATCGTGTCCGCCCCGCTGTGCCTGAACAGCCAGGTCATGGCCGGGCTCGGCGGCGACTTCCCGATCTGGACGTACGCGATCGCGAGTTCGCTGTTCGGCGACAAGACCGACCCGGGAGTGCCGCCGTACCTGAAGGCGGCGCAGACGTACGGCGACGCGAAGAACGCGCCGGACCCGTGGAACCTCGTCGCGTTCTCGCAGATGCTGACGACGGTGCGCTTCCTCAACCAAGTCGGCTACGCCCACATCACGCCGCAGGGAATCCTGGCCAAGGCGACGGCATTCACCGGGCCGGTCGCGCTCGGCGCGCCTGAGCTGCAATGCGGCAAGTACACCGACGCCCCCGCCGTCTGCAACGACCGCACCCAGTTCTTCGACTACAAGGGAAAGTTCGAGTTCGCCAAGGCGGCGGGCTGGCTGCAGCCGCCGCCGTGACCGACTAGGGGGTACACACCCTCGACCAAGCAGCTAACGGCCGCGCCGCAGCGTCCGCACCCGATCGGGTAGCTGACGAGGCGGCGCGGTCGTCCGACCGGGTACGCGCTGATCCACGCAAGGAACGACGGTGGAACAGATACTGCTGTTCATTCTGCTCGGGCTGGGCTCCGGTGCGCTCATCGCCGCCATCGCGCTCGGCGTCGTGGTCACCTATCGCGGGTCGGGGGTCATCAATCTCGCGACCGGCGGCGTCGCGATGCTGGCCGGCTACTCGTTCTGGGCGCTGCGCACCGGCGAGTTCGGCGTGCAACTCGCCGCCGTACCCGCACTCGCGATCAGCCTGGTGTTCGTGCTGATCGTCGGGGTGGCGATCGAGTTCGTCGCGTTCCGGCCGCTGCGCACCGCCACGCCGCTGGCCAAGCTCGTCGCTTCGCTCGGTGTGCTGCTCGTGATGCAGGCGGCGATGCTGCTCGCCTTCGGCACCACGCAGAAACCGGAACCGTCGGTGCTGCCGCAGAACACCCTCGCACTGCTCGGCGCGGTGATCCCGGTGAACAGGTTCATACTCGCGGGCCTTGTCATCGTGCTGGCCGCGGCGCTCGCCGCGCTCTACCGATGGACCCTGTTCGGGCTCGCGACCCGCGCGGCATCTGAGAACCAGGTGGCCGCGATGCTCGGCGGCCTGTCGCCGAACGCGATCTCGATGGCGAACACCTTGATCGCTTCGCTGATCGCCGGCGGGGTCGGAATCCTGGCCGCCTCGATCACCCAGCTCGACTCGAGCACGCTTCCGCTCGTCATCGTGCCGGCGCTGGCCGCCGCGCTGCTGGCCCGCTTCACCTCGTTCGGTATCGCGTGCGCGGCCGGCATCGGCATCGGCGTGCTGAACTCACTGATCGACTACGTCTCCGGCCTGTCCTGGTTCCCGACCTCCGGCGGGGTCGCGCTACCCGGCGTGCAGTCACTGCTGGCGTTTCTGATCATTATTGTGGCGATGTTCCTGCGCGGCGCGCGGCTGCCGACCCGCGGCGAGTTTGTCGAACGCCGCCTGCCCATGGCGCCGCGGCCGCAGCATCTGGCCGTCATCGCCCTGCCGCTCGCGGCCGTGTGCGCCGTCGCCCTTGTGATCCTGCCGTTCGACTTCCGCGAGGCGCTGATCAACTCGCTGATCGGCACGCTGATGGCCCTGTCGCTCGTCGTCATCACCGGCTTCGTCGGGCAGATCTCCGTCGTACAGCTGGCCCTGGCCGGAGTGGCCGGCTTCACAATCTCACACCTCGCCGTCGACGCCGGCATCGGCTTCCCGCTCGCACCCCTGGTGGGGGCGGCCGCCGCGGTCGGCCTCGGCCTGCTGACCGCCGTCTCGGCGCTGCGGGTACGGGGGGTGAGCCTGGCCGTCGTCACGCTCGCCGCCGCCGTCGCGATCACCGACTTCGGTTTCGTCAACACCACCTGGGGTGGCGGCCAGACTGGCTCGCCGGTGCCCGAGCCGCACCTGTTCGGGATCGATCTCGGCCCGCGGGCGTCGTTCCGCGGGCTGGACGGTAACCTGCCGAGCCCCGTGTTCGGCTGGGTGGCGCTCATCTGCACGCTCGCCCTGTGCCTGCTGGTGGGGTTCTTGCGGCGAGGAACACTCGGGCAGCGGATGCTCGCGGTGCGCTCGAACGAACGCGCCGCCGCGGCGGCGGCGATCAACCCACGGACGGTCAAGCTGATCGCCTTCGGTATCAGCGCGTTCGTCGCCGGAGTCGCGGGGGCGCTCTACGCGTACAACTTCGGCTCGGTGAGCGCGGACCGCTTCAGCGCCGTGACCGCGCTCAGCCTGATCGCGTTCGCCTACGCCGGAGGCATCACGCTGATCTCCGGCGCTGTCTTCGCCGGCCTGATCTCGACCCAGGCATTGTTCCCTTACGCACTCGACAAGTGGTTCGGCATCAACGGCAACTGGTTCCTGCTGTTCGGTGGCGCGGTATTGATCATCACCCTGATCCAGAATCCCGAGGGTGTCACCGGTGCTTTCTACAAGCGACGGCACAAGCGGCGCCCGATCACCGCGCCCCAGGCCGCGACGGTGGCCCAGGAGCGTCCTGGGCCATCCACGGCGCGGCCCGATTTCACCACCCGGCCTCCGGTACTTCGGGTCAGCGGGCTGTCCGTCGCGTTCGGTGGCGTCCACGCGCTCAGTGATGTCGCGCTCGAGGTGCGCGAAGGTGAGCTTGTCGGCCTGATCGGGCCCAACGGCGCGGGTAAGACCACGTTGGTGGACGCCGTGGCTGGCTTCGTCGACGCCAGCGGCCGGATCGAGCTCGACGGCGGTGACATCGGGCGGCTGTCACCGCACGAACGAGCGCGCCGCGGGCTCGTCCGCACCTGGCAGACCACCGACCTTTTCGACGACCTGACCGTCCGGGAGAACCTGGCGGTCGCCACCGCCCGCTCGTCGGCGCCCGTGGCCGTCGAGCGGTCCGGGACGCGCACGCATGACGTCGAGGAGACGGCCGCGGGCCTAAACACACGGGAGAGCGACGAGCTTAACGAATTCCTGCGCGCGCTCGCCGACCGAGAACAGTCGACCCTGCTGATCGACCACGACATGAGGCTCGTGCTGAGCGTCTGCGATCGCGTGGTCGTGCTCGAGTTCGGACGGGTGATAGCCGACGGTGCGCCGGAGACGGTGCGCCGCGACCCGCGGGTCATCGCCGCCTACCTCGGCGGGGAAGACCAGCTGGCGCCGACTGCGGACCCGGCGGCCGCCGGGCCGGGGGACGACCGAACCTCGTGAGCTGCTGCCCCGCTGCGGCTCCGCACGCCAAGGTACCGCGCCACCGCGGCAGCCGTTATGGCCCGAGGTCTTTTCGGGTTTCCCTCCGGGTCGGCTGCCCGGGCGGAGCTGGCCCCGTCCGCGGTGCTGCCCGGGCGGGGCTGCCCCGTCCCGCGGTGCTGCCTCGACGGGGGCTGGCCGATGCAATATTGTTGACAATCCTGTGAACGCTTTGCCCGGGAGGAGCCCGCATGCCTGACACCCACCGCGCCGCCCAGCCCGCCGCGGCCGCGCCGGCGCCGCCGCCGCG
>WNFX01009971.1_pt1 | contig 14070 bp, 14 predicted proteins | sample 5400111 | NCBI WGS metagenome assembly WNFX01 (sample SAMN13153363, study PRJNA577476) | soil metagenome | isolation source: 40 cm soil or saprolite under grassland replicate 1 | place: USA:California | collected 2016-06-15 | reverse complement strand
AGACAATAAAATATAGAAATTTAGTTATAGACTTAGGTAACGGAGTAAAGACTAATGCTCAATTAACTCTTCCTGCTATTGGAAAAGGACCATTCCCTGGTGTTCTTCTTATTGCTGGCTCTGGTGCTCAAGATAAGAATGAAACATTGGGCTTTGTTCACAAGAATGGTCCTAAACCACCTACACCGTTTTGGCAGATAGCTCAATATCTATCTGAAAGAGGATTTGCTGTTCTAAGATATGATAAGAGAGGTGTTGGTGCAAATTCCACAATTATTAACTCTAATGTATGGGGAAATGCTACAATCAATGATCTCATTCAAGATAGTAAGAAAGCATTGAATGTCCTCATACAACAGTCTGAAGTAGATCCTAAAAGGATAAGTATAATTGGTCATAGTGAAGGTACAATTATTGCTCCAAGAGTAGCAATAGATAATTCAACTAAGGTAAAGAACATAATACTTATGGGCACCGTAGCTCTGAGCACTAGAGAAAACACGCACAATCTAGACGTAACCTTACCTTCAGAGTACGCTACACAAGTATTGGATAAAAATCACACTGGATTGATATCAATACAGCAGATAGCAAAGGATCCTGTGTTAAAGAATTATTTCGTGCCACCTTCTGTTTTGCTTACTAATAATATCAAAGTCATAACCAACGCTCTAGTAAAAGAATTTGGTACGAACGATTCCATAAGTATTGAAAAACAACTTAATCCTTTACTGATAAAGGGATATGAAAACCTGACAGCTTTCAATTTGCTTAAATGCAACAATTTTGAACCATGTCCTGTGTGGTTAAGCTCGGCATTTGGTCTGATACCAACTTTAAGCATCATTGCTAATGTCTCTAAATCTACAGGTATCCTAATAATCAATGGAGAAAACGATTCTCTGACTCCAGTTCAACAGGCATTTCTCTTGCAACAAAGACTGACTGAAGTAAATCATCCTGATCATACGTTGATAACTTATCCCAATCTAGGACATGTGTTCTATCCTTCATCTCAGTGGTCGACTGGATTTGGACCTATACAACAGTATGTTTTAGCAGACCTTTATTCATGGCTTGAAACCCATTCTGGTCTTTCACATTCTTATGTCAGTACTACTACTACCTCAACTATGGGAGCAAATACAAGTTCATTGAATACAAATACGACTTCGGCTTCAAGTGCTTCTAGATGATGATGATATTAAAGAAAACCCGAGACGGGTAGAACATTTGTTATATCGGACTCAAGTTAACTACGAAAATATTTTGTTAACAAAAAATTGATGTCTGATAACATTTTGTTAACATATAGCAATTCGAAGTTATTGTAGATCAGGTCACTTCAATATTGTTAAAATATTATATAATATTTACTTTGATTTGGACAGTCCTGCTGTGATAGCAAGGCCCATGCTTTTGCGATCCTCAAGCAGATACATGCAATGACTTTAGGGGTACCGATGGGGGTCCCCCATTTAGATATGAAACGGCATACATTTATGGTGGTACTGGTACGTGTGCTAGCGCTAGTCAACAGAAAATAGGACCCCATTCAAACCGTCAACATAGAGTACTATTGGGAGTGTATCGCTTCGTTCCCTAATTTCTGCTGAGAGATAGTGCCGTCCATCGTCGAGTTACCAGACGTACAGAAATCCTTTCGGGAACTGAGAACGCATAAATTGCAGTCATAGATTCTACGGTCACATGGCTCTAGGAGATTTAGCATTCGAAGAAACTGGAAAGTTCGCAGGAATAAGGGCACTCCCCGACGGAAAAGTGGAAGCGACCTATCAGGGAACTGGCAAATTGTTCGGTGCAGACTATTCATCTATCTATACAGGCGTCGCAACCCCGCATGGAGGAACCTTGATTGCAGAGTTCAATGGAATCTGCACAACCAAAGATGGGGACACTGTAGGTGTGTGGGCTCATGGAAGGGGGCGACCTACCGGAAGTGGCCTAAAGGCGAGCTGGCGGGGTGGAGTTATCTGGCAGGCTTCCTCGCCAAAATTTGCAAGGTTAAATAGCTTGCCGGGAGTGTGGGAGTTGGACATCGACGAAGGAGGTAACTTCCATTTGAAGGTTTGGGAATGGAAGTAGCCAACAAACCAGCAAGAGGCCTCCCTATCTTCGTCGTGTAGTGTTCCTTATCCCCATAACTGAAAAGATGATGCTCTAATTTAAGATCTGATGCGTTTGCCTCTTAGTTTTTGAACCGATAGAATATTGGCGAGACAGGCAATTTCTAGTATTAATGTAAGCGCTTTTTAAAAGTGGATTACATACACTAATGTATTGCATCCCACCGAACCCGCAACGATATCGGTAGAGATCCATGGGTATTGTTTCTACATTCTAGGAAATCTCCTGCGACAAAGGAGAAATGCTTGATAGGGTTGGGCTAACAGATCTGTAATAATATGTCACTTCTTGATTGGCTAGAGGTTACTTCAAAGATGCTAAACGTAACTTTCTAACTAAAAATAATACTGCTCCTGCTGGTATAAACAGAGCAAAAAGGAGTAGCAAGTAAGGAGCATCTCCGGGATATAAGTGGCTTCCAACTAGAAGAATTCCATATATATTTATGAATACTGACGGAATAACTAGCGCTAATATCAATAACTCAAAATATTTGTTCATTATTGATGACGGATGTGTTGGTGTTGATGATGGTGTCGATTCTGTTGTTGCTCTTGCTGCATTTTGGATTCTCAATCCTAAAATAAATGATGATGTTCCTATCAAGAAAGAAACTATAGTAAGAACATTTTGTGTAAGACCGGGTATGATAGTAATTGGCGTGCCTTGGCTTGTTACTTGTTGTTGCTGTTGTTGTGCTCTCACAGTATTATTGGCTAGGCACATAAATGATAGAGATAATAACATGGCCGTACATGTTAACAAGAATGATAACAATATGATAAAACGACCCGGCAACAATCTTGGTATGGTGGTCATGGTGACTAACATTAATAATAATCCTCCTCTACCGAATCATTGTCATTTTTGTTATTTAATGAACATCGAAACACATTAAAAATGACAACATGCTTTGAGAGTCCTGACTCCTCATTATCGATTGCTACTAGACACATTATTTTCGCTATTGGCAGACCTTCTCGCTCTTAATTTCAAATCGGATTTTATGTTGCGTGGCTTCATTCTGAGCCTATAACTACATCATGGACACCATAATCCATTCCACTTTAACAAGATCTGACATATTTGGCATCGTTTCTATCCAGTAGAATAACGATTGCCGTTGCTAACATGTGGCCTAGGTGCTTTATGTCTGATGCAAATACCCTTGCAAGTCATTATTACCCACTCTATAGAATCGTTTGTCATTTTGATTTCAACATTTATTCATTGTGCTTTTGATCTTGTTGCGATTTTCATTGCGAATTGTTCGTTCTCAGTCGAGGTGCAATAATTTCTGGAACCGGATGCCCGAGTAACTATATGCATGACATATAAATAGCAGCCTGTCTATCTGTCTACTACATTTGTCACATTATGTCTTACTCATAAAGTGGACGGAGCAAGGGATCAGCAAGATCAAAGAATCTTCAGACCGTTACAATTCCTTTAAAGCATCGGTCGAAAAAGCAGGCGGAAAATTAATTGGAGGTTACTATACTTTCGGAGAATATGATGTGGTAATAATCATGGAAGCACCAAATGATGAAGCAGTAATGTCTCTGATGCTCAAAGTTGGGTCATATGGAAATGTGAGAACCAAAACCCTGAAAGCATTTACCGCTGAGCAAGGAATGAAGATTATCAAGGATCTTCCATAACCTTTTCAGTAACAGACAAATGAAAGATTATCAGAGGCCTCACTATGGGGCCAGTGGGGTGTGGAATAAATTTGACCCAATTTCGCAACCCGGATTGTGCACAATTAATTTGGGATTTTCGCTTTGTCATTTTTCACTCTAATGTCACTAAATACCCACGTTGACTTAAAAAGGGTTTGACTTATAAAATTACCAGATCAAGTATCTATCTTTTTCAATAGTCGAAAAGACATGACAAACACTGCGAATATGACACCCGCGCTAATTATACAAAAATCCACCCAAAATTAGCCCAACGATACTCGCCAGGCCTCCAAAACTACCTGCAACGCCCTGTACTGCTCCTTGAAGTTTTGATCCTGCGCGTCTTGACAATATGGACATGAAAGAGGGCCACATAAAAACGTTACCTACTGCAAATAGTATTACAGCGCCACCGACTGATACAATATTATTTGATACAAATAAAATAAAATTTGTACCTAAAATAATGCTACCAATGATGACTAATTTTTCCTCTGAGAATTTTTTTAATGCTTTACGTAAAACAGGACCTTGGATCAAAACCATTATTCCACTTAATATTGCATAAAATATTCCCAACTGTGTTACTGACCACTTTAAATCTTTAGCTGCATGAGTTGGAAAGGCAGCATAGTAGATATTAAATCCAAGAAATATCAAAAAGTATAATATAAGTAAAAAAGAAATATGATTTAGTTTGAAAACATCTCGCAATCTAGGTTTTTTAGTGTTTACCGTCGAATAGGGCTCTCTGCATTCCTGCGAGAAAACTTTTCTGATGGTTCCTTCTTCCTGAACTAATATTTCTTCTGACGTGGGCTTGGATTCTCTTAACAGAAAGCCTATTACGATTAGCGTGACCAAAGATAGAATTAGTGCTGCTAGAACTGGCAATATTGCTCCATAGATAGTTCCGCCTAAAATTCCAGCTAGTGCAGGACCTAGAATAAACCCAAGGTTGGAAGATATCGCCATTTTTCCAAAGTTTTTACTTCTGTTTTCATCAGATGAAACATCTGCAAGATAAGCATTGGCAATAGAGATATTCCCACCAGTAATGCCGTCAATAGCTCTGGCAAGAAACAAGATAAGCAAAGGAAGAATAATGACGAATGATCCAAAGAAGGCGATATCAATGCTAAAAGATTTTTCAAAGGGCAAAAGTAATGCAAAAAGAAATAGTATCCAACCAACTGATGTTCCTACATTACTCAACAGCAGAACTTTTTTCCGTCCAAAAATATCAGACCATCTTCCTAATACTGGGGCTCCAATAAGTTGGAAAGCAGGATAAGTAGCGGCGAGTAGACCATAAACTATAGCATTACCTCCGAATTTCATGACTAAAAAAACTAGGAAAGGCAAAACAATACTAAAGCCAAGAGTACCTACAAAATTAACCAATAATATGGGAAAAAGTGTAGGCTGTTTTACTAGACTAGTCATTATTTAGGTAACTATAGGGTTCCATTTAAAAATTAATGACACAATCTGACCGCCCAGCATCCAAGATCACTTAGATTTGTGCCGCACCCCCATCGACGAACAGTTCGATACCGGTGACAAAACTGCTGTGTGCTGTACGCCTGACGTTCCATCCAGTAAACGCATTGGTCTGCTCGCCTAAGAGCTTCGTGAAATCTTGCATCGAGAAAATATTGTGAATGTGATTAAGGGACTTCTACCAAAACACCAGGAGGTGGCGTAGGAATCCTTATCGAAGGTGTTTTAATGATATCGTTATTGTTATTGTTATTGTTATTGTTATTGTGGTTGTGGTTGCCTGGGCCGGTACTTCCTGCTATTGAATTTTGAGAATAGCAGTTATCCACTATTTGTATGGTTGGCGGGTCCTGGTGGGTCTTTGAGATACAAGAGTAGAATTTGTTAATTTGCTTGTCTAGATTGGCGTTACCAGTATTTACTTGTTCCTGGATGACGGACGCGCCACCGCCGCTGTTCCCAATGCTTACTGCTAGCGCAGAATTGAAATACCAATTTGTCGTCATAATAGACAGGCCTACAATGGAAGCAATCATTATTAGTAATAGGAAATCATGCATATCGATAAGATTTAGAAATCATCCTTATATGATTTGAGCATGTATTGATAGTTCTATACTCACTACGTAATTCTCTAATACTTAGTTTAGGGGATTTTTTCGACTAGAATATTATTCTTCGGTTTCTGTTTACAAAAATAATCTAAACCGTCAAAATCAAAATTTAATGTCATAGTATCCTCGCAGCGTGGGCATTCGATTTCGGGTTGGAGCTCAGTTTGGTTAGATTTCTTTCTATTTTGTCCATGCTAATACAGCGAACTATTGATCTTGGCTATTGCTAAAATAATAGTATTTTACCTTTATTTCTCTCTGATGTAATTAATCGGAGCTACTTCGTCAATCGCTCCTTCTCAGTCGTCCTGTAAGTGTGTATTCCTTCGTGCTGTATCAAACCATTTTCGACCAAGAGCGATAAGTATTCTCTCAGCTGATTAAAGGATATAAACGCACTATACATCAATTTTGTTTTAGTAGCTCCTCCGCCATTTGCAGCATCTAAAAGTAGCCCGACGATTTCAATCCTGCTTCTGTATTTCACTTTTCTTATAAGGTCATCTCATCTATTTATGAGAAGCCAAGCTTATGTCAAATTCTATTATATGATATTATGTTGATGTTTTATCGAATCGAAATATCTTTTAGTACAATTATCCACTCTACTAGAAGAGAGATGTAGATACTGTAGCTCTTGATTGCTGCTTCCTTGTTTTACCTGAAATAATTTGCCATAAGTGGAAAGAAGCGAACCCCCGTTTCGTATTCTGTTGTAGTAGCAGGTCAATTCATTATTATGTTAAGACCGGGCAAATTGTACTCTATAATTTATAGTAAAAATACTATCATGCTGAACAAAGATTTTGAAGTACAGACGTAGCGTCGATATTATCGCCAAAATACTAGATGCAGCTCTTTCAGGAGAAACCAAATCACAAATAATGATGTGTGCTCATCCCAATCATATACAAATTAAACGATATATGCCTCATGTACTTTCTGAAGAGCTTATGGAGGAAAGAGAGAATCCTGCAGATTCATCCACTATATATGCAACAACCGAAAAAGGCCGCATCTTTTTACAAAAATACGCGCAAGTACAATTTTATCAAATATGATAAAAATATAGGCCGTCCGTTTTGACTTTGTTTTGTGAAATACAGAAGCCACCCCGTTGCTATAACAATTGTTTCTTCTATGCGAAATAAACGTTTTAGTCGTATTTTCTTGTCATCTTGCTCATGATCACCTAATGAACGTTAATTATTGATCTTTTTTACGTCAAATGTCATGTCGGATTATAATTGTAAATTGATATAAGCGATTTGAATATAGAGATTTAATCGTAAGGTGTGAGGTAAAAAAATTAAAGTATAAAAAAAAGATGAAACAAGGCATAGACGGATTTGCATATTTATCTTGCGGTGCTGCTATCCTGATTTCTTAATTTCTATCGTAATCTTATTGCCCACTTTTATAGCCGTGTCCTCGTACTCCTTCATATTGATTTGAATGCGCATTCCGTTGGAATGTTCACTTCTAATAAATTTCTGCTTCCGGTGACAGAACCGGAAAAGGCGAAACAAATTCCGAATAAATGAATGAATTTCTTCAGAAATTAGCAACATATGATTGTATTTTGCAGCGTGCTTTACTGCAATTATTCCTTAATTCTTTCTTGATGATTTTACATTTAACTTTGTCTTAATGATTTTATATCAGAGAACTCTAAAATGTTCATTACAACATGAAGTGCGCCTGCTGCGGAGGGGAAATGCTACAGGACAAGGAATTGGAAAACACAATAATTTTCAAATGCGAAGAATGTGGTTTAACCAATTCTAGCCTAAAGGACAATCACTAACATTCGTTTCCAAAGAAAATGTTCATTTCTTTCATACGATAGCAATTGCTGAATGAATATATATGCCGCTACTATCCTTAAATATATGCCGATCAATTATTGTGTTATTACATGGCTAAAAATGAGTTTGTTGAAGTTGCAAACGTGAATGAAATTCCTGTTGGAAAGATGAAACATGTTGAAGTAGATGGAAAAGAAATTTTGGTTGCTAACCTAGGTGGCAAATTCTATGCGATGGATGATAGGTGTGGTCATATGAATGCCCTACTTTCAATGGGCAATTTGACAGGAAACACCGTAACCTGCCCTTTTCATGGTTCAAAGTTTGATGCTATCACAGGAAAGAAGCTTACGGAACCAGTTTTGACTCCGCCTGAAGGGATGGAACCATTACCGCAAACTTGGCAAAAATTTTTCGAACATGTGGGTCAACTTATGGCTCACATCAAGACATATGATCAAAGAACTTATGAAACCACAATGGAGGGAGATAGAATCAAAATAAAAATCTAGCAACGAAGCACATCCAAATTCGAACTTGTGTGCGACCAAAATTTTCAAATTTTGGTAAATGCCCTGAATTCAAGCAGTCATCTCTTTAGCAGCTTCTAGTATCAGTTAGACAACATTTCGATGTGTTGTTCATCCAACCAGCATGCCATAGCCTTCGCGATCTCGTTGGGTGTACCGAGCCTGGCGAGCGGAGCACTTTTGGAAAGCATCTTCAAGCGTGACTCGCCGGCTCCTTATAGTACGTAATAAAGGACGTATGATACCGTATTCGATTCGGTCATAGAATATCCTCGGACGCTGGCCCCCTCCCTCCTCCATTGGTTATTCACTCTATATTAGAAGATGTGATTGCTGAAAGGATCATATAATGTCAGGCAGCGACAAATTAGTACTAACAGAAAAAACGAAGCCTACCGAATCTATCATACGGTCAAACGAAAGCACTGATAATCTATCAATCAACCATGAGATTGAATGTCCTCGGTGTCACGATACTATGATGCTATGCTCTGAATTTAATAGACTTTGTTACTTCTGCGAGGAATGCGGTTTTTGTCTTGCTCTGACGACTTGAAAGTGTAGTCACCATCTATTTTCGAAAATTAAAAGGGTGGGCAGAGGAAGATGACAAGAAAGAGCTAAAAAATTCTGTATGGCTGCTCGATATTTCTATGGAACAAAATCGCGCGAAAATCTATGGCAACCATTTTTTACTAGTTTCCTGTGTATAAAAGCAAAGGTTATGTTATCCCACGGGGATGGACATTGTAGTGCAAAGTGGGGAGAGCAGAAAATCACAAAGTGGAGAGAATCTCAATCATTACCAAATCCTCGATTACGCGCGCCTAGTTGACTTCCGCAATTGTTATCCAATTGTAAAATGGGCTGGCGGTAAGAGCCATTTATTATCCGAGTTAGATTCAATAATTCCATCTAAATTCAATCGATATTTTGAGCCATTTCTTGGAGGTGGTGCGATGTTCTTTCATTTGTTATCTTATAGAAATATGAGGTTTACTTCCTATCTTTCTGATATAAACGAAGAACTAATTACAGCATATAATGTCGTAAAATATAACTCAGAACAATTAATCGAACTTCTCAAAAGGTATCAACGAGAATATACCAGAAACCCTTCCGAATATTACTATAAGTTAAGAGATGAAATTAAGCCTTTAACAGATATTGACAAAACAGCCAGATTCATTTCGCTTAACAAAACATGTTTTAATGGATTGTACAGAGTAAATAGAAACGGGATATTTAATGTGCCAATGGGAAGGTACAAGAACCCTCTAATATGCGACAATATTAATCTAGAAAACGTTAGTAAAGCACTCAGATATTCTAAAGCATCGATAGCAATTAGCGATTATAAGAACGCGTTACTTAAAGCAGAAAAAGACGATTTTATTTATTTAGACCCTCCATATCATCCAACAAGTTCAACAGCCAACTTTACTGGTTATTCGGATAAAGGATTTGGAGAAGATGACCAATTAGAACTCTCCAAAAGCTTTGCCAGATTAGATGAAACTGGGTGCAAGGTCCTGTTAAGCAATTCAGACACACCTCTTATTAGAAAATTATATTCGGATTTTTCTACTAATATTAAAGAGGTACATGTCTCACGTCTTATCAGTTGTAAGGCCTCTCGGCGTGTAGGTTATAAAGAATTGCTTATTTCGAATTACCCTTCTTAACTGGAGGAGTAAGATCAATAGTATTATCACAGAATAATAATTCACAACCGCCCATCATCAATCATAATATTGTACGGTCTAGACTTTCACATCTAGACTTTCACAAAATATTGAACTATTAGCAGTTAAATAACAATTATCTTCTGTGAGGAGGAAATATGCTAAGACAACGATCCACTATCCTATGGCTTATCGGCTGTGATATTTAGCCTAACATAATCTAACGACCAAGGTGTTTCAGGTTTCTTACTACTAGTACTTCTCTCCTCAACTTCATCCAAAAACAATTCCAAATATCTGTTCCTTATTTTATCTTTAGGAATGCGCTCTAGGAAGGGTTTCATAATTACGGTTCTCACAAATTTAGAATATATTTCACGATTAGAAAGCTTAACGCAATCATCATGCAGATGAACATTGATATTTACATAACCTATCTTTCCTAGTAATTTACTCGTCTCATCAGGTTTTGCAAAATGCCATGGTTGGTTCATGTCTGCAAAATATTCTTCGAATTCATTTAACTGCATAACTCGTCGTAGCAGCGTGAGAATCCTATTTAAGTTTCCATATCCCCCACATTGAATTAATAATTGTATCCCATTGGTCCTGTCCGACTTTAGCATCTTCCAAAAATGCCGAAAAACTTGTGCATGATTATGAACCCAGTGAAGTGCAGCATTGGAAAAAATTACATCTAGTTTTGTTGGAAGCGTTACTTCAGTGAAATCGGATTGTAATAGCGCGACATTTTGCAAATCCTTGAGGCTTATTTTTGCCTGTTTTATCATATTAGAATCTATGTCAACAGCATAGACCATTCCCCTCGGAACTTTTTGGGCCAACAATTTACTAAGAAGGCCAGAACCACAACCTGCATCCATGACAATTTCATTTCCATTCCATTTTCGCCATTCAACTATTTGTTGACCCCATCGATATTGTACTACCTGTGAAACCTCGTCATATGTACGTGCATCCCAACAGTTTCTATCTTGGATCAATATGCTAATAATCACTATTAATCGGTCCAATCATAAAAGTGATTATTGAAGTCTGCTGGATGTGTCTTGATTTATGACAAAATAGCCCACTAATCTGTGATGATTCTTCGTAAGTCTTAGCCCGTCTTGGCATCGATGTGTTGAATATCTACCTCAGTATTTTACCCAAGTGCATGAATCCGCTAAGTGGACATCTTAGAAGGAAAATTGTTATTACCCAGAGTATCGATGCGTTTCCAATGGGATTATATGGTATATATGGTAGCCATTCACCGGAAAGCTGTCCGCTCAACAACGCGGAAATTAGAAGACTTGTCATAAAAATGGCCGAACAACTTGATAACGTTCTCACCAAAAACAACGTAAAAATGCTACAACAGTATCATTCGGGGTTAGAACACACATTCGTATGGATCGTAGATGCACAAAACGCTCATTCGGTACAGACCCTTATGGTCGACTCGGGATGGATAAAGTTTAACGCTTTAAGGATAGTTCCATTGACAGCATACCAAAACCTCATTGAAACATGCAAAAACCTAGGGAGTGCATGATTGAAAGGAAATAACATGGTCCTTCATACAATTATAATTTGTCCACCAACGATTTTCAGATAAGTTCAGAAGCGGCTCTAATTGGTATCAGTCACAAAGACTCATGCGCACGTTTTTAGGATTGTGGTGGAAAGGCGATTAGCATCGCAATAATAATCCCCGCTATCGTGACAAGAACAGCTAAAATCGGTGATTTCTGCCAGTCAGAAACATGCGTTGACAACCATTACACATCAGCGTCGAATTCTACGACCACACATCATCATGGTCAACTCAACACTAGCAATCCAACAGGTAGTCATACTAACGCGACTAATAACATTAGTAGCATCGGTAGTATCTTGCACAATCATAAGCATATTCAAAGTCTGATGTACTCATTAGAAAAACTATAGTCAGAAGGATGTTTCATTTTTTAATGTGACTAATAAGTTTTGCGACCCTGATATCTCTTACAGATTAAAACTAGGGCGGAAAGTCTAAGTTGACAATCCAACTTATTCTGCACTTGCTAAATCAGAATCTAAATTTAGATTTGGGGTTAAGCACCTAGATTTATTTAGAATTTTAGAGACAACTGCTTTGACCTTGGCGGGAACGTTTGAGCTACCACATTCCTGTATGTTAACGCATATAGTTGACATGGGAACTGTGTAATGCATTATGCCATAGTCATGCCAGAAAATCCTATTCCTGAAACCATGAGTTATCTCTAGAGGCCTTAATAATAAGGGCTATTGAAAGCGGTTAATGTTGGGGCATATGTTAGTCTATTCGGTTCAGTATTTGATCCTTGTGTTCGTTTTCCTTTGGAGATTTGTCTTCCAACCATTCGGATCAAGAACAGATAGCAACATGTTTGAGATGACGATGGTGAAATATGATTTAACGACTATTGCGTCGAAGTCTAACGTTTTAGCAGGTTCTTTATTGGTATCATTACAGATTCTATACGCTTTTCTATCCCTACGAAAATAAGAGATACTCCAACTCCCAATAATATCCCTCCAACCACATCCAATGGATAATGACCACCGACATACACTCTAGAAATACATACAAGGGCTGCTTCTATAGCCAAAATAATAGATACTGCAAGTTGCCTAGATGTATTTCTAAATAATAATAAGGCTCCAGCTGCACCCGCTGATACTATCAAGGCATGACCCGAAGGATAAGCATACTCCTTATCTGACGCAATCAGAAAGTCTGATTTGGGGATAACTGGTCTAGCTCTTGCAACAATGTCTTTTGTTAATACACCAAGTGGTATAAGAACAAGCATTGATATTGCAATAACTACTGCAGTCTTTTTTCCTGTCCAACCACCAAAAATAAACAAGAGTGCTATTGCTATAGGCCAGAATACTTCTCTTCCAAATTCAGTAAGCCAGATCATTAATTTATTGAATGCAGGATAGTAATGCGAGTTGTTAACGTCCAAAAAGGCTATAGAATCTGATTTAGCAATAGGGGAATTGACATAAGGATTCACTCTTGGAGAAACCAGGGCGGCAATCAGAACGAATAAAGCAAGAATAATACCAGAAGCCACAAAGTATTTGTTCAACATTTGGATATCCATATAACAATTACTTATAAACGATTATCATATCATCAACGTGGAATTGATAGCTAGATTCCACTGTTATCTGATTTTTTAATTTCTATCACAACTATGTCGCCCACTTTTATGCCAATTTCTTCATACTCTCTCATACTGATCTTAAATGTAGGGGAATCTGTGAGAGCGTCGTCGCCCCTCACATAGCCATAGAAATATTTCCCAAGCTTTGGGCAAATTCTTCATCAAATCTTCTGGTGAAGTAAATGCCATGAAGTTTGGACCAAATGGATTTTGCCGCTTTTCGGCCCCTCCCTTATAATCATTTGGGTCACTTAATGTGACGTAATCAGTCAGTAGGAATAGGAGATTTATTATGAAAATTGGAATACTAGGAGCTGGAGAAATAGGCCGTAGACTGGCTGATGGTTTTATTGGACTTGAACACACAGTTAAAACCTGATCACGTGATCAAAATCAAGAGAAAATAACCGAATGGATTACCAAGCACGACAAGGAAAAGCATCATCAGGAACATTTGCTGAGACAGCATCGTTTGGTGAATTAGATGTCCTTGCAACTCTGTGGGCAGGAGTTGCTGACGCTGTAAAAATCGCTGATCCTAAGAATCTTGCGGGAAAAGGTGTGATTGATGTTACCAATCACTTGGATTTATCCGGCATCTCGTACTCCCATTGCCTATTAGAGATTCAAGGCAAATCTTGTTTAACGCTATACAAATATTCAAGATTTCATTATCAGTCATATTGTATTCTTGAAGTAGGTAATCCGGTAATTCCCTTATTTTTTCCCCATTGAAATCTAGTTCATTGTGTATATTTGAGCGGAGTCTAGACATTTCTTTCTTTAGACCAATTATAACGGTACTCATCAATTTCTTTGAATACCAGAAGCAGCAGTAGAAAGCGGCAAAATAAATGTCTCAGCCATTCCGTATAGTCTGGTCCATGGGTC
>WNFX01004268.1_pt1 | contig 14072 bp, 8 predicted proteins | sample 5400111 | NCBI WGS metagenome assembly WNFX01 (sample SAMN13153363, study PRJNA577476) | soil metagenome | isolation source: 40 cm soil or saprolite under grassland replicate 1 | place: USA:California | collected 2016-06-15 | reverse complement strand
AGCCAAAACGATCGTCTCACGCCGTGGTTCAACGATCCGATCTGCGATCCGCCCGGAACCGCCATCTACATTCGCGATGAGGAGATAGGCGTCGTGTGGTCGCCCACGCCCAAACCGATTCGGGAGAAGGACGCCTATCGCGCGCGGCATGGTCAGGGTTACACAACATTTGAACACAACAGCCACGCGATCGAACAACGGCTGCTCACTTTCGTGCCGGTGGATGACGCCGGCGGTCTGCCGGTGCGCTTGCACCGGCTGCGCTTGCGCAACAATTCGTCGCGCCGACGAAAGCTGACTGTCACCGCCTACGCCACTCTCGTTCTCGGATCCGATCCAGAGGAAACCGGTATGCATGTCGTTACGAAATGGGATTTGCAGAGCCAGAGCCTGTTTGCCCGCAATTCCTACAACCCGGAATTTTGCGATTGCATCACTTTTGCCAGTTCGGCTCCAACGCCTACTTCGTTCACCGCTGATCGCGCCGGATTCATCGGGCGTAACCATTCGCTGGGTGACCCGGCGGCGATGGGGCACGAACGATTGACCGGCAACGTTGGCGCCGGCTTCGACCCTTGCGCGGCCGTGCAGGTGGTGGTTGAGATTGAACCGGGGGACACCGCGGAGATGACTTTCCTTCTAGGGCAGGCGGACGACGAAGAAAAAGCACGTGGACTCGTTACTCGCTTTCGCGATCCCGCGAACGTCGAAGCCGCATTCCAAGAAACCCGCCATTGGTGGGACCGGCTCCTAAGCACGATCGAAGTGGAAATACCCGACCTGTCCACGAACTTTCTGCTCAACCGCTGGCTGCTTTATCAGACCCTTAGCTGCCGACTTTGGGGCCGCTCAGCCCTTTATCAATCGAGCGGCGCTTACGGGTTTCGAGACCAGTTGCAGGACGTGATGGCCCTCGTGCACGCCGCGCCAGACTTGGCTCGCGATCACATTCTGCGCGCTGCCGCACGGCAATTCGTGGAAGGCGATGTGCAGCACTGGTGGCATCCAGAGTCTGGCGCCGGCGTTCGCACCCGAATCTCCGACGATTTCCTCTGGCTCCCCTTTGTTACTGCGCACTACGTCCGCACCACTCGCGACGCGGCGATTCTCGATCAAATAGTCCCGTTCCTCGAAGCCAAACCGCTCGAGCCCCAGCAGACGGAAAGCCTCTCGATTCCGGTCGCCTCCCAGACGGCGGATACGCTGCTTGAGCATTGCCGGCGCGCCATCGCGCGCTCGGCCACCGCCGGTCCGCATGGACTCCCGCTGATCGGGGCTGGCGATTGGAACGACGGCCTGAATCGGGTTGGACTGGGCGGTAAGGGCGAGAGCGTCTGGCTCGCTTGGTTTGAAATTTGTGTCCTTAGAGATTTCGCAGAACTGCTCGCCCTGCGTGAACTCCACGACGAAGCGCATGCCTGCCGCACCCGTGCCGTCCAACTCGCACAGACCGTCGACGCGCAAGCTTGGGACGGAGCATGGTATCGCAGGGGATACCTTGATGATGGCACGCCTTTCGGATCGAGGGAAAACGCTGAAGCGCGTATCGATTCGCTCCCGCAAAGCTGGGCTGCCATTTCCGGCGCAGGCGACTCGGAGCGCGTAGACGTCGCGCTGCGATCGCTGGAGGAAAACCTCGTGCGTAAAGCCGACGATCTAATTTTGCTCTTTACTCCGCCTTTCGACAAAACCACCGCCGATGTTGGCTACATTAAGGGTTACCCGCCAGGAGTGCGGGAAAACGGCGGCCAATATACGCATGCCGCCACGTGGGTGGCCATGGCTTTTGCCCGCCAAGGCGATGGCGATAAAGCCGTCCGACTTTTACGGATGCTGAATCCGGTTGAGCACGCCCGGGATGAAAAGGATTGCGAACGCTACAAGGTCGAGCCGTACGTAATCCCCGGTGACGTTTACTCGTTAGCCGGCCATGTCGGGCGCGGTGGCTGGACGTGGTACACGGGCGCTGCGGCTTGGACGTATCGTGTGTGGCTCGAAGAAATTCTGGGATTCCAGCGCTGCGGTGACAGGCTCACGATCGATCCGGTCATACCGAAAGATTGGCCTGGCTTCCGTTTGCGGTACCGCTTTCAGAACACCATTTATCGCATCTCGGTCGAGAATCCGGAACAGCGTTCCCGAGGTGTCACGCTGGTGGAATTGGATGGAGTCGTCGCGGCCGACAAAATCATAACTTTGCGTGACGATGCGCTGCCTCACGAGGTGCGTGTTGTTTTGGGGAAATGACGATGACGAGTCAATGCCGAGCGCTGAAACAATACGCTGCGCAATCAATGATCTTATACCGTCGGCAGCACCGCTGCGCCTTCCTGAATTAGAGAATCGAGCTTGTTTAGATCGATCGGCTTGACCAAGTGATGCTTGAAACCTGCCTCGTAGCTCCTGCGAATATCGTCTTCCATCCCAAAACCAGTGAGAGCAATCCCCAGAAGCGGTTGTTTAGAGGAGAGCTTCCGCATCAGATCAATTCCATTTCCATCCGGCAAAGCCAGATCGCTGACCAGCACATCAAATTGCTCGTTTTCGCCTAGATCGACGGCAGATTGAAAGTTTAGCGCCGATTGCACATGATAGCCGCGCCGCCGAAGTAAATTGGTAAGCGAGCGGTTTGTATCTTCGTGGTCCTCGACGAGCAGAATCCGCATCGGCTGGCGTTTCGGCAATTTTGGTAAGGCTGCAGGCGCAATTTGTGGCTCGGTTTTTTCGCAAGTCGGAAAGACTAACCTGAACGTCGAGCCCTTATTTCGGCCGGCACTTTGCGCGGTGATCGTTCCCTTATGCGATTCCACGAGCGCTTTACTGATGGCAAGTCCAAGACCCAGACCTCCAAGTTGAGTCCGGCCGCCTTGTTCGAACGCGTCGAAAATTTTCGGCAGTGCTTCGGGTTGAATTCCCAAACCGGTGTCAGCGATTTCGACCCGCAACTGGCCGCTGGAATCATTGCTAGTCGTGATGATGATTTGTCCGTTCGAAGGCGTAAACTTCACCGCATTGTTGATCAGATTCCAAAAAATCTGTTGCAGTCGCGCCGGGTCCGCTCGCATATGCATTTTTTGTGCGCGGAGGTTGATCGAACGCGACAGATGCTTGCGGTCGATTTCCGCCTGACAAATATCCAACGCGTTTTGCAGTAGCGTGTGGGCATCGACGACTTCAAAGTTCAGCTGCACCTTGCCGCGGTCGATGCGAGTTAAGTCAAGCAAGTCATCGATCAGCCGCGCCTCCAATTCCACGTTGCGACGAATCATTTGCAGCGATTCCTGAATCTCTTTCGGCAGCTCTGGCTCGTTCTCCAGTGCCAGAGCAGAAGCGAGCACGGGCGTTAGCGGCGTGCGCAATTCGTGGCTGAGCATGGCCAGGAATTGGTCCTTCGCCAGGTTCGAGCGCGCCTTTTCTTCGAGCTCAAGGTTTGTCTTCTGCAACTCCGCAGCGAGCGACTGCGATTGTTTGAGCAGATTCTCAGTTTGCGTGCTTGCCTCGATCGTATTGAGCACAATGCCGATGATCTCGGTTAATTGATCCAGGAACGCCTGGTGCGTCGGACTGAATCGCTCAACCGATGAGAGCTCCATGACCGCTTTTACCTGGTCTTCAAAGAGAATCGGCAGTACCACGATGTTCGTCGGATGAAATTCGCCCAGGCCCGAACTCACTTTCGCGTAGTTGTTCGGTACATCAGTCAGAAGAATGCGCCGTTTTTCCAGCGCCGCTTGTCCCACTAGGCTCTCACCCATTTTAAAGCGGTTCTTTGCGCCATTGCCTTCCTGGTAAGCGTAGCTCGCCAGCAGCTTAAGCTCCGATTCTCCGTTAGAATTATCGATCATGTAAAAAGCGCCTTGCTGGGCTGAAACCAGCGGAGCGAGTTCGGACAGAATCAGTTTGCCAACCGTCAGGAAGTCGCGTTGTCCCTGCAGCATGCGGGTGAATTGGGCGAGGTTCGTCTTGAGCCAGTCTTGTTCCTTGTTCCGCAACGTGGTGTCCCTCAGATTGCCGATCATTTCGTTGATGTTGTCCTTCACGAACGCAACCTCGCCTTGTGCATCCACCTGAATTGAACGGGTGAGATCGCCCTTGGTCACCGCTGTCGCAACGTCAGCGATAGCACGAAGCTGCGTGGTCAGATTTGCTGCCAACCGATTGACGTTATCGGTCAAATCCCGCCATGTACCTGCGGCGCCGGGCACGTTTGCCTGACCGCCGAGCTTGCCTTCGACGCCGACTTCGCGCGCCACGGTTGTAACCTGATCGGCAAACGTCGCGAGCGTATCGATCATGTTATTGATGGTCTCGGCGAGCTCGGCAATTTCGCCCTTGGCTTCGAGGAAAAGTTTGCGTTTCAAATTGCCCTTTGCGACAGCTGTCACCACCTTGGCGATGCCACGCACCTGATCGGTCAGGTTGGACGCCATAAAATTGACGTTGTCGGTAAGATCTTTCCAAGTTCCCGACACTCCTTTCACCACGGCCTGGCCACCGAGCTTGCCTTCCATACCCACTTCGCGCGCTACGCGAGTGACTTCATCGGCGAATGACGACAGTTGATCCACCATCGTGTTCACCGTGTTCTTCAATTCGAGAATTTCGCCTTTAACATCGACGGTGATCTTCTTATTCAGATCGCCCGTGGCAACCGCAGTGGTCACGGCGGCGATGTTGCGCACTTGTGTCGTGAGGTTGGACGCCATGAAGTTGACGTTGTCGCCGAGGTCCTTCCATACGCCCGCCAGCCCGCGCACATCAGCTTGTCCGCCCAATTTGCCTTCGGAACCGACTTCGCGCGCCACGCGAGTAACCTCCGATCCGAACGAGCGAAGTTGGTCCACCATCGTGTTGATCGTGCCCTTTAGTTCCAGAATTTCGCCTTTGACATCGACCGTGATTTTCTTGGACAAGTCGCCGGTCGCGACGGCAGTGGTCACGGCAGCGATATTGCGCACCTGCGAGGTGAGATTGGACGCCATCGAGTTCACAGAGTCGGTCAGGTCTTTCCACGTGCCGGCGACGCCGCGCACGTCCGCTTGTCCGCCCAGCTTGCCTTCTGTGCCGACCTCGCGGGCGACACGCGTCACCTCGGCTGCGAAAGATGAAAGCTGGTCCACCATCGTATTGATCGTGTTCTTCAACTCAAAAATCTCGCCCTTGACGTCAACGGTGATCTTTTTGGTGAGATCGCCGGTGGCGACTGCCGTCGTGACGGCAGCGATGTTGCGCACTTGCGTGGTAAGGTTCGACGCCATGAAATTGACCGAGTCGGTCAAATCTTTCCACGTGCCGGCAACGCCCTTCACGTCAGCCTGGCCGCCGAGCTCGCCTTCGGTGCCGACCTCGCGCGCGACACGCGTCACTTCCGCCGCGAACGAGGAGAGCTGATCCACCATAGTGTTGATTGTGTCCTTGAGCTCGAGAATTTCGCCGCGCACGTCCACGGTGATCTTTTTGGACAAATCACCCTTGGCCACAGCGGTTGTGACGTCTGCAATGTTGCGGACCTGTGCCGTGAGGTTCGAGGCCATCGAGTTCACTGAGTCGGTCAGGTCTTTCCACGTGCCGGCGACGCCTTTGACGTCTGCCTGACCGCCCAATTTACCGTCGGTGCCGACTTCGCGCGCCACGCGCGTTACCTCCGCGGCGAACGAGCGGAGTTGATCGACCATCGTGTTAATGGTGTCCTTGAGTTGGAGAATTTCGCCGCGCACGTCCACGGTGATCTTTTTGGACAAATCACCCTTGGCCACAGCGGTTGTGACGTCTGCAATATTGCGAACTTGTGAGGTAAGGTTGGACGCCATCAGATTGACCTTATCCGTCAAGTCTTTCCACGTGCCGGCGACACCTTTGACATCGGCTTGGCCGCCGAGTTTGCCTTCGGTGCCAACTTCGCGCGCCACGCGCGTCACTTCCGACGCGAACGATGAAAGCTGATCCACCATAGTGTTGATGGTGTTTTTCAATTCCAAAATTTCGCCTTTGACCTTGACGGTGATTTTTTTCGAGAGGTCGCCGTTGGCCACAGCCGTTGTCACCGCCGCGATGTTGCGGACTTGCGAGGTGAGATTGGAGGCCATGGAGTTCACCGAGTCCGTCAAATCTTTCCACGTCCCTGAAACCCCTTCGACTTTCGCCTGGCCGCCAAGTTTTCCTTCTGTGCCGACCTCGCGCGCCACGCGCGTCACTTCCGACGCAAACGAACGGAGCTGATCCACCATCTTGTTGATGGTGTCCTTCAATTCGAGGAATTCGCCGCGAACATCTACGGTGATTTTCTTCGCGAGATAGCCGTTCGCTACCGCGGTTGTCACTGCCGCGATGTTACGGACCTGTGAAGTGAGGTTCGACGCCATGAGATTCACGTTGTCGGTCAAATCCTTCCATGTGCCCGCAACGCCTTTGACTTTTGCCTGACCGCCCAGTTTTCCTTCTGTGCCCACTTCGCGCGCCACACGGGTTACTTCCGAGGCGAAAGCGCCCAGCTGCCCGACCATCGCATTCACAGTTTTGGCCGTTTGCAAAAACCCTCCTTGCAGGGACCGGCCTTCAATCTCGGTCGCCATTGATTTGGACAAATCCCCTTTCGCGACGGCCCCAATCACCCGCGCCATCTCGCTGGTAGGCTGCACCAGATCGCCAATTAAATTATTGATCGACCCAATCGCGTCGGCCCATGAGTTGGTCACTTCGCCGATCGAAGCACGCTGTGTGATGCGCCCTTCTTTGCCGACCACGCGCCCAATGCGTTTCAATTCCCGAGTCATCCGCTCATTGGTTGCGATCACCGTATTGAACGTGTCCGCGATCTTGCCGGCTACACCTGTCCAATCTTCCGGGAGTCGCGCGGAAAAATCCCCGCGTTTGAACGCCATTAATGCGGCAAGCAGTTGCGACGTGTCGAGTTTACTTCCGTTGATCTCCGAGCGATTCCGCGAGCGCATCTTTTTAGTAACGGAAGCTTTCTTCATAAAGCCGGGGCATTAGAGAAATCGGATTATCTTCGCCGTCGCGAATCCGACGCAGAACATGAGATGTTTCATATTCCAGAGCCGTAGAGTAATCGCCCAATCTAGCACGCCAAGCCGCATTTTTTTCAAACAAAACCGCTGCGAACGCAATTGGTCGCGCAAAAAACGCACTCGCCGACAGGAATGCCTGGATGCGATGGGATGAAACGTTCGGCCGCGTGAACGGCCCGGATCCAAAACTGCTGTACAAGCTTTTACCGACCTTACTCGTTTCGCGCCGACGTTGAGTTCCGAAGCAAGAGCGAAAGGAAGAACAAATTTTCTGCTGACTAGCGTACTGGCAATGTCGGTAAGCTGCGCAGCCGGAAGCCAAGAAAGATTCCCAGGACACCGAATATGACTGCGTACCACGCGATAATCCAGATCAGCGCCGCCGCACCGGCGACCGGATTCCACAGGAGCAGGACAGCGAAAGCGATTGATAGCAGACCCATAAGAATTAGGAACCATTCGCCTTTAATTTCCCGCCGCAGCTTAACTGCCATGGCAATCTCTGTCGCACCAATCATCAGTGCCCATGCAGCGATATAAATCACCAGCGCCAGCGCAGTGATCCTGGGCGCATGGAATGTGAGCAACCCGATGAGAATGCCGAGAATTCCGATGACGAGGTGAAATCCCCATTCCGGATCGGAAGTTCGATGTCCGATTGCGCCTACAATGCGAAAGACGCCGTCGATCAGCACCCACGCTCCAAAAAACAGTACGAGCGTAGCGATAGCCATAAGAGGATGGGTAAACGCGATTATTCCGAAGATAATTGCAGCGACACCCCGTAAAACTGGAACCCACCAATGGCGTTTTAACGTTTCGATAAGCATTGCTTCGTTTTAGAGACCGGGCTCCAGCGAAGCAAGCGCATTTCACGTCGCTCAAATGGCGGCGATGGCGGTGCGTCGTCTGGCAAACGCACCCTTTTACCCTGCCTTCGGTTCGCGGTGATCAAAGCCCGCACTTTGTACCGGCTTCGGAAATACTGGAACGAGTGCGAAGAAGAGACGCCAAATAGGTATCAACCAAAGGTGCACTATCGATTCGGGCCAGATTCCCAGGTGTCTGAAGACGCGAAAAAATGGCGTAGGCGATCTTGCTTCGCGGCACAGATTTCTCACCGTAACCGGTTGGAATGTTGCTCGACCAATATCGGACGTATTGGCCGTCCGCCCGATTCTCCACGCCGAGAAAAATCGTGGAGTGTCCGTGCTCGTTTTTTCCGACTTGGCGCGACCAGAAAATTTTCATGAAATCGCCTGGCTGCGCTTGATCGAAGTTATCGAAGTTTCGGCCCAGCTGCAGCTCGTGAAAAAGACGGGCTGTGCCCGGCCCATTCGCATTCCAGCGGCCCCAGATTCCTTCGCCGTCGCGCTGATCGCGAATGATCAGCTTTTCCAGGGTGGGGTAGTCGAGATGTAGCTCACCTCGCGCGCGCAAAGCCTCGATCGCTCTGATGAACACCAGATAAGTCGCGCCCGAGCAGAAGCTCGGCCCCGACGGCAGTATGAAAAATTTGCCGGACTCGAAATGCGCGGAGGATTGGAGACGGATCTTCGCGAAGTGCGAGACAGAATAACGGCCGCCTTGCGGCATTTGCTTAATCTGGTCAAGGATAAGGCTGTTGTAATCCCCGGCGAAAGAGGCGTCGACGGAGAGCCCAACGATCGCCAGAAAAAAGCAAGCCGTCAGTCGCGCCACAGCGGAATAAGTAAACGTCAAAGCAACCATCTCGCAACGCCCTTGCGTCATTCCGAGCGAAGTCGAGGAATCCCGTGGCACACCGTATTGTAATTTTGCGGGATCCTTCGCTCCGCTTCGCTTCGCTCAGGATGACAGGTTTTTAGTGGCAGACAACTACGCTCGACATGACAACGGGCACAGCCGTCGCTACTATAATCATCATGCTGCGTTTCACGAAAATGAATGGCGCGGGAAATAATTTCGTCCTGATCGATAACAGGGCAGGGGAGATCCATCTGGATCGGAGCCAAATTGCGCGGCTTTGCGATCGGCATCGCGGGATTGGGGCCGACGGAATTTTGTTACTCGAAAAGGCATCGAACAATGCCGACTTTCGCATGCGCTATTTTAATGCCGATGGAGGAGAAGCAGAAATGTGCGGGAATGGCGCGCGCTGCTTTGCGCGTTTTGCAAACAAGGTTGCGGACGCACGAGAAAAAATTTCCTTTGAAACGCCAGCGGGCCTGATTGCGGCGGAGTTGACGGGCGATCTTGTCAGACTGCAAATGACCGAACCGACCGATTTGCGTCTAAACGTCAAACTCCCGATGGCGGATGAAAACAAAACCATTCATTTCATCAACAGCGGAGTGCCGCACGTCGTCATTGCGGTTTCACAAATCGACGATGTCGACGTCCGCCGAGCGGGTTCAGCCATTCGTCATCACGAGATGTTTTCGCCTAAGGGCGCAAACGTAAACTTCATTGAAAAACATGGGCCGACTAGGATTGTCATCCGCACCTATGAACGTGGCGTGGAAGACGAAACGCTTGCATGCGGTACGGGCGTAGTTGCAAGCGCGCTGGTATTTGCCGCTTTAGAAAAGGTGAATGGGCCGGTGACCATAATTACGCGAGGCGGCGACGAACTTCAGGTCGGCTTTGAGAAGACTAACAATCACTTCCGCAGCGTCACGCTCACCGGTCCTGCGGAATTTGTGTTCGAAGGAACAATCGAGATTTAATCACTCGTCATTCCGAGCGGAGCGAAGCGAAGTCGAGGAATCCCGGTTGTTACCTTTGAGGTCCATCACGGGATGTCTCGACTTCGCTCGACATGACAACTAAGTTGCAAAATGTTCCGCGGCACGTTCACAGCGTTGGTCACGCCATTTAGCAATGGCGGCATTGATGTTTCTTCCTTCGAAAAACTCATCGAAACGCAAATCTCCGCGGGGATCACAGGGATTGTCGCGATCGGAACCACCGGCGAATCGCCGACGCTTTCACACGAAGAACGTGAACAACTCATCAATCTTGCAGTTAAAGCGGCGCATAAACGTTGCTTCGTGATTGCGGGCACAGGTTCAAATGCGACTCAACACGCCGTCACCGACACCAGGACGGCTGAGAAACTCGGTGTCGATGGCGTGCTGCTTGTCGCGCCATATTACAATAAGCCCAGCCAGGAAGGGCTTTTCCGTCATTTCAAAACGATCGCCGACGCCACATCGCTTCCGATCATTCTTTATAATATCCCCGGACGCTGCAGCGTGGATATCATGCCTGAAACTGTGATGCGTTTGGCAATAGAGTGCCGCAATATTGTCTCGATCAAGGAAGCAAGCGGAAGCGTGGAGCGCGTCAGCGAATTGCGCCGCCTTTTGCCTGAATCCTTTACAACCTTGAGCGGCGACGACTCGCTTACGCTGCCATTCATGTCCGTAGGGGCAGTGGGCGTGGTAAGCGTCGCCTCGAATCTGTTTCCCTCGGAAGTATGTGCGCTCATCCGCGCCTGTGAATCGGGCGATTTGAAAGCGGCGGAAAAATTGCATCGGAAGCTGTTGCCGTTGTTTAAAGATTTGTTCATCGAGCCCAACCCCGTTCCGGTGAAGACGGCACTTGGCTGGCGAGGCGCGATGTCGGGCGACGTGCGTTTGCCGTTGTGCGAGATGAACGAAGCGAACCAGGCGCGATTGCGCAAAACGTTGGAAGAATTCGAGCGAGGAAAATGAATTCCCCCGTGCGCGTGTTGCTCATCGGCGCGGCAGGTCGCATGGGGCAAACTGTTCGCGATCTCGCCAGCACTGATTCGGAAATCGAGATTGTGGCGCTCTGCGACCTCGATGATCCGATTCAGCCAGCCATGAAAAATTGCGATGTGGCGATCGATTTCAGTCATGCCGACGCCATCACTGGCATCTGCCGCGCCGCGTTACATGATCATAAGCCGCTTGTCATTGGGACGACTGGACATTCGCAAGCACAACGTCAAATGATTGATGACGCCGCGAAGTCTTTGCCGATCGTGCTCGCGTCGAATTTCAGCGTTGGAGTCAATGTGCTTTTTTTCCTGACGCACAAAGCTGCGGAATTGCTCGGCCAGGATTTCCATCCCGAAATCATCGAAACGCATCATAAAATGAAGAAGGAGGCGCCGAGCGGAACGGCCAAAACTCTTGCTGAGGTTTTGAAAACGGCGCAAAAAATTGAGAGCGAAATACCAATTCAATCAGTTCGCGAAGGTGACGTAGTCGGCGAGCACACCGTAATTTTCAGCGGGCCGGGAGAGCGCCTCGAGATAACGCATCGAGCATCGAGTCGCGAAATTTTTGCGCGCGGAGCATTGCGCTCAGCGAAATGGATCATGGGCAGACCGCCAGGCCTCTACTCGATGCAAGATGTGGTGGGGCTTTAGCTTTTTTGTCATTCCGAGCGCAGTCGATGAATCCCGTTGCGGTGGCTTTAAGGTTTCATCGCGGGATGTCTCGACTCCGCTCGACATGACGGCAGAAACATGAGAACGGCAGTCGCGCTTGGATCGAATCTCGGCGATCGCCTGGGCAATTTGCACGCAGCGCAAAGCGCAATTCTCGCTCTCCCAGATGTAAAGCCGCCGGTTCTTTCTTCGGCGATTTACGAGACCGAACCGGTCGGTTGCGAACCAGGCGCGAAAAAATTTCTAAACGCCGTCGTTGATTTTGATTACGAAGGTGATCCCGCGAGTTTGCTTGAGCAACTCATTCGAATCGAAGAAGGATGCGGCCGGAGGCGCGATCACCCAAAAAATGTTTCGAGAACGATCGATATTGACCTGCTCTACTGCGGCAGCTGCAACATTGAAAGTGAGCGACTGCAACTGCCGCACCCGCGGATTCATTCGAGAAAGTTCGTCCTTCAACCGCTCGCGGATATCCGGCCAGACCTGATATTACCTAACCAACGAAAAAGTGTCAGGGAGTTGCTCGGGGAACTTAATGAGTCTGGCGACATAACTCGATTCACAATCAATTGGTAGATCGCACGGGCGAAGAGCCACGAGCTTGCGTTCTGAAATCGGCGGCTGATCTTCCGAGCAAGCCTGATGAAAGATTTTCGTCAAATGAAACAGCGCGGTGAGAAAATCACCGCGCTAACCGCCTACGATTATCCCACGGCCCGTTTGCTCGACGAAAGCGGCGTCGACATCATCCTGGTGGGCGACTCGTTAGGAATGGTGGTGCTTGGCTATCGCGATACAACCAGTGTGACGCTGGAAGAGATGTTGCATCACACGCGCGCGGTGGCTCGCGGCGTCAAAGAGGCGCTGCTGGTCGCCGACATGCCCATCGACACTTACCAGACCCCGGAGCAGGCAGCATCTACAGCGCGGCATCTGGTTGATGCCGGCGCGCAGGCGGTGAAGCTCGAAGGCGGCACAAGCCATGTCGCGCACATTGAAGCGATCACCAAAGCAGGCATTCCGTTCATGGCCCACATCGGTATGCTGCCCCAAACTGTGCGCGAGGAAGGCGGCTATAGAATCAAAGGCCGGACGCAATCTGAAGCCGAAGCTCTGCTCACGGATGCGCGCGCAGTGGAAGAAGCCGGCTCGTTCTCTGTGGTGCTGGAGATTGTCGTCGCCGACGTCGCGAAGCAGATCACAAACGCCATCAGCATTCCCACGATCGGCATTGGTTCAGGCGAACACTGCGACGGACAAATTCTGGTCACGCACGATTTGATCGGGCTGTTTCCCTGGTTCACGCCCAAGTTCGTTTCGCCGGAGGCGCGTGTGGCGGAAGAAATCCGGCGCGCGACCCGAGCTTTTATCGAGCGAACGCGGAACGGCGGCAAAATTTAGTTCGTATTTCAAATTTTGGCGCCATCGCTCAAAGCGTGAGAGTCGGATCAAGCATAGCTCGCCTCTTGAAATGTGATATGTTTGCGGCCGCATGAGGGTCTCCGAGTTCGACGACTTTGATCGGTTCGAGACCGAAGGTCTGCTCGCTGGCAGTAAAGAACGCAGCTGGATCTGGTTAGGATTGATCGTCTCGCTGGCAATACACTTCGCGCTCTGCGCTTATTTTTATCGGACACGTTTTGCCCCTATGGAGGCGGCGTTGGCCCCGAATGATCAGACGCCCACTTTCAAGGTCAGAAGCATCACTGATTCAAATCTCGATAAGAGCAGTGCCGATCAAACGAATCCGGCGGCGAAACCGAACCCTGATAACACCGATGTGCAATTGCCGGACGAAAAGAAGTCATTCGACAAATTATTGCAGGACATTCAGGCAAGCGCGGCGCTGCCCGATGACATGCGGGACGTTTTGCCTGACCAACCGAAAGTCGAACAACCGGAAATGAATTCTGTCCTTAATGAAATCGAACGCTCCACTGCCCAGACTCTCGCAAACGACTCAAACGCCCTGCATGAACAATCGCTGCTCAACAACAGCTCGACATCAGGCCGTCCGCAGCCCGCTCTGAGCGGAACGGAGCTTGCCACGAGTACGGCAATCAAGCGGCCGAACACGTTCACGAGTAAACTGCCCGGTGATAGCGGTGGTCCAAACAAAGGGCGCGCTCTGGGATTTAGCGATTTGGATCAATTGCTGGCACAAAAAGGGCCGCTCGGATCAGGCACAAAATTGCGGCTGCCGGATGATCAACTTTTCGAGTACGACAGCGATCTGCTGCAATCCAGCGCCGCTGGTCAACTGCAAAAGCTGGGCACTCTGATCCAGCGCAATCCAAAAGCTACATTTACCGTGGAAGGCTATACGGATTCGTTCGGCACATTCGAATACAATCTCGAGCTGAGCCAGCGCCGGGCCGAGAGCGTGAGGCGATACCTTGTCGAGGTAATGCGGATTAATCCGGCCCAAATCGAAACGCACGGCTACGGCTCAACGAAATTCCGAACATCACCCAGCGGCTCAATTGAAGAGCAAAGCACCAATCGCCGTGTGGAAGTCGTCGTTCACACGAGCGAAGGGTAGTTGATTTCTACAGCGCTACCAGTTTTTGACCCACTTCGGGACGTCATTCGTCGCCGTTCCGCTAGCGGTGCTCCAGAGATCAAATGTGGGATTATAA
>WNFX01004267.1_pt1 | contig 14073 bp, 16 predicted proteins | sample 5400111 | NCBI WGS metagenome assembly WNFX01 (sample SAMN13153363, study PRJNA577476) | soil metagenome | isolation source: 40 cm soil or saprolite under grassland replicate 1 | place: USA:California | collected 2016-06-15 | reverse complement strand
CAGTCAACTCAAAGGATCTAGGAATTCCTTCTGTCAGAAAAGTCGAAATCGCAGATCTTGAATTTCTTTTAATGCTTAGTCGTTATGTATAGCCATGGTGACATTTATACAAAATACATCTGATCACGTTTATAATCATGGATAGCAGGTCCCTTTTCCTCATTGTAGTTGCAGCTGTAGTCAGCATTATTGCCGGTTCCAATTTGACTCAATTCGCTCTAAATCCCATTTCTGCTTCAACATCAACGATGTTGTCGGCAGCCCCGACTAATAGCCTCACCGATATGCCTGGCTCCCTTGATTCGGCGAAGGCTCATTTGGCTGAAGCTATAAGGGATATGGGGGCTGGGAGTACCGAGCATGTGCTTTCGGAGATTGAGGCTGCTAATCAGACGATAACGCAATTTCAGCAACCTATGCAAAGTGTCATCAATACTGAAAATGAGAGTAGTATGATGCATTTGGCTGTAGCTATGAAGGATATTCAAGCAGGTGACACTCAATCAGCTCTTGTACAGCTCAGGGATGCAAATCGCACCATAACACAATTCCAACTAGGGATGCTAAATATAATGAATGCTCATAAATCTTCATTTTCTCTCATGGCGGCCCGTGGTAATACGTCTCAACAACAAATCATACTAAACCTTATGAATACCAATAGACCAGCTTCTCCTCTTATGACTGATGGTGAAGGGAGAAATCAACAAGAAACTCAAACTATGCTTTCTTTTTTAAACAATTTTAATTCTAACACTTCTAAAGCTGCAACGGGCGACAACAACAATACAACGGCGAAGAAATAACGATGACACGAGTATTGATTGCAATAGCAAGAAAGTAATAACTTTGTAATCTGGCTAGCTTACCTACTGACGGAAATTATGATATAATGCGCGGTTAGGTCCTATCACAAATAGCTCTAATCTACCATCAGAATTCGTAGCAACAACTGGATTACTAATTACTACCCCGCCTAAAGAAATATAGTCAGTCGAGCTGGCGCTTCCAGGTGTTATCTGGAACTTGTAAAATGTTGAATTGTCTGGACCTACTACAAAGACCTGCAACTGGCCTTGAGAATTCAGAGCAGCAACAGGATTCGTATTACCAAATATGAGGCCCGCTAAATACCCATATCGTGACGAGCTATTGCTGCAGCGACCTTCGATGTAGAATATTAGAGCGTGATCAGATCCTATTACAAATACATCTAATCTTCCCTCTGAATTCTGTGCAACTGACGGGTCAGAAATAACATAGCCTACCAAAATAATAAATGTAGTACTAGTTTTATTCATCTATGTTATCCCATGTGAAGAATGCTATTGGGCAGGAAGTGGCAGTACAACACCGTCACATCTGTTAAAGAAACACCAACGCTATTACGAAACCGCTTAGCAATCTACTAATTTCAAAATGTTTTGTCATATCCTTCAGCTAAAATACTGGTTATTATATAAAGACCACTGTGTGATCATTTATTCCTTACTTTATTAGTCGACGGGTCGGTTACTTCTATTTCTTGTGTGTATATAATCTAAAATGACATTGTTCGCAAAAATAGTATAAGCCGTCCAAATCTGAATTTAATCCCATGGTGTCATATCAGCGTGGGCACTCAATTTCGGCCTTCTTTCTATTTTGTCGATGATAATACAACGAACCTTAGAGAGATTTATTTCTCGCTGATGTAATTAATCGGAGCTAATTCGTCAATTTTGTTTTGTATGTGCAATAAACGCATGCCCTTCTGAGTTGTCCTGTAAGTGCCCATTCCTTCTTCGTACTGTATCAAACCATTTTCAACTAAGAGCGATAAATATTCTCTCAATTGATTAAACGATATAAACGCGCTATACATTAATTTTGTTTTAGTAGCTCGTCCACCATTAGCTGCATTCAAAAGTAGCCTGACTATGTCACTCCTGCTTCTGTATTTCACTTTTCATATAAAATCAGACTTATTATTTATGAGAAACCGAGCTAATGTCAATTTCTATTGTACAATACTATTTCGTTGTTTTATCAATTCTAAATATCCTAGTGGACAAGCATCTATTGTACTAGAAGAGAGATGTCTAAAAAGAAATTTAATAAATCGATAAGAAGAATGGTGCCGATCCGGCCCAGTGCGATGTAAATGTAGTGCCTTGACATGGTGCTGCTGTCTGATTTGTTAATTTCTACGGTTTCTTGTTGTTTTATTTGATTACTGTCCACCAGTGTCGGAACGCCGGTGATGGACCCCTTAGATCCATTCATTACAATTGCCAGCCAGAAAGAATAGATGGTACTTGCGGTATACTGTTTATAATCTCAGGCTAAAATACAAAAATAAAAAAGGTTTTGTCTTGTCTTGTTGTATTGTCTTTTGAGATATTTATTATCCTGCTCCAATGATAATTGCCAAAACAATCAGACAATTAATAACGGGCACGAGTACTTGTATAAGAAATATATGATTGCACACTGTGCCTGTATAATGGAATTTCGATGCATAGGAGATCGGAGCATTCAAGAAAAAGACTTTGGCCGGATACAAATTGACACAGTACTTGGGATACAGAAGGGCTGACGCAAGGTCATCTGCACACCATCTAAAACATCGAATTATTTTGCACAGATTACTTTGTTCTGACCAGCTGCAGCGCAAACGTGTCCATTCAAAATTTCTGCTATCCTTGAAATTGCAGTGAAATGCCCATTCTTCAAGTCTGTTGCAGCACCAGTACCGATCTTAGGGTCGTTGACACATGCAACAGAGCCATTTGCAGTCTTTGGATTTTGAGTACAAAAGGCAGAGACTTTTTGGACTATTAAATTGCTTGCCAGAGCCATCGTTAGAAGGGCCACTGTAATCGACGCGAAAATAGAAATTTCTATCCTCTTCAATTGTATCTTTACAATAATTCATATATGTAAAGATTTCGACATGGGATTTGGCCTCCTGCACTTTATTTGGAAAAAGATCGTGTTCTCAGCTCCGTAATAATATTAGTGAAATGCCGTTTGGGTTGACATGAGGGTTTTGGCGGTACGCTAAATGATTTCTTGCATTGTTGTAGTGGTTGCAGTGTTTTTCTTCTCTAAATATTTGCTTAAATATAATAATTGGTCCTGCGTTACCCCTTAACCTTGGTCTTCTGGAGACTAGCCTTTAGCGCCGCGACAAGATCCTTGGTTTCCTCCTTCATTTTTTCTGGCTTGGTTACTATCGTTTTACCCTTGGCTTTCGAGTCTATCAGCTTTTCTAATTCTTTAGCATAGGCATCTGAATATTGGCTTAGATCAAAGTGCTCACTAGACAGATTTTCAACCAGCAATTTTCCCAATGATAGTTCTTTATTATCTACATTAGCTCGCTGCAATCCTTTCAATTCGCTAATTTCATCGACTGGTCTTATTTCCTCCATATAATGGAGGAGATGCATTACCATAGCGTATGGGTATCGCTAGTTATTTCTATTACCATAGCGTATGGGATACGTACGAGTATCACTAGTTATTTCTGAATGCTAATAATAGACTATGATTTGTATGAAATAAGCTTGAGCATGATTAATCTAATCAAGATGCGTAGCTTACTTAATGGAGATATTTGAGTCAGTTGCATGCATCGCCTCAGGGTTTGTACCAACACTACTTTTACTGGAAATCTATGAGAGAGTGAGTAGAAGAAAGGCAATAGGTAAAAGGAGAGTAGAAGAGGCAGTAAGATCATTAGCGGCTACCAAGATAGAGATATGATATGTCCTTACGAGAATATTTCAGACCAGGCCAAATACCAATAGATGCCGTCCTGAGCTATATCTCAACTATTTGCAGGAAGCTCACTGTTTTCGATCATACAGCAGTAGTTGTACTCGAGAAAATAATGATATATGCCAGCTTTGCTGCTCCAGTCTATGGTTACATTGATGCTGATCATACTACTGCTGAAGCTGAAATACCAAACAAAATTTAATGTAGGAGACAAGTTGATAAAATGAGCCACAGACAAGTATCAGTTAACGGTTATGAATCGAAGAAGGAATGGACCACAGAAAAGCATGTCGAGAGTTACTTGAATATAGCGAATGATATTCCTCATCGCGGTGAGGGCGAGCGTATTCTTCTCGAATATGTTCCTCTTGATGCAACACGAATACTTGATCTTGGTACTGGAGATGGTCGCTTAGTGAAGCTCTTAAAGAGAGATCGCCCAAATATGCATGCAGTAGCGTTAGATATATCTCCGACTATGCTTAAGATGGCCCGAGGTTATTTTGCTGATGATGATGGAGTTAAACTGGTTGAACATGACCTTAGCTATCCACTACCAGAACTTGGCCTCTTTGATGTAGTCGTATCTTCTTTTGCTATTCACCACTTGACTCACAAGCGCAAGCGTTCTCTTTATTCCGAGGTCTTCGATATGCTCAATCCATCCGGTATCTTTTGCAATCTAGAACATGTGGCCTCACCTACGCCTGGTATTCGTGAGCGCTTTTTGACGGCGATTGGAGCGAAACTTAGCAATTTCGTTAAAGAAGATAAATCCAACAAGTTGCTAGTAATGGGCACTCAACTATATTGGCTAAGGGAAATTGGGTTTATCGATGTGGATTGTTATTGGAAATGGCTAGAATTGGCACTTCTAGTAGGAATCAAGTCGCAATGAGAAAATCCGATACATGTTTATGCAGGAGACCTAGAGTTATATGTTTAGATTTTTTTCAGTAGTCATTCACCTTTAGTAAAAAGCAAATCTAGATGATTTTTCATTCAAATTGAATGAGTAATTAATTCAATGAGTCAACACTGAATTTACTGCAGTTAGCGGGATTTCTCCTTGTGAAATCCTTTCAATGTTTGTTACAATTAATCTTGCTGTTGCTTTTGCTGATTCAATAGTCCATCCTGCTATATGTGGTGTTAAAACAAAATTATCAAGTTTTAACAGTCTATCGTTAGGATCTGCCGGTTCATCCCAGAACACGTCAAAAGCAGCTCCAGCAATCTTTCCATCAACCAGGGCCGAATATAATGCATCTCCGTCGATAATTGCAGCTCTAGCGACATTTATCAAAAATGCTGAGCTTTTCATTAAATTGATTTCTTCCTTCCCGATCATAGCCAACGTTTCATTATTGAGTGGTGTATGGATTGAAATATAATCTGCAATAGGTATAGATTCTGGAAGACTTCCCAATCCTTTTATATCATCTACAACAGAATCATGTTCGGCGTGAACCCCACTCGTTTTGAGTAATGTTTTTTTCTTTGAAGATGGATGTTTTGTTACGGCGACAACATGCATATTAAAGGATTTTGCTAGCTTCGCCACTTCGATTCCAGTAGCCCCTAATCCTATAATCAGTAGCGTTTTACTGTGAAGTTCTGACCCTAAAATGTTGATTACCCTCCTTTTCATCAAGCTTGAGCCAGCATTTTTAATGTTCTTTGCTAAGTAGATCATCAGGAATATAGTATGCTCTGCCACAGAAACATTATTGGTATTAGGCACATTCGCTACAAAGACGGCCTTTGATGTACAATAATCTACATCCACATTATCAATACCTGTACCTACCTGATGAACTAGCTTTAATTTTGGACAAGCATCTATTATCGATTTATCTACAGTACCTAGACCATTTACAATTACATCTGCGTCTTTAAGTTGTGGTAATAATGCTTGACTGTAATCAACAGTTTCTGCTGTAAATCCTATTTCATTTAGTTTATCTGATAAGAGGTCTTTCAGGCTAGCGGCATATGAAAGGATCTTTATTATCATTTTTTACAAGAGAATAAGAGTCTGGTTTTCCCTTTAAACATTATATCGAAACCATGACTACAACGTTTTCTTTGCTATATACTTTATTAACTAATTTGTTATCTTTATAGAAGTAGAATGAAGAGCGCAACTGTAGTGTTGGCAGCTATATTGATCTCCTGTATTTTGTTAGGTGCCTCTTTCGCGTCAGCTGGTATCTCTTCTGCGGTCGTTTCGTCTGCTTCAACTGCTACCCCCATAAAACATATCGTGATTATCTTCCAAGAAAATGTCTCTTTTGACCATTACTTTGCCACCTATCCTCATGCTATGAATGGAGCTAATGGATCTAAGTTTACGCCTGATCAACATACAGCCTCGATTAATGGCTTAAGTGCATCACCGGCTCTCTTGACCAATAATACTAACTCTGCTAATCCCTTCCGTCTAGATCCATCCCAGCAAAGAACTTGTGATATCACCCACTTATACTCCGGTGAACAAAAAGAATACAATGGAGGTTTGATGGACAAGTTTGTCCAGTTCAGCAATCCATTCTTCAGCTTTAATCCGAAAGAATCTGGGAAATGCAATCCGAATCAAGTGATGGGTTACTACGATGGCAATACTGTTACTGCATTATGGAACTACGCTCAACACTTTGCAATGAGCGATAACTCTTATGGATCTACATTTGGCCCATCAGTACCGGGCCACCTTAACCTTATTTCTGGCCAGACTCATGGTGCCATACCCTCTAATATTAAAGGTGTTGTTAATGCTACTGTAATAGGCAATCCTGATCCTGTTCGTGATGACTGTTCACCAAGTTTTCTCCCACCTTCAGGAATAATATCTATGATAGGAAAGAACATAGGCAATCTTTTAAATTCCAGAAATATTACTTGGGGCTGGTTCTCAGCTGGTTTCCAACCATCCATTAAAACAGCTGAAGGCAAGTGGACTTGTGCATTTACAAATCATACTAGCATTGGAGGTTCGAATTCACATGATTACTATCCAGATGTTGAACCCTTTCAGTACTACAATTCAACTGCCAACCCTCATCATCTTCCTCCCAAATCTATTTACATGATTGGTCATACAGACCAAGCGAATCACCAGTACGATATGAGTGCTTTTTGGAATGCTGCTATGAGCGGGAACTTGCCTGCAGTCAGCTTCCTTAAGGCTCCGACATACCAAGACGGCCATCCAATAGACTCTGATCCAGCAGATGAACAGAATTTTCTAGTCAATACTATCAATCGTTTGCAGGGCTTACCGGAGTGGAATAGCACAGCAATAATAATAACTTATGATGATTCAGGTGGTTGGTATGACCATGTAATGCCTCCAATAGTCAGTCAATCTAGTGATCCCAAATCTGATAGCCTCCTGGGTAATGTTGGCTTATGTGGTCATGCTCCTAACGGTGTCTATCAAGATCGATGTGGTTATGGTCCTCGTTTGCCTCTTTTAATCATCTCGCCATACGCGAAAATAAACTTCATAGATCATAGCGTAGTTGACCAGTCCTCTATCCTGCGCTTTATTGAAGACAATTGGGCTCTAGGAAGAATTGGAAATCAATCATTTGATGGCAAAGCTGGTTCACTCATGAATTTCTTCGATTTTCCTCCAGCAACTCATCATGTAGACAAGTTGATCCTAGATCCTTCAACTGGATTGCAGAATTCTTCTAGTGCATTGAAGTGATTAACCAGCCTCTGTCTAGGAATTTTCATGCTTAAGGACTCCCATACAGCTGCTGTTAATTGCATGAGCATGGGTTTCTATAGGGTTATCGATTGACTATCTGGTCCTGAGTTACATCATAACTTTGTAGTTGGTTAGGGGTATCGACCACTCGCCCTAGAAATATTTGCCATTATTTTTGGAAGATGCCATCATGTTTGGACCAAAAGGATTTTGCGGCTTTTCAGAGTTCTTCAATCATCCTATGTGCAAAACTGTGTCTAGTTCAGTTGCTCGGTACTCGATTATTAATCTTGTAAATTATGCCCCTCAATCTTAGCAATTGGTTCGCCCGAACGTAGTTTCGCATATTTTCATCATATAGCTGATTATAGCCACCTGATTCAGTCGTATAAGTTAGGTAATAATATAGCATATACATGGCACCTTTCCTTCCAGTGAATTTACCAGTAATGAAGCATTTTAAGAACCTAGCGAGAACGCATATAGGATGATATCCCAGTGTGCGCATACTGGCTCCAAACTCGTAAAAGTTATGGGTTTCACCAAGTGGTTTCGTATGTGCAAATTTGGCGTTCTCTATAATAACATAGGAATAGCCGCTGCGTCTGGCTTCGTACAGAATGGCGGACTCGTAACCCATTTGTTGTGGATAGTGACCATGCCAGATGGTCTTTTCAAAAAACGAATTTCTGATAAATCTCCCTGCTCCGTGTGGAGTAAGAGCTTCATATTTAGCATAGTTACCTGAAGCGATGGCAAGGGACTGATTCGAGTCCATGGATGAAATTATTTTTTGCGCATAATCTACTGGATAAATCGTATCATCAGTAGCTATCATATGGTAATCAGTTTTTGGAAGGCCGTTCTCTCGAGCAATCTTAATAGCAGCATTCCAGTTGTTAACTACCCTGCAAGATTCATATCCTAAATCAGGGTTATGGATTACATAGAGCAGGGGCCAATCCTTCTGTATATCCTCTAGAATTTCCTTTGTCTTATCATTCGATCCATCATTTACGACTATAACATAAGCCGGATTTACAGTCTGGTGCTTAATCGAAGCTAAGGCGTTCCTTATAGTATCTTGTGAGTTTCGGCAAGTTACGATTACAAAATAGGTTCCAAAACAGATGTTTGAAGTCGAATTTACAGTTGAAATTGTAGCCGCCAAATTGTGGATATTGGTTTATTATGTAGTTACAGTACTAATTTAGGCTTCAAATAGCAAAAATAGCAGTACCTCTTCTGTAAAAATATTGGTAAATATTCTATTATATTTATCAAGCTGAAGTTGTTGTGGATCTTGACAAAATTGGAAAGCAGAAGTAATTTACAAAATTTATATTTTTAAATAACTAGAATATTATTCTGCACTGTGTTGATCATCATCCGTTTCTATCTGTCTGATCATGTAAGCCGAAGCCGATGAAGAATTTTGAAATTATAATGAAGCTACAATTATCTTATTGTAGCTTATGCTCCACCACCATTTTTGTAAATCTCGATAAACGTCTTAGCAACCGCTTCTGCCGAGTGATTCTTCTTTACGTATTCTTTTCCCTCTTTGGACAATCGAGATCTTTCTGAAGTGTATTCAATCAAGGCTTCTAAATCCTTTTTGAAGGCATCCTTTGATGTTCTATAGACGGGAGGCCTATACTGTGAGTATAATTCGTCAGATACATAAGCAATAACTGGTTTGCCTAATGCCATACCTTCAAGTTCAAATCTTCCGAACCAGCCTATATCTTGTACTATTTTTCCTATCACTATATCACATTTATTAAGAATCCGCAGGACTTCGGAATGTGGTTTGTTTAAGACTCTTATCACTTTGCATCTATGCTCCTTCTCCAAATCATTGAGGACATCCGAATAATTATCAATAGAAGAATAACTATGGTAGTAAGGGTAATGTGCTACCTTAATAACGCCATTTTCTTCAGTCTCCGAAACTTCTGGGGTGCTGTTAATCTCTTCCAAGTCTATCGGATTGGGAACCCATTTCGCATTCGGAGCGTATCTCAACAAGTCAGGTGTGGAGACCAAACAAAATTCATTATCATGCGAATTTCGCAAATCATCCCCATGGTAATGTTTTAAGTAAACCTTAGTATTGTAATGTAATTTCTCCAAATTTTGCTTCAGAGATCCATATGGATAATGATAGTGCCAGATATCATACTTTTTTAGCATCCCAAACATTTTCCATTTATCGAATGGTGAATTATAATTGAATTTCCGACCTCCGAATTGTTTATAAGTGATTTCATCAAATACGAATACTTCTACCTCATAGCCTTCTTTTCTTTGCTGCTTAGCCAAAATGGAACCTATACCTCCAGTGTTATTGATTTGTGCGATTTTCATTTTGATTCATTGTTTGTTTAATCCATAGTAATACTCATGGCAAGTAGTAAAAATTCGTTACTGTTGTTACCCCTCATACCTCTGTTGATCATGCGTGCTAGACTATTGTGAGGAATGTGGCTTTTAGCTGCATATGAAAGCATGCCAAAGAGAATATCACACCATTACCGAAGAGCTTTTCACATTGATGGCATCGCGGCAACTGGCTGAGACGTAAAACCTCAATCCTTTCAGTATTGTTCATATCTGTAGTCGAAATTGTAATAGTAGTTGGCATTGTCGCTATTTCTTTGTCGGTTATCTGAAGTATAGGATAATTCTAGCCTAAACAGGCTAACAAAAAATTTGCCTCATTAAGACGTTTAAAATACATCAAGTCAGTATGTACTGAAGAATTTAAGAATCATCTGGGCCGCAAAAGATGTACTTATTCTGCCTGTCATTTCACAAACATATGGATAATAGCGAATAGACCAAACCAACTTCACTTTGTAGCCTTTAGTTAGTATTTAGTGGAATCGAATAAGGAGTCATAAATAAACTTCTCATAATCAAACATAAGTTTTTCAACCCCGTTCTTCTTTAGTAGTCAGACAATGTGGTTGAAGCAACAATCTCCATTGCTTCGAATTTCTTGCATATGCTGCTCGATATTTGCTCTGGGGTTGATTCTCTTAGTTAGTGCAGCTTATAGTACGCATGAAACAAGTACACTTGGCTTAATAAAGAAAATAAAAAGTGCCGCTACCACACCGTCTAATTATATAAACGTAGGAGGAAACGTAACAACAGGTAATACTATCAGCTCTGATGTCACATTCTCTGCAATGGGAACTATAAGTTCTTTAAATTTTGTTAATAATAGTATACCGGATACCGCTACTCCGAAAAAAATTGTTTTATCTGGCTATTGGAGCTTACACGTCAGTAATGGGAGGATATCATTCTTTGAAGCAGACTTTGTTGCTGCACCCGTCGACGGGAGTGTTAGCCATACTCATCAGATAACGAACTTCATACCCAATAATAATACTAAACCAATTCAATTAACCGCCGATGGGAGCACGGTTATTTCAGGAACTGTTGATGTCAGAATAAATGGAATTAAAATTTGGGACGGTGTAAATGCGACAATAATTATTTCTAAAGGCAGCACAATTACGATTTCTCTGGATGATGTTATGACTGAACATCACTTTGGAAAGCAACCCATTTATGGAATCGTTAATCGTTTAATGTTTTAGGATAAGATGAAACTTCTCTCCTACCTCAACACTTCCAAAATCTCGAAATGGTAACGGAACTTAAGACCCCATCACCATTGACACTTTTGTTGCGACCGGACGTACTAAAACTATTGAGGCGTAATCGGACGTAATCCCCTGCAGCGAATGTGCATTTCTCTTTACCACAAAATATATTGAATAATCAGGAATTATTTAAGGTAAAAATATAGAGATAGGGTGGGGTTCTTTCTAATTACTGCCCACCTGGACTCATAGGTAATTTAAATAGGTGACCAGGGGCAAAATCAGGGGCATCACATCCACCGCCCGGAAGTCGCCCTTGTAAGTGACCTGGAGTAAATTGAGCCGCATTTTGGGATCCTTCCTCACTTTTAAATATGTGGCCAGGAGTAAATTGAGCCGCGCCCTGCTCCGATTGGATTGTAGCCTGTACTGGTTGCAGGTTAATTGTTGTATATACTATTGCTGACAAGATACTTAATGCCGCTAATGATAATCCTTTTGTTTTGTTGTTCATGTATCTGAGTATTCTCTGTTACCTATAAGGATTCTCTCCTGCATCTTACTTTTACATAAGAAAAAATGATGGTCATCGTCAGGCGGTTCATAATCGGTGTTTATCTGAGCTGTATGCGGCTGAAAATATTGTCCTTGTTGGCTATTGCAAGAGGCCTGATATCCTGGATAGCAAAATAATGTAGTTGCTAATTTTCAATATCCACGTCACACAACCTACTAATAGAATTGGAATTTGTATAGCCAGCACACTACTTTCTCATAGTATGAATGACATAGTAAGTCAAGAGATGGACGCTCGGGCGGCAAGTGGCTGTGATGGAACTGTGACTGATGCTTTAGTCTCACATAGTATAGGAAGCAATCATGACGAATAATCATGTTGGACGCACTAATAAGAAATACTATCACAAAGATTGTGCAGATATTCCCTTATAGGACTCCCTTGAAGTGAGGTATGCTTATACAGTGATCATGGTCATCATCAGGGAGCAGATAATGTCTAGGCTCTTGGTAGAGATGCAGAAATGAGCAGAGAGCTAAGGGAGTTGTCAGGTTTAAGAATACAAAAGGACAAGACAGAGGAAGCGTATCACCAAATTTTTCCTAAAGTCGATCCCTTTCTAGTACACGATTTGTATTTGCGTATGCAAGAAGACCCAACGTATAAGGATGTTGGACCCATGTATACCGTGGAGGTATTTACCAAAGAGGGAACATACTCGGAAGCATCAAAGAGACATATACTGAACACGACTGGTATGGCACCCGCTACCCATGTTTGACAGATAAGGTATGTCTCGCCATCGAGATGACTGAAGTGTGTGTTACATGACAAGCTTGTATGAAACGCATCATCAAAGCCATCACTAGCAACAAACCTAAAGCTTCCGGCACTTGATTCATGATTTCATTGCCTTTTAGTCCCGTGTCAAATATGAAGTTACAATACGATTTTGTCAATTGAATTATTCTTCTTGTGTAGACAAGCAATAATATCCTGGCAAGTTCCAAAGTGGTATCAATGCTCCCAGTATTACTAACATTACATTTCTCGATTTTTCCTATTCCTTACAGTCTCATTCTAATCACTTGTATATGGCCCATTTCAATCTCTTGACATTTGTGATTTTAATCTCAGTATCGAATTCAGATAGATTTTTGCTAACCCTGACGGATTACACTTTGGTCTTTTAGCCAATAAAATCACGCACAAATCACTAGCGATATCCTACTAGTCAGGTATCCATAGTAACCACGGTACAAAGTCAATCTGTGAAACTGAAATAATATAAAATGAAGATACAGAATAAGCCGAGTATACATAATAAAAGTTTAGGATTGGATTTAGTACTATGGTTACCCGACTAACCTTGACGGCCTATTTTTATGCAATTTCGTACGTAAAATCACTAGCGATATTGTTGATTGTCTGATCCATCATGTACGAATTTTACATGGATTTTGAACCCCAGTCGATTTTAATGGTCTCAAACCTTACCTAGAGCCTCTAAGTGAGTTGTATATTGTGTCCTATTCTACTCGATAGTATTCCTGGACAAGGAATTTGACTTGGTGGTTTGATGGGATATGTATTTTTAACCCTTCTTGAACCACATCAGTACTCCAGGTACAAATCCAGCGGCAGCTGCCATTGGCAGCCCTAATGTCGAGATAGCAGATGGATGTGCTGCAAATTGTGTTGCTGTATTGTTAAGTGCCTGTACAACCTGTCCTGACGCATTCGTCAATGCGCTTCTTGTAACATTCTCCATTGCAACCCACTTTACATCTATTAAACACTTGTACGATAAGTACGCTAATGCAGCAACAAATAAACCGACAACTACTGCAGCAATTTTCATCACTTTCTTTATAGCATATCCAGCTGCCGTAACAAACAGAAATCCGCTGCCTACAGGAAAACGGCTGTTGGTTTATTCTGGCATAAGCATTTCTTCATTTTTAACGATAAAAAAGTGGTAAGAAAATGGCAAGAGCAAAATAGGTATATGGAGGATGTAATTGAATACTCGTCAGATCAGCTGACAATAATAATGTCTTTAACTCACCTAATACTTCCCCATACTGCTAATACCTATAAATGAAAATTCTATAGAAAAAAATTATGTCGTACTATTATATTACCAGCACGCATTTAACATAACGTGTTACTAAATGCAGAAACTATCGAGACCCCTTGGAGTTAGTATCATTGCAAATTTTGGTATAATATTGGGGATTATAGGGCTCCTCGCCGTCGTTGCTGTTTCAGTCGGGGGTGTTAATATGGCTAAAACGGTAGCAAGTAGTCGTGCTAATACAGCAGCTGGTAGTGGCGCAGTAGGGTTAGAAGGTGCTCTCTACCTCCTTGTCGTCGGCTATGGATTGAGGAAAGGAAAAGCATGGGCATGGACTATGTCCATAATAGGGATTTTGATAGGATTTGCCACTACA
>WNFX01004266.1_pt1 | contig 14076 bp, 10 predicted proteins | sample 5400111 | NCBI WGS metagenome assembly WNFX01 (sample SAMN13153363, study PRJNA577476) | soil metagenome | isolation source: 40 cm soil or saprolite under grassland replicate 1 | place: USA:California | collected 2016-06-15 | reverse complement strand
ATTGTGTCGTGTCTTTCAAGCTATTCCTCCTTTGATTTCTTCAACGGAGTATGCTGTAGACAGGTAAAGCCTCTCAGGACTTCTCTCCTACTTTTTTCTACAACCCTAATTACTATCCCCAACGATGACCAATGGCAAGCCATCTTGTGTGTGACAGGCCTCGAACCCATTCGGAATCGGATGATGCTCGCCCTTGCCTACGACGCCGGGCTCAGACGCGAAGAACGGTGCGCAATGCGCACCGATGATCTGGATCCTGCACACCGAACGCTGCGCATCCGGGCGGAGACGACGAAAGGACGCCGAGAACGGATCGTGGCCTACTCAGCCTCCACGAGCATCTTGTTGCAACACTACCTTGGACACCGGCAGACCGTGAGCCGCGCGCGTGGGCCGCTCTTCTTGTCAGAATCAGACCGCAACTTCTCGCAGCCCATCACGATCTGGACCTGGTCGAAGGTCGTGAAGCGGATCGCCGCTCTGGCTTCGGTTCCCCAATTCAGCACGCATACCCTGCGCCATCTTTGCCTTACAGACCTGGCCAGGTCAGGCTGGGAACTGCATGCCATCGCGACCTTTGCCGGCCATCGAAACCTGTCTACTACCCTTCAATATATCCACCGGTCAGGACGCGACCTGTCCGACAAGCTTGGGCGTTCAATGGCCCAGATCCATAGCTGGCGTGCTCAACTGCTCGCCGAGGGGACGGCTTCGAAAGGAGATACCCCATGATGAACCACACTGCTCGCCCCGCAGCTGAAGCCTCGGCATCGACGTTCGACCTTCCATCGTGGCACTGGCCCATCGACCCAACGTGCTACGACCGTACGCCCGAGTTGTCAACCAACGAGCTTGCCGCTCTCGTCGCGCTGGACTGGGACGTGCGCCGGGGCCGATGCCACGCGACTTCCCGACCAGAGTGGGCAACGCTTGAGCGTCTCCTTCGTCCCCTGGATGATGCCCGCCTGAGCTTGTACACTCCCACCACGCGCTATCACCAGCGGAGCGCACTTGATGCGGTTGGCCTCCTCCTGCACGGATGCCGCACACACACGACCGCCTTCTGGCAATGGAACGAAGCCACATGGGTCGAGGTCCTCGGCGCAGATCAGCGCGCCTTCCAGCGGCGAGAGTTCTCTGGATGGCTCGATGCCACCGTTCGCCCTTACATGGTTGCGATGGCCTATGTGCTGGACTGTTTTTCTGCCTTCCAGTTGCTCGGATCATTCAATCGGCTCACGCTGGCGACGAGAGTCTTTGGCCCGCAGCTTCTGGAGGAAGCCATGCAGCAGATCCTGACCGTTTTGCACGGATGGGGATACCACGAGACAAACAGCCGAGACAAATACCCTGGCCTCATCTGCACGCTGCTCTTGCTCAATCGCAGCCCGTACCTCGCGGACCTCACGACGCCTGCCCTGGAGCAGTTTCGCACACATGTTGCGATCCACCACTTGATGCGTTCTCCCATCTACGCCATCCATCGTGCCGTGGCAGCTCTAGGGTATGTCGATCCCCCAGCTCGCCTGCCTGCTGGACCAGAGATCCTCGTTGAAGGAGTCCACGCAACCTGGCAGCAATGGGTGGAGCGCTGGACGGCCACCTCCACCTTGACCCAGAAAGTGCGCAGAACGTTCCGTACGCTTTTACTGAAAGGAGGCCGGTGGCTGACTGATGTACACCCGGAGATCTGCGAACCAGCGCAATGGACGCGTGAGGTGTGTGCTGAGTACCTGGCATTGGTCGAGCGCTTATGTATTGGGGACTATGCACAACGCCGGGCTCCTTTCGCCAACCGGATCGGGCGTCCGTTGTCGGCGAAATCAAAAGCAGGCTATATCACGGCGGTTCGTACCTTCTTCCATGATTGTCAGGAATGGGAAGGGATCGCGCGTCGCTTTGATCCCTCGCGCGCCCTGGCGACTCCTCGCAGTATCCGTGCCCTCACCGGGCCAGACCCACGGGTCATTTCCGACGCGGTCTGGGCCAAACTCGTCTGGGCGGGATTGAATCTCGAAGCCAGTGATTTGCCAGCCAATACCGGCGGACAGTTCTATCCGCTGGAACTGGTGCGGGCTCTGGCCATCACCTGGCTCTTCGCCGGCCTGCGCAGCGATGAACTTTCCCGTCTGCGACCTGGCTGCATCCGGTGGCAACGCGAAGAGATCCTGGTGCGTGGACAGCCGACGGAGGACGTTCCCAAAGAAGCCGTCTGCTTACTTGATATCCCCACGCACAAAACCGGCATGGCCTTTACCAAGCCTGTTGATCCCCTGGTTGGGCAAGCCATTGCTGCCTGGGAAGCCGTTCGGCCTGTGCAGCCACCCATGCTGGACCGCCGAACAGGAGAGTCTGTTCAGTTTCTCTTTGGTTACCGTGCAACGCGTGTCGCGAAGGGGTATCTCAATGTGGGACTGATTCCGGCTTTAGGCCGCAAGGCCGGCGTGCCCCTAGAGGACGTACGGGGGCGCATCACCCGCCACCGCGCTCGGGCGACCATCGCCAGTCAACTCTACAACGCCAAAGAGGGGATGACGCTGTTTGAACTGCAAGCCTGGCTCGGCCATCGCTCAGCGGAAACCACGCAATATTACGCGCGCATTACCCCAACAACCCTGGCCAAGGCGTACACCGATGCAGGATACTTCTCGCGCAACGTGCGAACGATCGAAGTGCTGATCGACCGCGAGGCCATTGAGAGTGGCCAGGCCTCGACCGGGACTCCCTGGCAATACTTCGACCTGGGGCACGGTTATTGCACCTACAGCTTCTTCGAGCAGTGCCCACACCGCATGGCCTGTGCTCGCTGTGACTTCTACTTGCCGAAAGGTTCGACCAAAGGACAACTCCTTGAGGCCAAAGGGAACCTGCAGCACATGCTGGCCAGCATTCCTCTCACAGAAGAAGAACGTACAGCAGTGGAAGATGGGAAGGTCGCACTCGAGCAGTTGTTGGAACGGCTCGTTGATGTACCAACTCCAGCTGGGCCAACGCCGAGGCAGCTCATTGGCGATGTTCAAGCTGGGGGATCCACGCTGCAAGCGCCGGAAACGAGTGATCGGGGATTGAAAACGGTCATTCCCCTTGAACGAGTACGTCGAAAACGGTAGAATAGGTGAACAGGTGATTTGTATTCCACATAAAAAGCAGGAAAAGTGATTTTGCGATCCGGCCTACCTCCCCGATGGCTTTCGACAGGGTCGAAGCACGCCCACCGCTTTGCAACGTTCGCATCAATTCGATGGGATCAACCGTGCCAAGCTTGAGCGACCCAACGACACGCAGTACGTCTTCCCAGTTCTCAGTGATGAGGGTGGTATCAATCCGGCTTCGGGCAATGCCATTGAGGGTCCCGTAGTCGGCTGCTGGATCCATACGCCAGAAGCGCATCCCGCCGAGATCAGCCAGGCGCGGACTGAACTGATAGCCCAACAGATGGAACAGACCAAAGACCGCGTCCGAGTTTATGTAGACACTTTCGCCACTTTGGTTCGTGAGAGAACCAACCTCTTTTACAAGAGTTTCAACGGCGGAATAAGGCCTGTTTCAACCAAATAGACCAAGATTCCTACCACTAGGGAAAGAGCCGGGTAGAGACAAATGAAATACGTAACAAGCCGTATTTCAAGCTCGGTATTGCCTTTCCCTTGCAGACCATTCTCTTTGAATCTCGAAAAGAATCCAATCTGCGGCTGATGAGCTATGTTTCCTCTTCGTGTCCGAAACTCCTGCTCTATCTCCCTGAGATAATCATAGCGGGCAGCAATGGTTTTCCCATAACGGAGAAGAGCAAGCCGCCATGTGACATTAATGGGCAGAACGATGATCGTAATGGCACTCACCACTGCAAAGATCCACCACGTATCGAGATGTGATTGCAGTAATAGCAACCCAATGGCCGTTAAGAAGACCGTATTGAGGCCGATATACACATCATTCGTATGTTGACGCCGAGCACTTAGCTGCGCATGGTGTTCCAAAATAGCTTGGTACTCTTCCATACGCTCAAAAATCTTCGGTTCAACTGAGAGGGTGTTTGTCCTTTCTGCTAAAGGCTTTGAGGCACCCTGAGGCAGAATAGGTCGTTGGACTGTTAGCTGTCGAGTCTTTCCAGACTTCTTGTTGAACACAACGTCGAGAAGCTGTTGCATGATGGACCTTCGGTTCGCTGGCCTCTTCATGAAGGGCACCCTCCTTGTGTGCTGCTTGCTCATCAAATACCTCTTCCAGTCTAATCTTCAGCTTCTGGACCGTCAAGAGGTTCGTCAAGTTCTGAAAGCAACGCTTCAATACGCTTGACCGTACAGCGATGCCGCTCAATTTCTCGCTCCCAGCCCCGTTTCATTGCATCGTCGATCAGGCTCAGTTCAACTCTTCGCCTTCTGCGTAACCGTGGCGCATACTCAGGTGAGGTGACGAACTTCGCACAGTTGAGGTAGAGATCACATTCACAGGGTCCTTCTTGTGGGAGGCGTAAACACCTCCCTAACTCGAGTTCCGTTTTGAAAAAATTCTTCGCCAACCAGGTCACAGAGGACGCGGGCAACTGACCAGACCTGAGTGTTTCTGCAAATGGCCCAGCAATCATTGTTCCTGGACCAAGCACCGCCTGGTAATCCTTGAGCACCTCACGATCACTGATCTGAGCATAGGTCATGGTCATCGAGGCGGAAGTATGTCCCAGGACTTTCATAATGGTGTGCAGTTTCGCTCCGCGCTCGGCTAATTGTGTGCCTACGGTGTGGCGAAACCGATGGGCGGTGATCGTGGGTTTCCCTCGCGCATCGACCAAACCAGCGAGAGAGCAGGCCTGGGAGAGTGCGCAGTCGAACAAGTAATAGGTCGAATACAGTTTGCCGTGATTGAGGAACAAATAGTGTGTCTCAACCCCAGTCTGCGCGTCGCGAAATCCCCGCTCGTCTGCACGTCGAAGAGACTGTAACACCTGGATGGCTTCAGCTGCTTCTTGATGCAGCGGGATGACCCGCTCTCGTTTCATTTTGCCAGCGGGTAGTCGCAGGCGTGCCGTTCCATCTGGATACTGGTCCAGACACTGGACCTCCAGTCGGCGAATCTCGTCACGTCGGGCACCGCTCCAACGCGCGATGAGCAATGCTCCGCGTTGATAGGGACATGGAAGTGTGCGGATCGTTTCCATCAATCGCGAGAGTTCGTCTTCAGGGATGTAGCGGGGAATGCGCTCAGGGATCTTTGGCAGATCTCCTGCACTGAGCAGTGGTCGCTCTGGCATTTCTTCCCATCCCCAACTGGCACCATCCCGAAAGAACACCGAGAGGTTCGACAGCGTCCCTCGCTTGGTGAGCGTACTCAGTGGTTTCCCCGTCGATGCGCTCTGCAGCGTATCTAACGCTTCAGCAAATTTCAAAACCTGATCGCGGGTCACCTGTGTCCAAGAGGTGATTTCAGCATGCGTCGTCGCAAGCCACTTCATAAATCGGCGCAATGTTAAATCAAGTTTCGCAACGGTCCCTGGCCGATCCGTCAAGCGGCGGGCGGTAAGGTATCGATCGACGATGGCTTGCATACGTGGGTGACCGCCTCCGCGTTCAGCATAGAGGGGCATGACGCGGCGAGGTTCCGTTTTCGCTTGTCCCCGATGGTAGAGGACAACGTGGAGCATGTGCAAGGCCGTCAGATAACTTTTGCGCGCTTCCTGGTGGTAATGATCCACCGAGGTGTAAAAAGCGGTCACATCTGGACGAAGGCCAAATTGCCGGATAGCCTGTGCCAGATCGGTACAATGCGCCTCGGTGAGCTGTTCAATAGGCTGAAAGCCTGTGCGAAGAAAAATACGACTGAGTGCCCACCGCATATCCTCAGAGGACGTAACGGGATGGTAACCCAGTAATTCTGCTTCACGAATGAGTTGTGCAACACTTCTTGTCAGACCCGTTTCCGTGAGCATGTGATGCAGATGGATCTTTGGCAACGCAATGAGCCATTCCCAATCCAGGGTGATATATCTGCGCATCGCGAGATAGAACAAGTACTGGCGAGCCTCGTAGGATGCCCGATGGGTGTAGTGTCCTTGGGCCATGCCATGTCGTCGCCCAATGCGCTCTTCTAAGGGTGCAGCAAACCAATCAGCAAGGTCTGGATACGTGTGAACGAAGAACGCACGGTTCTTACGGTAGAAGTTGCGAGTACCTTCATTGGGATAGTAGTGCTCCACAAAGGCCATATATTCTGTTTCGCTGGCATGTTTGTACGGAGATATTTGTAGGACTGAGAAGATACTCATTTGGTTCCCTCCTCACCCAAGGCACGTCGGTATTCGGCTACTACCATCGGATCAGAAACCTGGGTGTAAAGACGCGTTGATTCAGGAGAGGCGTGACCCAGGCGTTTTTGCAGAGCTAGTTCGCGCATACCTCCCTCCCACATACGAGTTGCGTGCGTATGCCGTAAGGCGTGTGGTGTAACCCAAGGACTGCGAATCCCAAGATGCTCACAGTGTCGCTCAAAGAGCTTGACCAAGGCGTGATATCCCAGTGGCTCATGGCGTCGTTTGCCACCTCCCCCCACCAGAAAGACGTAAGGACTCTCCACATCGGCGGGACGCTCGTACATCACGTAATCACTCACCGCCTGCAAGGTTTCTGGCTGGAGCAGATCCACGACTCGTTCGATGCGGGACTTGGTACGTACACGCTTGGGATGATCCGTTCGATGCCGGATGATGACCCGCTTGCGCCCATACTGGAGATCTTCCAGGTGGAGATTTAACACTTCACCTGGGCGCAAACCGCCATGAAGCATCAACAGAATCATAGCCCTGTCACGTCTCCGCTTGAGCGAGGAAAGCAGCGCAGCGATCTGTTCGTCATCCATCGGTCGCGGAAGACGTTGAACGGTTTTGACACGCACTGCTCGTCGCATAGGGCGCTGACGGCTTGCCCGCCCCACGAACGGTCGATGGCGCGAAGATGCACGGGCGCAGGCGGGATCATCCATGTGTTGAATAGGATTCTCAAGCTCTGCGAACTGACCGGAGAGTATCAGATATTCATAGAAGGACGAGACGGCGGCAAAGATCCGATTGATCGTGGTCGGCGAGAGGCGTGTGGTGGAGTTTCCCTCAGACGTGGTCGTGGAGAGCACCAATCCCAGCCGTCGAGCAGGCTTACGGCTAGGAAGCGTGCTGAGATACTCCAGAAATGCTAGGGAGTGTGCTGGGCTGAACTCCTGATAGGTAAGCTGCTGTTCGTTGAGGAACCGCATGAGATGCTTGAGATCATAGACGTAGGCTGATAGGGTATGAGGCGAGCACCTACGAGCTCGCAAATGCTGCATGAAGCCAGAGATCGCGCTGATAGGCTCATTGTTCTCATCAAGGAGTTCAAACGAGATGTCATTCGCATTCTCAAGGCTTCCTTGGATACGGTGGACTCGCATGGTTCACTTGCTCCTTCTGATTAGGTCATTTGTTCTTATTATGAACAGATGCTCTACAGGGTGTCAAGTGTCTACATAACCGAGTAGGAGGCAGTATCTGTCATCAATTCCGTCGGGCGCAGTTTCGTCTCCTGGTTGAGCAGCCCTGCCAGAATGACCAGGGAGTCGCGCAGCGTCCCTGTGACGACGATATTCTTGAAGCCTGAAAATTGATCGCTGACATAGTTGATGAGCGTGATGCCGCGCCCAGTGCCAAAGTATTTAGGATTGGGACCAGCATTCAGGGTTCGCACAGGGACGATAAAACGCAATCCATCCGCGCTGGCCACCTCTCCACCACCCCAAGCTTTGGCCAGCGACAGGGTATCCTGGAAATCGACCAGGCGTGCATTGGCACGCGAGAGCGTCTCGGGGCGGATGTAGTTCTGTTGCACATGGGAGAGCCGATCCCGCTCTAAGGCGGGGATGCCCTTGTGGACCAGCGGTGCCAGACCAATATTACACGCTTCCGCAAGCAGCACTGCGCAGAGGCTCGTTGGCAAGTCACTGATTCTGCTCTTGCTCTCATGAATATGGGTAAACTCTGAAAGAAAACCCGTCCGCACATGCAATTCCAGCAGGATCTCTGGCAAATTGATGGGTGGCAGGCGTCGAGTGACGCGATGGCGCAAGAGCAGCAAACTGTCTGGTTCTTCGATCTTTTCCAAGCCGGTGAGGACAAGCTTGTCTTGTTCCTGGCCCGTCGGGAGCTTTTCCCGCTCAATACGGACTGAGGCACTCGGGAGGTTGGCAGCAGTGCGCCGGTAGGCTTCATCGAGCCGCTTTGCCAGGTCATCGAGTTCGGTCTGTGGGGAGAGGGAGCGACCCAGCGATTGGCACACGGTAGCACGCACACGTTCCCAGGCATCTCCCTGTAAGAGCTTGGCCCGTGGATCTCCCCAGCGAGACGACTGCGGAACATAGACATCCCGATGCCGCAGGCCCTCGTGGAGACGAGCAAGGGCACACAGGGTGTAATACCGGCGGTCTGGCGTCTGGTGATAGGGAGCCACATGACGTTTCCAGCCAGGGGACACAAAATCCAAAGGGGCTCCTTTCATCGAGGGGTGTGCATTTCCTTCGATGCCTTTGAGAAAGGTGAGTCCCTTGAGGACAGGCTGCCCGGCTCGGTTACCCTGGAACTCAATCTGTTGAAGTAATTGCGGGAAAAACTGACGCACCGATTTGTAGCGTTCCCCCACCTCCTGATAGTAGTGGTCATCGGGAGGACGGGCAATAGCATAAATAGTTTCAATAGAGGCTTGCATCGTGGTCTGCTGGGCTTCCAAATACGCACGAAGCTCCTCATCTGAGCGTTCCTCTTTGAAGAGCTGTTCGACCTGCTCCGCCAAACGTAAAGCAGCGTTATCCAGGTCGCGCAGCGTGCGCAGGCGCTCCTTTTTGCCTTTGCGCTCTGATTTGGCGAGCAGATCACGCAGCAGCATATCCAGCACGTCCAGCGAATCATCGAGTGCCGTTACTTCGAGAGCACGGGCACAACACAAGAGGGTTGCGGCTCGCTGATCGTCTGATTGCCGCGCCAGCGTGGAAGCTTTGCTCGTCATCGCATAGGTTGCAAGCGTACGAATGCGACTGGGAGAGATGTTCCCCAGGTCGATCGCTCCTACCCCGAGTTGGCGAATCTCGTCCAGTCGAGCGAGCGCTGTTGACATGGTTCTGGAGCTGGCGTAGGTGGGCGAACGACGCAGGCGTTCCAAGGTAGTGATCCGCGTATTCCCTTTTCCTGACCGCTCCAACAGGTGATCTAAGCGAATTCGTTGCTCTGGCTCTACGACTGTGTTCAAACGCTGCCAGACGCGCAGAGCCACCTGTTCTCGGATGCGAGAAACCAGCCGCTCCAGCGTGGTGATTCCGGGTAGAACGACTTTGTGATCGACCAACCAGGTAATGGCGAGGTCAAAGAGCACCCCAGGACGTTCGGCGCTGACCCATTCGCGTGCGTACAAAAAGCGCATCAGCGCGAAGCCGCCACGCGGATCGTTAAAATCGCGATAGCCAAAGCGGTTGCGAATCTCCAGTGTGTGCTCGCGCTGCGTTGGCGCACGTTCAGCGTACCGAGGTAAACAAGACATATCCGTGAGAGACAACTGCTCGGCGACATAGCGAACTGCGCCCATCGGCACGGCCAACGGGTCTCCGAGAAACAAGCCCAGAAAGCGGAGAGTAGCCAGCTGCAGCGCGAAGCCCAGGCGGTTGTGGTCGCCGCGTCGTTCCGCGATGATCGCCCGATCGCTGTCGCTCAGGTAAAAGTAGCGAGCGAGTTGCTCTGGCGAGGGTTCTCCCACGTAGCGTCCGTAGCGCTGCTTCTGTTCTTCGGTGAGAAAATCAACCGGCATCCCTTTTTCGCCTCCTCTTGCAGAGCTTCTGTCATATCTGCTAAGATCCAATAGTGGATATACATAAAGCAATTTTGTAGGAAATATGTCTGCTAACACGGAAAAGAACGGATATCTACGGTGTCTGCTAATGTTCTTGCAGGGAAACAGCCATGAAGCGAGGGGCACTTCCGGCAATATCAGCGCCTGGTGAAGTCGCGCTCGACCGCTACGAACAGGTGCTTCGCACTGAGGAAGACTTAAGTGCAGTCACCATTCGGAACTACCTCAGCGATATACGCCAGTTTGCGGCATGGTATGAAGTATGCTTCCAAAGGGGGCAAGAAGAGGCCTTGCCCTTTACTCCTAAAGCTGTAGCAACGCCAACACTTACCGCCTATCGGGCGTATCTCCAGCACGTTCTTCACCTCAAACCGGCTTCAGTCAACCGTTCGCTTGTCAGTCTCAAACGCTATTTCGCTTGGCTGGCTGAAACGGGGCAGATCAAGCACGACCCAGCAAAGGTAGTGAAGTTAGTTGAGCAGGAAGTCTCACCACCCCGTCATCTGAGCGATCAGGAAGAACAAGCCCTTGTAGCAGCTGTCACAGACGGGGGAAGCCTGCGAGATCGCACGATCATTGTTCTCATGCTTCATACGGGCTTACGTGCCAGAGAAGTTTGCATGCTCACACGCTCCCAGATCAAGCTCGGCAAGCGGAGCGGTACTATCCAGGTCCTTGGAAAGCGCAACAAGTATCGTGAGATTCCCCTGAATGCGACTGCTCGTTCCGCTCTCGAGGGGTATGATCCACTCCTACGAAAGCATTCGGATGATACGATGCCGCTTTTTCTCAGCAAAGACCAACATGAGGTTGACCGAACGAGGGTTAGGTTATCTTATCAAGAAATATGCTGACAGGGCGAAAGTATACGATGTCAGTCCTCATGATCTTCGTCATCGCTTTGGGTACCGCATGGCCGAGTCAGTCCCTTTGCATCGGTTGGCACAGCTCATGGGGCACGACTCGTTAGACACGACCATGATTTATATTCGAGCAACGAGAAGCGATCTGCAAAAGGAAGTCGAGAAGATCGCCTGGGTGTGATTCACGAGGAGAAGGAAATAATTCCTCGTGCGATACCCAGGCCTGGAAACAAGGCTTGCGGCCAGTTGAGCAGAAGAGGTTTGAGCGTAGAGGTGCCTCTTCGTCGATCTGTATGAGTGAAGCAAGCACTAGCAAGCGGGGGAGTGGGTATGCGACGCTTCATCGAAAGGGGAATCCACTCATGGCAACAGTATTCAATAAACCAGTCGTTTGCCCAGTCTTGATTGGCCGCTCAGGCGAGCTGGCCGCTCTTCGTATGCTCGTTGACCAGGCGAAGCGAGGTCAGGGTCAGGTTGCCCTCATGAGCGGTGAGGCGGGGATTGGCAAATCGCGCCTGATTGCCGAGGGGAAAACGTATGCGCTTGCACAGGGCTTCAGACTCCTCCAGGGAAATTGCTTCCCAGGGGATACTTCTTGCCCGTACGCTCCTCTCCTCGACCTGTTACGAACACATTTTGCTGATCAGTCCGGAACTGAGATCGCTACGGAGTTGGGACCGTTTGTTCGCGAGTTTGCTCAACTCATCCCTGACCTGGTTCATGTGCTGCCCGATTCGCCTCCTATGCCGCCACTTCCCCCGCTTGAACCAGAACAAGAGAAACGTCGCCTCTTCGAGGTACTGACACGCTGGTTCACCGGGTTGGGCACCAAACAACCGATCCTGTTGGTCATTGAGGATGTGCATTGGAGCGACGATATCAGCCTGGAATGGCTCCATTACCTGGCAAGGCGCTATGCTGCTCATCCATTGCTGCTGCTGGTGACCTATCGCAGTGAGGAGGTCCGTTCCAGTCTCAGCCACTGGCTGACCCAGCTTGATCGTGAGCGACTGACTCAGGAATTCCTGCTCGCACGCCTGTCGCGCAGTGATCTCGACATGATGCTGCGCGCCATCTTCGCACTCCCCCTCTCAAGGCAGTTAGAACTTCCAGATCTGCTGTATACTCTCACTGAAGGGAATCCTTTTTTCGTTGAGGAAAGCCTCAAATCACTGATCGCAGCGGGAGGGATCTTTTACGAAGATGGCACCTGGGATCGTAGGCCGCTCAATGAGCTGCATATCCCGCGCAGCCTACACGACGCTGTACAACAGCGTACGAATGAATTAAGCGAGTCCGCCTAGCAGGTGTTACGCCTGGCAGCGATTGCCGGACGCCGCTTCGATTTCGCTCTCCTCCAGGAGTTAACGCAACACAATGAACAGCAGCTGCTCACTCTCATGAAAGAACTCATGGCTGCTCAATTCGTCGTCGAAGAATCTGAGGAGCAGTTTGCCTTTCGTCATGCGTTGACGCGCGAGGCCGTTTACGCAGAACTTCTGGTGCGTGAACGCAAGAAGCTGCACGGCACGATTGCCGAAACGATGGAGCAACTCTACGCCTCAGCATACGACGCCCACCTGGCAGAGTTGGCCTACCATTTTTACGAAGCCGGTATGTGGGAAAAGGCGCTACTCTATACGCAGCGCGCGGGAGAAAAGGCACAACGTCTCTATTCGTTGTGGGCCGCTATCGAACACTTTACGCGGGCGTTGGATGCCGCCCATCACCTGGGGGTACTCCCCTCACCGGCAACCTACCGAGCCCGCGGACAAGCGTATGAAACGCTGGGCGACTTTGAGCACGCGCGTAGCGATTATGAGCAGGCCCTGGAGGCTGCCCGTACTGCTCAAGATGCTGTCGCAGAGTGGCAGAGCCTCATCGATCTTGGCGCTCTGTGGGCGGAACGTGACTATACACAAACAAGCGCATTTTTCCAGCGGGCCTATGAACACGCACGAGCAATAGGTCAGCCGCCCATGCTTGCACGCAGTCTGAACCGGGTAGGGAACTGGCATCTCAATGTGGAAGAGCCGCTCGAAGCGCTCCGATGCCACCAGGAGGCACTGGCCATTTTCCGGCAGCTCAACGATCCGCACGGCATTGCTGAGACGCTTGATCTGCTGGGCATGGCGAGTTATCTGGGTGGTGACCTGCTGCAGGGTACGAGGTATTATGAACAAGCGGTCACGCTCTTTCGCCAGTTGGACGATCGCCTGGGCCTCACTTCCAGTCTGGCCTCGCTGGCGCTTCGCGGCGCGCTTTCCATCACCAATACGATGGTTTCAGCGGCAACCACTCTCGCTGAGCTTCTGCCCGACATTGAGATGGCGCTCAAAATCGCACGCGAAATTGGCCAGCGTTCTGGCGAAGCCTACGCGCTCTATCAGTTGGGGCTCTGCCTGAGCACGCAAGGTGAGTATAGGCGCGCATTGGATGCCTTACAGCAAAGCCTCTTGATCGCCGAAGAACTTGAGCATCGTCAATGGATGGTCGCCGCACACTGGGCAACTGGAGCGCTCTACCTCGATCTTCTTTCCCTGCTCATGGCGCAGCACCATCTGAAGCTGGCCCTGCGGCTCTCGCATGAGATTGGCTCAAGGCATTGGATCAACACGACCATCGGAAGCCTTGCCTCAGCTTGTATTTTGCAAGGCGAGCTTGAGCAGGCAGAAGCCCTCCTCAATGCTGAGTTCAGTGGGGATACTCCCGTTCAGACAATGGGGCAGCGCATGGCGTGGTGTGCGCGAGCAGAACTTGCGCTTGCCCGTGGCGATCCCGACCTGGCTCTGCAGATCACGGATCGATTGAGCGCCTCCGCGGCGAACCTCTCCGCACAGCGGGGCATTCCACGTCTCTCGAAATTACGCGGTGAGGCACTGGTCGCACTCCGCCAGGCAACAGAAGCAGAAACGGCGCTGCGAAGCGCTCAAGAGATGACGACTGCACAGGGAGCCCGCCCCTTGCTGTGGCGCATTTGCGTGAGGCTCGGCACTCTGTATCAAACCCAATCACGAGAGGCCGAAGCAGAACAGGCATTTTCGACCGCCCGTGCGATCATTGAGGAACTTGCAGCGAACATACAAGACGAACACGTGCAGGAGCTGTTTTTCCACGAGGCCGAAGCTCTTCTGCCACGCACGCGTGCGACTTCCTCACCCCGTCGTGCCGCCAAGCAAGCATTTGGAGGGCTGACCGAGCGCGAGCGCGTGCGTGGCGACACTGATTGCGAAGGGGAAATCGAATCGTGAGATAGCCGACCAGTTGGTTGTCAGCTACCGAACTGTCGAGACCCATGTGAGCACCATCTTATCTAAACTCGCCTTTTCCTCCCGTGCGCAAATTGCGGTGTGGGCCGT
>WNFX01004263.1_pt1 | contig 14077 bp, 11 predicted proteins | sample 5400111 | NCBI WGS metagenome assembly WNFX01 (sample SAMN13153363, study PRJNA577476) | soil metagenome | isolation source: 40 cm soil or saprolite under grassland replicate 1 | place: USA:California | collected 2016-06-15 | reverse complement strand
CCCCGCCGACGCGAACGAGACAGTGGTCGCGTGGCGGACGATCCTGGAGCGCGCGCGTGCGGCGGGGCTCTGCCTGACCCGGCAGAACCTGCCGGTGCTCGATCGCGACGACCAGGGCGGGCCGGGCCTGGCCGCCGCGGAAAGCGCGGCGCGCGGCGGTTACGTGCTCGCGCACGCGCCCGGGCGTGGGCGGGAGAATCCGGACGTGGTGCTCATCGCCACCGGCAGCGAGGTGCAGCTCGCCCTGGGCGCGCGCGAGATGCTCGCCGGGGAGGGAATCGGCGCCCGGGTTGTCTCCATGACGTGCCTGGAATGGTTCGCCGAGCAGGACGCTTCATACCGGGCGGAGGTGCTGCCGCCCGCCGTGCGCGCCAGGGTGTCCGTTGAGGCCGGCCTGTCGCTCGGCTGGCGGTCGATCGTCGGCGACGCGGGCGAGTGCGTCAGCCTCGAACACTTCGGCGCCTCCGCCGCTTACCAGACCCTGTACGAGCAGTTCGGCATCACGGCGGATCGGGTGGCGGCGGCCGCGCGCTCGAGTATCTCGAAGGCGGCGGCCAGGTAAGCGGGGCCGCGTGGGCAAACGTGAGCTATACGCGGATTGGTACTAGGGGAAGGAAGCACACCATGCCTCCCACGACTTCACCGGCGCACGACACGCTCGCGGAGCTGTCCGCGGCAGGCGTCGCCATCTGGCTGGACGACATCAGCCGCGACCGCCTGGTGTCCGGCAACTTGGCCGACCTGGCCGCCAGCAAGCATGTGATCGGGGTCACGTCGAATCCGACGATCTTCGAAAACGCTTTGAGCAAGGGATCGGCGTACGACGACCAGATCCGTGACCTCGCCGTCCGCGAGGTCACGGTCGACGAGGCGGCGCGCGCGATCACCACGTACGACATCCGGTGGGCCTGTGACGTGCTTCGCCCCGCCCACGATGCCACCGACGGCGTGGACGGCCGCGTGTCGATCGAGGTCGACCCGAGGATCGCCAGGGACACCGCGAAAACCATCGCGGAGGCACGGGCGCTGTGGTGGATGGTGGACAGGCCCAACCTGTTCATCAAGATCCCGGCTACCGCCGAAGGCCTCCCCGCGATCGCCGAGTGCCTGTCGGAGGGCATCAGCGTTAACGTGACCCTGATCTTCTCCCTGCACCGTTACGGCGAGGTCATCGACGCATTCATGACGGGACTGGAGCGGGCCGCCGCGGCCGGTCATCAGCTTTCTGCGATCGCCTCGGTGGCATCGTTCTTCGTCAGCAGGGTGGATACCGAGGTGGACCGCAGGCTCGACAAGCTCGGCGGGCCCGAGACGGCCGCGGTGCGCGGCCAGGCCGCGATCGCCAACGCGCGGCTCGCCTACGAACTGTTCGAGCAGCGGTTCGCCACGCCGCGCTGGGCGGCCCTGGCCGCCGCCGGGGCGCGCCCGCAGCGGCCGCTGTGGGCCTCGACGAGCACCAAGGACCCCGCCTACGATGACACGCGTTACGTCGTCGACCTTGTCGCGCCGGGCACGGTGAACACGATGCCCGAGGCGACCATCCACGCCACCGCTGACCATGCCGTGCTGCGCGGCGACACGGTGCGCGGGACGTATGACGAGGCGCGGCAGGTCTTCGCCGACCTTGAGGATCTCGGCATCGGGTACGACTCTGTGACTGAGGTGCTCGAGAACGAGGGTGTCGAGAAGTTCGCGGCCTCGTGGAATGAGCTGCTCGCTACGATCAAGAAGGAGATGGCGCGCATGGCGGGGAATGGGGCGGGGAGTTCCGTGCGAGACGTGAGCCGGAAATGAGCACGGCGGCCGCCCCTTCGGCGGGCGTCAGCGCACAGACCCGCAGCGCGGCGGCGACCGAGGCGGCCGAGCAGGCGGTGGCGAAGCTGATCGAGGAGGGGGTACCCGGGGCGCTCGCCGCGAAAGATCCGTCGCTGTGGGGCCCGGACGCGGAGGCCGAGGCGGCCGTCCGGCTGGGCTGGCTTGACGCCCCTGCCGTGTCCCGCCTGCTGCTCGGCGAGCTGGCCCAGCTCGCGGAGCGCGCCAGGCATGACGGGCTTGACCACATCGTTCTCGCGGGAATGGGCGGCTCGTCACTCGCTCCCGAAGTGATCACGCGCACGGCCGGGGTGGCGCTCACCGTTCTCGACACCACCGATCCGCACCAGGTCGCCCGCGCCCTTGGTGACCGGCTTGACCGCACGCTGCTCGTCGTGTCGAGCAAGAGCGGCTCGACGATCGAGACCGACAGCCACCGGCGGATCTATGAGGAGGCGCTGCACGATCTCGGGCTTGGACCCGATGAGCTCGCTCGCCGGTTCGTCGTGGTCACCGATCCGGGTTCGCCGTTGGAGGAGACGGCCCGCAAGGCCGGCTACCACGTCGTGCTCGCCGACCCCAACGTGGGCGGCAGGTACAGCGCGCTCACCGCCTTTGGCCTGGTGCCAAGCGCGCTCGCGGGCGCGGACGTCGCCGCGCTGCTTGATCAGGCGGATGCGGTGGCGCCGTCGCTGAGTCAGGCCGACGACGGCAACCCCGGCCTCGTGCTCGGCGCCGCCCTGGGCGGATTCGACCTCGCCGGGCACGACAAGGCGGTGATCGCCGACTACGGCTCGGGGATGAGCGGCTTTGGCGACTGGGCGGAGCAACTGCTCGCCGAGTCAACGGGCAAGCAGGGCCGGGGCATCCTGCCTGTCGTGGTCGAGTCACAGGACTCCCCCGGTTTCTCTCCGGGCCCAGACTCGCACCTGATCGCGCTCGGCGCGCCGGCCCTGGGCGACTCGCAGCGGCCGGCGGACACGGTGGTAACCGGGCCGCTCGGGGCCCAGTTCCTCGTCTGGGAGTACGCGACCGCGGTGGCCGGGCGGCTCATCGGGATCGACCCGTTCGACCAGCCGAACGTCCAGGAGTCCAAGGACAACACGGCCAGGCTCCTGGCCGAGGCCGGCGACGGCCCGCTGCCCACCGGTGATCCGGCGTTCACCGACGGCGTGGTGGAGGTCCATGCAGATCCCGAACGGCTGCGCGGGGCCACCGACCTTGCCGGGGTGCTCGATTCCGTGATCTGGTCGCTGCCCTCGGGAGGTTACCTGGCCATCATGGCCTACCTCGACCGGATCGGCGATCAAGATGCTGCCCGGCTGCGGACCGCGCTTGCGGCACGCACCACGCACCCGGTGACGTTCGGCTGGGGCCCGCGGTTCCTGCACTCGACCGGCCAGTACCACAAGGGCGGTCCGCAGTCGGGCGCGTTCCTTCAGATCACGGGGGCGATCGAGCGGGACGTGCGGGTGCCGGGGACGGCCTACTCGCTCGGCCGGCTGCAACTGGCACAGGCGCTCGGTGACCTGGGGGCGTTGCGCAGCCGTGGTCGCCCGGCGGTACGGCTGCACCTGCGGAACCGGACGGCGGGCCTGCGGCAGTTGCTCGCGGCCGCGAGCGCCGGCGCGCCGGGGGCCGATGGCACGATAGCGGGGGGCACCGCGGCCGGGGGCACAGGGGTCGGCGGCACGGGGACCGGCGGCACCGCGGTTGGCGGCGCGGGGGCCGGTGCCGAGGCGGGTGACCTGGTTACAGGAGAGGCGACGGCTGGAGGCACGGAATGAAGGAAGGGCCCGGCATCCCCGCCAACCCGCTGCGGGATCCGAGGGACAGGCGGATCCCGCGCGTCGCCGGGCCCTGCGTGCTTGTCATCTTCGGTGTGACCGGTGACCTGGCGCGCGGGAAGCTCATGCCTGCCGTTTACGACCTGGCCAACCGCGGCCTGCTGCCGCCCGGTTTCTCGCTGGTCGGGTTCGCGCGCCGGGACTGGGAGCACGAAGACTTCGCCCAGGTCACCTACCAGGCCGTGAAGGAACATGCGCGCACCCCGTTCCGGGATGAGGTCTGGCAGCAGATGTCGCAGGGCATCAGGTTCGTGCCCGGCGAGTTCGCCGACGACGACGCGTTCGACCGGCTGGCGGCGGTCGTCAAGGGCTTGGACGCCGAGCGCGGCACCGGCGGCAACTACGCTTTCTACCTGTCGATACCGCCGAAGTACTTCCCCGACGTGGTCAAGCAGCTCAAGCGATCCGGGCTTTCCGATCCGGGCGACGGGCCGTTCCCTGACGACCGCAAGCCGTGGCGCCGCGTTGTGATCGAGAAACCGTTCGGGCACGACCTCGTGAGCGCGCAAGCGCTCAACGCGACGGTCGACGCGGTGTTCCCCCGGCACGCGGTGTTCCGTATCGACCACTACCTGGGCAAGGAGACGGTCCAGAACGTCCTGGCGCTGCGCTTTGCGAACTCGCTGTGGGAACCCATTTGGAACCGGCGTTACGTCGACCACGTGCAGATCACCATGGCCGAGGACATCGGCATCGGCGGCCGGGCAGGCTACTACGACGGGATCGGCGCCGCACGCGACGTGATCCAGAACCACCTGCTGCAGCTGCTCGCGCTCACGGCTATGGAAGAGCCGGTGTCGTTCGACGCCGACTCGCTGCGCGGCGAGAAGGAGAAGGTGCTCTCAGCGGTCAAGCTGCCCGATGACCTGGCCATAGGGACCGCTCGCGGGCAGTACACGGCGGGCTGGCAGGGCGGTGTGCAGGTACGCGGTTTCCTGGAAGAAGATGGGATCGCCACCGACTCCCGCACGGAAACGTATGCGGCCGTCAAACTCGGCGTGGACACGCGCCGGTGGGCGGGTGTCCCGTTTTACCTGCGCACGGGCAAGCGGCTGCCGCGCCGGATGACCGAGATCGCCCTGGTGTTCCAGCGAGCGCCGCACCTGCCCTTCACCAAGACCGACACCGAGGAGCTCGGCCAGAACGCGATCGTGATACGTGTGCAGCCGGACGAGGGCGTGACGGTGCGGTTCGGCTCCAAGGTGCCGGGCTCAGCGATGGAAGTGCGCGATGTGAACATGGACTTCGCCTACGGCGAGTCGTTCATCGAGTCGAGCCCGGAGGCTTATGAGCGGTTGCTGCTCGACGTCCTCGTCGGCGACCCGCCGCTGTTCCCGCGGCACGAGGAGGTGGAGCTCTCGTGGCGGATCCTGGACCCGATCGAGGAGTTCTGGGCCGAGCACATGAAGCCCGAGCCGTACACGGCGGGCACCGCGGGCCCGGCGTCCGCCGACGAGCTGCTGTCCCGCGACGGCCGTGACTGGCGGCGGCTGTAGAAGGGTATCGAGGACTGCGCGATGACGATCGATCTGACCGACAGCACCACAGGACAGATCCAGCGGGCGCTCACCGAGGCGCGGCACCGACTGGGCGGCGCCGCCATGGGCATGGTGCTGACCCTGGTGATCGGGACTGACGAGGCGCTGCAGTACGACGCGATCCGCGCCGCGAGCCACGCCGGCCGGGAGCACCCCAGCCGGGTGCTCGGGGTGATTACCCGCGACCCCCGGGCCCAGTCGCGGCTGGACGCCGAGATCCGCGTAGGTGAGAACGCCCCGGGCGAGACGGTGCTACTGCGCCTGTACGGGCCCCTCGGCCAGCACGCCGACTCCGTCGTGGCACCGCTGCTCGTGCCCGATACCCCCGTGGTGACCTGGTGGCCTGGCGTCGCGCCTGACGTGCCCGCCACCGACCCGCTCGGGGCACTCGCCCAGCGCCGCATCACCGACGCCGCGGCGTGCCCGGAGCCCATGGCCGCCCTGGCGCGGCTGGCCGCGAGTTACCGGCCGGGCGACACCGACTTCAGCTGGACCCGGGCGACGCCCTGGCGATCCCTTCTCGCCGCTGTCTTCGACCAACCGCACGGCCCGGTCAACGACGGTTTCGTGGCTGCGGAAGACGGCAACCCCACCGCCTCGCTGCTCGCTGCCTGGCTCACCGTCAAGCTCGGCGTGCCCGTCACCAGGGAAACCTCCCCCGGGCCCGGCATCACCGAGGTGCGGTTCACCACCACCGACGGCGACATCGCGATCACACGCCCGGACGGCCGTGTCGCCACGCTGTCGCGCGCTCGCGTGCCTGACCGCATGGTCGCGCTGCATCGCAGGGAGACAGCCGAATTGCTGGCCGAGGAACTTCGCAGGCTCGATCCCGACGAGGTCTACGCGGAGTCCATCGCAGGCTTCGCCCCGAGCTGGACCGGGAGATGAGCACGCCGGAGGTCATCGTTCATCGCGACAGCGCGCTGCTCGCCAGGGCCGTGGCGGCGCGGCTTGTCACCCAGCTGGTTGACGCCCAGGCAGCGCAGGGCAGCGCCGCTCTCGTGCTGACCGGTGGCGGCATTGGCACCGCGGTCCTCGGCGAGCTGGCGGCGGCCCCAGCCCGCGACGCCGCCGACTGGCGGCGCCTTGACATCTGGTGGGGTGACGAGCGGTTCCTGCCGAAGGGCGACCCGGAGCGCAACGAGACAGGCGCACGCACCGCGCTGCTCGATCACGTCGACGCCGATCCCGAGCGTGTCCACCCGATGCCGGGCCCGGACGGCCCGGATGGGGATGATCCTGAGGCTGCGGCGGCCCGCTATGCGGCGGAGCTGCGCCAGGCCAGCCGCCCCGAAGACCACGGCCCGGTGCCGTCCTTTGACGTCCTGCTGGCCGGCATCGGCCCGGACGCGCACGTGGCGTCGCTGTTCCCTGGCATGCCGGCGCTCTACGACGAGCGGCCGGTGGTGGCGGTCCACGGTGCACCCAAGCCACCGCCGGTGCGGCTGTCCCTCACGCTGCCCGCGATCCGCGCGGCGCGCGAGGTGTGGATCATCGCCGCCGGGCAGGAGAAGGCCGGCGCCGTCCGGCTCGCGCTCTCGGATGCGGGCCCGATCCAGGTTCCCGCGGCGGGAGCGCGGGGCCGCAGGCGCACGCTGATGTTGCTCGATCGCTCCGCCGCTTCGCTCGTGCCGCCCGGGCTTCACCGCCCCGCCTCGTAGCCCGGGCGGGCGGTGGGTCAGGCGAGGAAGCCGCGTAGCAGTGCCTCGGTGCCCTCCAGGTGCTCGATGACCGCGCGCGACGCGGCGTACGGGTCGCCCGCGAGGATGGCGGTCGCGATCGCAACATGCTGCGGCGCCGTGTGCTCGATGTTCTTGCGCAGCACAGGGATCGCGTTCAGCATGTCGTTCAGCCGCAGCCGGGCCTGGGTGCTCGCGGCGGCGAGCATCGCGGATCCGGTGAGGTCGGCGATCGCCAGATGAAACATCGTGTCAAGCCGCCGGTAGTCCGCCAGTCCCGCGGCCGCAAGGTCGGCTAGCCGCGTGCCCAGGGAATCGGTGATCTGATCGCGGGTCTTCCTGTCACGGTCGCGCACCTGCCCGGCGAGCACCTCGGCCGCCCCGATGTCCACGGCCATGCGGAAGGTGAGTGCGTCGGCGAGCTGCCCGGATTCCTCCGCGACCAGCCTGCGCAGTTCGCCGGGGGCCTGACGCGGCGGCTGGGCGATTACGAAGGTGCCACCGAACCTGCCGCGTCGCGATTCGACGTACCCGGCCTGCTGCAACGCGCGGATCGCCTCGCGGAGCGTGATCCGGCTGACGCCGAGCTTGGCGGCGAGCTCGCGCTCGGCGGGGAACCGCTCACCGGTCGCGACGAAGCCGAGTTTGATGACGGTCAGCAGCCGCTCGACGGTCTCCTCGAAGGCGTTGCCGGCCCGGACCGGGCGCAGCACGGCCGTCAGATCGAGGTCCGTCACGCGCGGTCGCCCCCAGGTTTTTACACAGGGTTTATACGAGCAGGTTTTTGCCCGCAAGGTCTTGACATGCGCGAGGTTCTACTCACCAATGGTCAGTTATTAAACCATTAGCTGGGCAGGTTGCGCCGCCCCCGGGGGACGAGGCCTGTGTCCCCCGGGATCCCCCCGCTGGAGTGGAGGCACCATGTCGGTCAACGAGGAAATGGCCGCGCCCGGCCTTGACCCGGACTCCAAGCGGCTGCACGAGCTGGGTTATGCCCAGGAGCTGCGCCGCCGCATGTCCGGGTTCTCGAACTTCGCCGTGTCGTTCACGATCATCTCGATCCTCTCCGGCTGCCTGACCCTCTATCTGTTCGGCATGAACACCGGCGGGCCGGTGCTGATCACCTGGGGCTGGCCCGTCGTGGGGATCATGACCCTGTTCGTGGGCCTGGCGATGGCGGAGGTCTGCTCCAGCTTCCCGACCGCGGGCGGCCTGTACTACTGGGCGGCCAAGCTCGCGCCGCGCAAGTCGGCCGCCGCCTGGTCGTGGTTCACCGGCTGGTTCAACTTCCTCGGCCAGGTCGCGGTCACGGCGGGCATCGACTTCGGCGCGGCGTTCTTCCTCAACGCCCTGCTCGACCTGCAGTTCGGGTTCACCGCCACGCGCGGCCACACGATCCTGCTCTTCGGCCTGATCCTGCTGGCGCACGGGCTGGTCAACCAGTTCGGCGTGCGCCTCGTGGCGCTCCTCAACGACATCAGCGTGTGGTGGCACATCGTCGGCGTGCTCCTCATCGTCGGCGTGCTCGTCTTCAAACCGGCGCATCACCAGAGCGCGTCCTTCGTCTTCGGCCACTTCGTCAACAACACCGGCTGGCACGCCTGGTGGTACGTGGCGCTGCTCGGCCTGCTGCTCGCGCAGTACACCTTCACCGGATACGACGCCTCCGCGCACATGACGGAGGAGACCCGTGACGCGGACCGGTCCGGGCCGCGGGGCATCGTCTCCTCGATCCTGGTCTCGCTGGTGGCCGGCTGGATCTTGCTCATCGGGGTCACGTTCGCGATCCAGAACTACGGCAAGGAGCTGGCGTCCGCCACCGGGGTGCCCCCGGCGCAGATCTTCATCGATGCCGCGGGGCTGACTCTCGGCAAACTGCTGCTGCTCATCACGGTCGTCGCACAGCTGTTCTGCGGAATGTCCTCAGTCACCGCGAACTCGCGGATGATCTACGCGTTCTCCCGTGACGGCGCCCTGCCCGTGTCCGCCCTCTGGCACCGGGTGAACAAGCGGACCCGGACCCCGACCAACGCGATCTGGCTCGCCGCCGCCGCGGCGTTCATCCTCGGCCTGCCCTACCTGTGGAACACCACCGCGTACGCCGCCGTGACCTCCATCGCCGTCATCGGCCTGTACATCGCCTACGTGACCCCCACGTTCCTGCGCCTTCGGCAAGGCGCGGACTTCAGGCCGGGCCCGTGGCAGCTCGGCCGGTGGAGCCGGCCGATCGGCATCGTCGCGGTGACCTGGGTGGTGATCATCACCATCCTGTTCATGCTGCCCCAGGTGAGCCCGGTCACCTGGACCAACTTCAACTACTCGGTGGTCGCCGTGGCGGTCGTCGTCGGCTTCGCCGGCATCTGGTGGCTGGTGTCGGCGCGCAAATGGTTCACCGGCCCGAGGGTTCAGGGCAGCCCGGACGAGCTGGCCGCCATCGAGGCCGAGCTGAGGGGAGCCAAATGAGGCGCCGCCCGCGAGACAGACGATGAATCTCGAGCAGCTGCGGGCCGACGCCGCCGACGGAGTCACCGAGACGGTCGTGCTCGCCTTTGCCGATATGCAGGGGCGGCTGCAGGGCAAGCGCCTGTCCGCCCGGTTCTTCCTCGACGAGGTCGCCGGCCGGCACGCCGAGGCCTGCAACTACCTGCTCGCGGTGGACGTCGAGATGAACACGGTGCCGGGTTACGCCATGTCGTCGTGGGAACGTGGCTACGGCGACTTCCTGCTCGTCCCTGACGCGGTGGTGCGCCGCGTACCGTGGCACCCGGCGACCGCGCTGGTGCTCGCCGACCTGACCTGGCACGATGGCAGCCCGGTCACCGCCGCACCCCGCCAGATTCTCAAAAAGCAAGCCGAACGGCTTACGCGGCGCGGCTGGACCGCGCTGGCTGGCACCGAGCTTGAATTCATCGTGTTCCGCGACAGCTACGAGCAGGCGAGCGCGGGCGGGTACCGCGGCCTGACCCCGGCCAATGACTACAACGTCGACTACTCGATTCTCGGCACCGCGCGGATCGAGCCGCTGCTGCGGCGGATCCGCAACGCCATGGTAGGCGCGGGGATGTACGTGGAGTCGGCCAAGGGCGAGTGCAACGCCGGCCAGCACGAGATCGTTTTCAGGTTCGCGGACGCGGTCACCACATGCGACAACCATGCCATCTACAAGACGGGCGCCAAGGAGATCGCCGCACAGGAGGACATGAGCATCACATTCATGGCCAAGCCGAATGACAAGGAGGGCAACTCCTGCCACATTCACCTGTCGCTGCGCGACTCGAGCGGGACACCACTGCTCGCGGGCGAGGGCCCGCACGGCCTGTCCAGGCTCGGGGAGCATTTTCTGGCCGGGCAGCTCGCCGCGCTGCCGGAGCTGGCCCTCTGCTACGCACCGAACATCAACTCCTACAAGCGCTTCACGCCGGGCAGTTTCGCCCCGACCGCCATCGCCTGGGGACGGGACAACCGGACCTGTGCACTGCGCCTGGTCGGGCACGGCGCCTCGCTGCGGGTGGAAAACCGGGTGCCAGGCGGCGACGTCAACAGCCACCTCGCCGTCGCGGCGATGATCGCTGCCGGGGTGCACGGAATCGACAACGAGCTGCCGCTGCAGCCCCCGTGCGAGGGGAACGCCTACACCGGTGACGCGCCCAAGGTGCCCGACAACCTCCGCGACGCGCTGACCGCATGGGAGGAAAGCGATCTCGCCCGGCAGGCGTTCGGGAGCGATGTTGTCGAGCACTACGCGAACTACGCGCGGACCGAGCTCGCAGCGTACGGTGCCGCGGTCACCGACTGGGAGCTGCGCCGTGGCTTCGAGCGGCTATAGGGCACCACCGCAACTGAGGAGTGATCATCTAGATGCTGCGCCTGGAGAACCGAGTCGCCGTCGTCACAGGGGCCGGCAGCGGTATCGGGCTCGCGAGCGCATGCCGGCTCGCCGAGGAGGGCGCGACGGTTGTGGCCGTCGACGTGGACGCACCCTCCGGCCGGGCGGCGGCGGGCAAGACCGGCGGAATCTTCGTGCACGCGGATGTCACGGACGAGAACGACGTCCGCCGCGTTTACGAGACCGCCGACCGGGAGCTCGGGCGGATCGACATTGCCTTCAACAACGCCGGAATCTCGCCGCCGCAGGACGCGTCGATTCTCGACACCGGGCTCGATGCCTGGCAGCACGTGCTCCAGACCAACCTGACCTCGGTCTTCCTGTGCTGCAAGCACGTGATTCCTTACATGCTGCGCCGCGGCCGGGGATCGGTGATCAATACCGCGTCGTTTGTTGCGATGATGGGCGCCGCGACCTCGCAGATTTCGTATACCGCGTCGAAGGGCGGGGTGCTCGCGCTCAGCCGCGAGCTCGGCGTGCAGTTCGCGCGCCAGGGTGTCCGCGTGAACGCGCTGTGCCCGGGACCGGTGAACACGCCGCTGCTTTCCGAGCTCTTCGCCGCCAACCCGGAGCAGGCGGCACGGCGGCTGGTGCACGTACCGGCCGGCCGGTTCGCCGAGGCGGCGGAGATCGCCGCCGCGGTCGCCTTCCTCGCCAGCGATGACGCCTCGTTCATCACCGCGAGCGGGCTCGTGGTCGACGGCGGCATCACGGCCGCGTACGTGACACCGGTGTGAGAGTGCGACGATGAGCCCTATGCGTGAAGATCTTCCCGGTCAGCCCGTGATCGGTATCAGCGCCTACGCCGAGCCCGCGCAGTGGGCGGGGTGGGAGGAGGACGCGACCCTGGTGCCGCAGGCATACGTGGACCGCGTCGCCCACGCGGGCTGCGTGCCGATCGTGTTGCCGTCAGTGCCGGGTGCCGCGCGGGCGGTCAGCCGCCTGGATGGGCTTGTGCTCACCGGCGGCGGCGATCTGGACCCGGCGTTGTACGCCGCGGACCCGCACCCGCGGACCCAGCGGGTGTATCCAGGGCGTGACGCCGCCGAGTACGCCCTGCTTGACGCCGCGCTCGGGGCCGGCCTGCCGGTACTTGGCATCTGCCGCGGCCTGCAGTTGCTCAACGTGTTCCACAGCGGCACGTTGTGCCAGCACCTGCCGGACATCGCCGGTCACGACGGGCACGCGCCCGCGCCGCGGCAGTACGGGACGCAGTCCGTGCGGGTGGCACCGGGCAGCCGCGTCGAGAAAATCCTGGGCACCGGCACGGTCGGGGTGCCGTGCCACCACCATCAGGCGGTGGAGGTGCTCGGCACCGGGCTCACCGCCACGGCCTGGTCGGATGATGGCGTGATCGAAGCCGTCGAGGTGGCCGGTCACCCGTTCACCCTCGGGGTGCAGTGGCACCCGGAGGTCAGCGACGACGACAGCCTGTTCTTGGCACTGGCCGACGCGGCCCGCGCCCGTTAGCCATGCCCGGGTACCGCCGTCAGCGATAGGGGCCGCGGCGCCCGCGCGGGCCGCCCCTGTGCCACCGTCGGCTCCGCCCCATGAACACCAGGAACAACACCAGGAAGGGCCAGACGGAGAAGAACGGCACGAAGTGCCCGTCATGATGGTGACCCGGGTACCCCCCGCCCCAGGCGAAGGCGGAAATGACCAGGAACGCCAGCAGCAGCGGGACAAGCGGAAACAGGCGCGGCGGCAGCCAGGCGGGTGGCCCGGGTGGCGGCTGGTTGGCCGGCGTCGGCGCGGTGGCTGATGCCTGGGCCTGTGCCGCCGGGTCCGGACCGAGCAGGACCTCGCCGGGCAGATCGCGTGTGAGGTGGCGGAGATCTCCCCAGGTTCTGCTCTCGTAAGCGGCGGCGACCCGCTCGTTGAACTCCTCCAGGTTCAACCGGCCGTCGGCGTAGTGGGTGCGGAGAACCTCGACGACATGCTCCCTGTCCTGATCCGAAGCGCGGATCGTGCCGTTGGTCGTCATCGCCGGGACCTCCTCCGTGTGTTCTCCCCATTCTGCGCCTGTTCCGCGTTTGCCGCCTCATACCAGGGGAGGCTTCCGGCCTACTCCGCTGCTCCTAGTCCGGGGGACCGTGCCAGCCCGGGGCACCGGGTACTGAGAGATCGCCGGACCATCGCGACCAAGGGCCAGCCATCGTGGCAGGATCGATGCTCAGCGCGCACCAAGCTGTTCCTCAGGAAGAACCGTTAGCATAACGTGATATGGGGAGCGAGCCGGGCAGCTGGCCTGGCGAATCAGGGTCGGGCGACCAGGGGGATTTGCACCAGCCGGCGCACGCGCGGTCGCAGGAGGCGCCGGCCGGGCGGATAAGCGCGGAAGAACCAGGGGCCGGACCGGCCCGGGCCGGGAAGACGCGGCGACGGCGCAGGATCGTACTGTGGGTGAGCGGGGTGGCGGCCGCCTGCGTGGCCGTCGCGGGCGCGACCGCCTACCTTGGCTACCGCCACCTGAACGGGAACCTGCACGTCCGCAACATCGGGGGCCTGGTCGGCCCGCAGCCGGTGAACGTCCACCCGCGGGCCGAGAACATCCTGGTGATCGGCTCGGACAGCCGCGCAGGGACGACCGGGTACGGGAGCTCGCACGTCTACACCACCGCACAGTCCGACACGATGATGATCGTGCATATTGCCGCGAGCCGGAAATGGGCCGAGGTGGTGTCGATTCCTCGCGACTCGTGGGTGCACATTCCCTCGTGCGACGTGGGGAACGGCCACAAGTCCGAGCCGACCGACTTCAAGATCAACGAGTCGTTCGCGACCGGCAGCCTCCACGGTGACCAGGCCACCGGCGCAGCCTGCACGATAAAAACTCTCGAACTCAATACCGGCCTGCGTATCGACCACTTCGTTGCGGTCAATTTCGCGGGCTTCAAGGACATGGTCGACGCGCTCGGCGGCGTGGAGGTGTGCACGCGGCAGCCGATCGCCGACCAGAAGGCCAAGCTGTACCTTCCAGCCGGGCACCACCTCCTCATGGGCCCGCAGGCCCTCGCGTACGTGCGCGCTCGCTACAGCATCGGCAACGGAAGCGATCTCGAGAGGATCGGCCGCCAGCAGGCGTTCATGTCCTCATTGGCCAGCCGGGCCAAGAGCGAGCTCTACCACCCGGTGGCCATCTACCGCTTCCTCGACGCGGCGACGAAGTCGATCACCATAGACAGCGGCCTTGGCGGCATAACCGGCCTGTACAACCTGGCGGGCAAGCTCAGGAGCATGCCGACGAGCGATCTGGAGTTCATCACCGTGCCGACGTATCCGCGCAGCGTGGTCGACCCCACCGATACGGCC
>WNFX01008421.1_pt1 | contig 14078 bp, 10 predicted proteins | sample 5400111 | NCBI WGS metagenome assembly WNFX01 (sample SAMN13153363, study PRJNA577476) | soil metagenome | isolation source: 40 cm soil or saprolite under grassland replicate 1 | place: USA:California | collected 2016-06-15 | reverse complement strand
GCAGCAACGTTCGCGAAGGGCCAGGCGCCTGGGAGATCATCAAGCAGAAACTCCGGCCACAAATTCTGCTCCCCGATCAACCACCGGATTTCGCCATCGCTGAAAGCAATCCCGAACGCTCCGTGCGTATCCGCTTTATCACCCATATCACGATGGGCAGTGTCGAACTTTATCGATTGTAGTGCTTGCTCCAAGGGGTCTCTCCATATTCCTGTGACACCTTATGGCTTCACGGAAAGACGTCTCGCTTGAGGAGATCGTCCTGACCGATGACCAGAGCCGTACGAAAATTGATCCAGCCAATAGTTGCACGGGGCACGAAGAGGGCGCATGAAGCTGAGATACACAACGTCAAACGAATCTTGGAAGGCGAATCTCAGGCATAGCGCTGGGAACGATTTTTTAGGCCCTAGAACGTATTCAAAACTCTGTAGAAGGAGAAATCCTTTCTGGGCACCTTTACATCTTCAAGATTTGCCAACGCTATCGATTGTTGGAAGAGCTCGTGTTGTCTTTTCACTGGAGCGTTTGGGAGAGCATAACCACAAGGAAACATGTGCTGGCTGCATCGTCTCCGCAACCACCGCAAGCAGTTGTTCGCGTAACCGGTTCAAGTCCACCTCATCGCGGATGGTCGCACTGAAAGCGGCGAGCGTGCGGGCCGCGTCATACTTGTGCCGGTAGAAGCGACGGTCAATGAGTCGTTGGATCTGATAACGTAGCGGGTGGAACAGCGCAGCAATGGCCAGGGTTGAGAGGACAATAGCCACCCCGTTCGTCTGGCTGATGAGTCCACGCAACAGGGCTTGCAACGTGATCACCAGGCCGAAGTAGACCAGAGCAAGCACGACCGTCAAGATACTGTAGACCAGTGTTCTGTGAATGATGAGATCAATGTTAAAGAGCCGGTAGCGCAGAATGGCAAGGCCTAAGCAGAGCGGGAAGATGAACAAGATTACGAGATAGACAGGTGCAATGACAAGCAGATAGAACGAGCCAGCTTGCCCCAGCGAAGGGAAGAGAAACAGTGGCACTTTTCCTACGACTAGGATGATCACTGCCACACTTCCACCGAAGAATAACCACTTGCCCTGCTGGCGCTGGAGTGGACTGGCAGCAGTGTGATAGCGATAGAATTGTGCGATCCCGAGCAAGACTAATGCTGCAAACCATACCAGAGGATAGTAGAACCAGTTCATGTATTTGAAATAGACAGGTATCGCTACAACCCAGCACAGGAGAAGCCAGCGCGCCCATCGTGTCACAAACCGCCCATCAGAGAGTGAAAGGACCAGCAAATACACTCCATTTCCAAGTACAAACAAAACCATAGCAATCCATCCCCATGCAGAGGTCATGTCCATGCCAAATACATCTTGGTTTAAGGTGACTGACGCCACCACCGCCAGCGCAACCAGGAGCGCCATCCAGTCATCAGACTTACGCCAGAAAATTACGGCCCCGAGGGTGAAGCAGAGGAACGCTAAGGCAATCGTGAGCGCAAGAGTGAAAGTGGCATAGGCGCCAACAGAGAGGCCAAGCTTCTGGAGGGCCAGTGCGGAGTCAGGGGTGGGTTGCGTGTTACCACACGTAGCGCCTGTGCAGATGGTCTGAAGTGCTGTATAGTATGCCGGGAGCCTGGCAAGAAAGAGCGCCACGATCAGGCTGACCACTGTTACCCATGCGACTCGCGCAAGGATGAGCTCGCGCCCATATAAGCGCGTGCCTGGCGCTCCTGATCGAGCGGAATTCCTCGTTGCCTGGCTGGCTACAACTGCATCGTTGAGAGGTGTACTCATGGTTACCCTCTTCAAGCTGTGTATCAAGCGCTAAAATGCGAGAAAAGTACGTACTACTCTTAAAGGGAGAGATATCAAACTCCTCACTATCATAGCACTTTCCCACCAAAATCGTAACTCCTCACGTTGCCTGCCTGCAATACATCTTTTGTATCATGACATCTCTCAGGTTAAACTGTAAACACTTGAAACTTATGTTTGTGGTGGGAAAGTGCTATAATAGCACTGAAGTGGCTCATGTACATGGGTGTAGTTTCCGCTGCTACAGGTCTTCTTACTCTTATCAGTTCCTTTGTGCCTGTATCTCCTTATATTCCTCTACTCATAGGCGCAGTTTGTATCGCTGGGGTTACTATCGGCATTCCAGTTGCGATTGGTATCGCTATGCTCAGACACCGGCTCTACGACATTGATATCATTATTCACCGCACGCTGGTCTACAGTATCTTGACGGTCTTGCTGGCTGCGGTCTACTTCGGCCTGGTGATCACGTTACAAGCCCTGTTGCGTGGACTCATCAGCCAGACGAATGGGGTGGCTATTGTCCTCTCAACCCTGGCCATTGCTGCGCTATTCCACCCGCTGCGTCATCGTATCCAACGACTCATCGACCGTCGCTTCTACCGGCGCAAGTATGACGCGGCCCGCACGCTCGCTGCGTTCAGTACGACGATACACGATGAGGTGGACTTGAACCAGTTAGGTATAAAACTGATGGCGGTCGTTGAGGAGACGGTACAACCGGCACAGGTCTCCCTTTGGCTACGTCCCTCAAATTGGCAGAAGGAGGGCCAGCTACATCATCTGGAAGCACATAGCTCAGAGTCCATCACCTACAGTAAGCATTGAGTAGCTTGCAACTATTCGGGGCGCCTCACATATTTTCGATGAAAATGCCTGGCCCGCTTGCCCCTGGGAGCTAGCACACCTCTGCCTTTTACATAGAGATAGAGCCATAGGCACATAGCAAGCCAAATACCACCAAGGAGGTAAGCGCCCAGTACATCGCTGGCCCAGTGATCTCCAAGGTAGACGCGCGAAGGACCAACGAGCACAAAAAACAGTGCAGAAATAATCAGCAGTGCGGTACGCCACCAATGTTTTCCTTTAAAGAGAATTATGCCGAAAGAGAAGAGTAATCCCCACAATGCAACATAGGACATCACATGGCCACTGGGAAAACTCAGGCCATTGGCAGACTGAATGATCTCAACCAGAGATGCTGAGGGACGAGGACGCGCCACAATCAACTTGATCAGGCCATCTAAAATATCACTCGTCGCAGAAACAACCACGACCATGATCGCTTCCAGACGCAGGTCTAGAATCCAAAAGAGTACGGCGACCAGGACAACCAGTCCCGCGGAGAGGACCATGACGTTGCCAATATAGCTGACTGCAAGCATGGTATAACGCAGCCACGGAGATTGATTTGCTTGAAAATCGCGTGTGATGGTAACATCAATGGCTAAAACAGGGTGGTAAGCTACCCAGATGGCCAGAAACGCAAAGAGAGCAATTAATATAGCATCTATGGTCAGTAGTAGAAATCCCCATTTTCTCGTTTGATACCACGGTTTGCGAGCGGCAGCTACCTCTTCTTGAGCTTCCTCGACGATATGCTCTACATCTTCTTCGATTCGTTCGCCAAGAGGTTCCCGTGCGGGGACGTTTCCTTCATTCCGCCGCTTTTTTTGATTTTCATCCTGCTGTTTCTGCTGCATGCTGTCTTCTCTCAAGCTAAATGATTCCAGTTAAGATCTGCGGAGAGGTGAGACACGCGGGGCGACGCAAGCGTCCCCACTCCACTCCGCACCACTCCCGCCCCTACGGGCGCGTAATCAACTTGGAAGCATATAGTGGACTTATTCTTATGGACATTACTAGTATAATTGGAATACGCTTGAATTACCAGGATCGTTTCTGATTGACTCAGAAATACCGTAATTGGTATATTGACATAAAGACACAGATCAGTATACTTAAGTAGAGATATTATAGAGTTTTTTTACATGCTTCCTTCGACGACCAAGAAACAGGTAATTAGATCGTTTTCATCCCCAGCGAGAGGGGAACAGCTATGGCGAGGCAACGTATTGCAGATACTGCCACGAGAACACATGACCATATGCTGCTGGCCACAAAATTGTTCATTCCCCCACCTACCTCTACTCTCGTATCTCGTCCTCGCCTGGTTGCTCTACTGAACGCGGGAGTGCGCCGCGCAGCTACCTTGATTTCTGCGCCTGCCGGGTGGGGCAAGACTACCCTGCTGAGCGCATGGCTTGCAGATCTCAGTGGCAGCGGCTACCCATTTGCCTGGGTCTCACTGGATGCGAGCGATAATGATCCCATGCGTTTCTGGAGCTATGTCCTGGTTGCCCTGAACACGCTACACGAAGGAGCAAGCGATGCGGCCTTGACGCTACTGAGATCCCCACAACCACCACCAATGGAGTTAGTATTGACATCAACGCTCAATGCCTTTACTACTCTCTCTAAAGATGCTGTGCTCGTACTGGACGACTATCACGTCATAGAAACTCAACAAATCCACCAGGCGCTGTCCTACATGCTCCAGCATCTACCTTCCCGGCTGCACCTGGTCATTGCTACCCGCGTCGACCCGCCGCTGCAACTGGCACGCTTACGTGTGCGGGGAGTTTTGACCGAAGTGCGTGCCGCTGATTTGCGCTTCACTTCAGAGGAAGCTGCGGTCTTTCTTACGGAAACAATGGGACTTCCTCTGACAGCAGAACAGGTCTCTGCATTGGAGGAACGGACCGAGGGCTGGATTGTTGGTTTGCAATTAGCCGCGATCTCAGCACAGGGACGACCTGCTGAACACCTGGAGCAGTTCATTGAAGCCTTCACTGGGAGCAACCGCTTTGTGGTGGAATACCTCGTCGAGGAAGTGCTGGAACGACAAACAAATGAGACACAAAGGTTCCTGCTGCGAACTGCTGTGCTCGACCGAATGTGTGCATCTTTATGCGATGCTGTGTTAAACAGCGAAGAAGAGGGAGCCAGATATGACCAATCACTAGATGCTCGCTTCTATTTAGCACAACTTGAGCGTACCAATCTCTTTCTCATTTCAATCGATAGCGAAGGGAACTGGTATCGCTACCATAACCTGTTTGCCGATGTGTTGCGTAGCCGCCTGAAGCAGACACAACCGAAGTTGGTGCCGGAACTGCATCGTCGTGCAAGTACGTGGTACGAGCAACACAGCTTGTTAAATGAAGCGGCGCAACATGCTCTTGCAGCTCCTGACTTTGAACTTGCTGCCCGTTTAATTGAACAAGTCGGCCTTGCGGTGGGGATTGACGAGGGTCAGGCTATGCTGCACCTGCTCTCAAGGGTGCTCGCTACAGTTCATGGTGCGAGCACCTACATCCAAACACTGCTCGCAGCAGGCGAAAAACACATGTATGAGCCTGCTGCACCGTTATTCAGGTCTGAACTGCCTCAGTCCAGGTCATCTCAACTGTTGCTAGACCCGCTGAGTGAACGGGAACGCGAAGTCCTGCATCTCATGGCAATTGGGGACTCCAACTATGAGATAGCTGAGCAGTTGGTTGTGGCAGTTAGCACGGTCAAGCGTCATGTGAGCAATATCTTCTCGAAGTTAGCGGTGACGAACCGAACACAAGCGGTGGCACGCGCGCGAGACTTTGGGATGTTGTAATTGCTGATATAGTACGACGCAGATCAGCATGTGACATGGAACAAGCCGATCACATCTCCTTCGGCTTTATTCCAGGTTCCAATTGCCCTGGGCGTTGGCCACAGATCGACCTTGCAATGCTTGCTCTCAAAGTAGTTAGCCGCCTCTTTCGACAACTCGACATTGCCATCCTGTCCCGAGCCAATGATGAGCAGTTTCGTGCCTTTCTCATAGACGTACTTCGCTTCATCCAGTGAAAGAACGTGTGACGTGCCGTAGATCGCTTTAGACAATTTTTTCTTGCGTTTTTCTATCTCGCCGTTCAGGCGTATGAGCACATCATACTCGAATTCTTTTCCTTCGATGGTGATTGAGCCGAATGATGTCTGGTCAATCTTTGGTTTCATCTCAATGCTCCTTAGATTTATGCTGTTGGCGAAACACGAGGGCGAGGGCAAGCCATCGCCCCTACTATACATAACATACCACGAAGCTTTTGCCAAGCCCGTCCATAGTAGGGGCAATGGCTTGTCCTCGCCCTGCTGCGGTCGCTCTGAGTTCATTATACCTTCAGCAAAGGGGTTGCCGGTATTACAAAGTTCTTTTGAAGTATCGCAGTTATGTCAAGGACTTCTTGTATAGAAAAGTGACAAATAAGATTCGTTTCGGGTATACTATGCTAGCATTTCCTTTCTTGTGTATTGTCCACTGAGATAAAACATGTCAGCACGCCTGCACGAATTACAATTGAAGACTACAGCTACAGAGAAGTTAACGCGGGACTATCTGCAAAAGCTAAACCGGGAAAACTATGTTGCTACGGCTTGTACGATTGTGATCGTCATCTTTAGCCTGTTCTGGGAGCTTTATAAACTTGGTGGGCAGGAGCATACGATCTATTTTGCCGATGCTATGTATGGAGTAGCCGCATGGATTGGCTCATTCTGGGCCTGGCGTACAGCTTTTCGAGCGCGATTTGGTCCGCTGCGCCTTGAGCCACGCCATCAGTTAGCCTGGTTTGTAATCGGCATCGCACTGTTCGCAAATGGCATTGGCGGATTCTATTACACCTATCTTGAATGGGCGGGACAACTCAATCCGGTACCCTCACCTGCGGACCTCTGTTTCACCATTTACTATTTCCTCACCTTTGTTGGCCTACTCCTCATGCCTACAGCCGCAAAATTCAGAAGATCACGTACTCGTATTGGGCTGGATGCCATCATTACCATGCTCTGCGTTCTAGGAATAAGCTGGTATTTCGTGATTGGGCCTATCTTCATGACATCGGGGGATATTCCTGCATTGCTTGTCGCGGCCTCCTATCCATTTTGGGACGTACTGCTCATTCTTGCCGTGTTATTGCTGATCTTCCAGCGCACTGAGCCAATACTACATTCATCGCTACTCATTTGTGGACTGGGCATTCTTTCACAAATTATCGCTGACACTGGTTATGCGCTAACCATTCCATTTGGCACTTACACCACGGGTACCCCCTACATTGATACCTTCTGGTTTTGCGGATTTTTGTTGATCGGACTTTCAGCGCTTTACCAGTATGCAACAATCGCTCGTAGGGTTTACCACGAACGCGAGCATCCCAATTCGGAAGTGAGCGGTACTGGATACCCGGTTCTGCTTCGAGATGAGAAACCGCAACGTCGCAGTCACCTGGTGCAGAGTTTGCTCATCTATGTCTCACTCATACTCTTATTGACGCTCACTCTGTATAGCGAAATCAGAGGGCAAGACAATGTTTTCCTTATAGCGCTCACCGCCATAGTTGGCTTACTTGTCACCGCTCGCTATTTACTTGCCACCAATGAGAACGAAAAACTGCTCCAGGAGCGGGAGCAACGACGTGAAATGGCCGAGCGCCTGCGTATAATCAGCGCTCAATTGACTGAAGAACTTGAACTTGACCGTTTGCTCACGCACATTGTGACGTTAGCTACAACTTCTCTGGGCTTTGATGCCACGGTACTGTTGCTGTTTGAAGAATACGATCATCCAGTCGATGCTCTTTCCAGCCTGCTGATTCGCGCTGCATCGTCTACGTCGTCGGAAGTAACTTCCTGGAGATTACAGGGTGATCAAGTGCCAAAGCATGCTGTTCTTGCGGGAAAACAAATCGAAATATTCTGGGCTGAGAATACCTCAGGTTTCCCTGCAGATTTTTACGATTGGCAACAGCAAGAGCACATAGGAGTAACACTCTTTATACCGCTTACCTACCAGGAGAAAATACAAGGAAGTCTGGGGTTCTCAAGTCGCGCGTCCAGGCCTTTCAGTGATCGCGATAGGTATGTTGCCAAAGCGTTTACAGAGGAAGCCGCTACAGCTATTGAGCATGCTCATCTTTATGAAGCTGCCCGCGAACATGAATTATTCACTCAAGCCCTGGCTAATGTGGCAGCACGCTTGAATGCTGCCGCTGCCACAGGCACCAGTGTTGGAGCTGAAATCCTGCAATTGATTTGTACCGAAGGAGCCAATGCGTTACAGGCTGATTACGCACTGCTGTACGTCAATAGCTCTGAGAGACAACTGCTGCCAGTTGCTGCGTTCGTAAGTGAACGAGAGCCGCCAGCCAAAACAGGTGAATGGCCACCTATTGGGAATAGTGAGTACGAGGCCAAGGCTCTCTGGTCCCTACAGCCCGTGCTGATTCAACTTGTGAACCAGTTGCATAGCGGTAAATTACCGGCTGTAACCAACAAGCTACCGGCTGCGCCGGATTCTTCAGCCGTGCAAAGTTCTGCTGTAATTCATCCTATACGAGTGCCGACAGGCGGACTGCGAGGAAAGCGGAATCCACGGTTGCGGGAAGTATTGCAACGCCGCAATGTGCAAACCGCGATACTTTCACCACTTATTGCGGGCAGTACGCCTGCCGGCTTGCTGATCCTGGCGCGCTCACTCAACGGCGGAACACAGCAGAAGAAAGCGTTTGCCATCGCAGACTTACCGCAAGCGCAGGATTTTGCAGAACAGGCTGCTATTGCTTTCACGAACGCCCAACTCTATCAACAATTACGTAACGCACACCAGCACCTGCAAGAGCTTGACCAGCTAAAAGATCAGTTCATGATCACTGCTTCTCATGAGCTACGCACACCACTAACCGCTGTCCATGGCTACCTCGAACTTCTGGCAGAGCATGGTGACGGCATCTCGCGCCAGCAGCAGCAGGAGTTTCTACAAAAAGCTCGACGCGGCTGCGATGAACTGGTGCTGCTCCTGAACAATGTAATGGACGCGAGTCGCCTTGAAATTGAGGCAGGCCTGCGTCCGGCGTATCTACAACAAGTAGACGTAGAAGAGGAAGTACGGGGTGTTATCGATCTGATCGAGCCACAACTAACGCAAGAACATCGTGAAGTTCATGTATATATTCCCCACAAACTCCTTGTGAAAGCCGATCCTGTGCGATTGAGGCAGGTGCTCTTGAATCTCAGCGTTAACGCCCTGAAATATTCGGAAGCTGGGACACCAATAACCTTCACTGCGCGCACGGTTTTTGACAAAGCGCCGAGCGCCATTGTCAGCATCACAGATAAGGGAAATGGCATTAAGCCGCGGGACCAGGCACGGCTCTTCCAGCGCTTCGTACGGCTGGAAAGCGATTTAAATAGCAGTGTACGTGGATCTGGCCTGGGATTATATATTTCTCGTCGCTTGATTGAAGCGATGGATGGGAAAATTTGGATTGAGAGCAGTGGTATTCCAGGTGCAGGCTCCACATTCCATTTCCAGTTGCCTCTTGTGTGATTTGAACCTATTCTCTGCTCAAAGTATCGCTCACATACCGCTCAAAATGAGCGGTATTTTATTGATGAGCTTCATTTCTTTCCATATCAAATCCGTTTAAATCGTGTACGTTTAGGACCTGGCGAGGGCTGGCACCTATCCGTCTCACCAACGCTGCTGCGCAGCTACCCTCCGGGTCAGGTGAGACGAAAGGAGAAGCCTCGCCACTACATTTCCAGAAGGCATCAACTGGATTTGATATCAAATACGAGACCATCTCGCTTTGTCATCCTGAGCGCGAGCTTTGGAGCTGCACGCTGCCCGGCGAGAGATCCTTCGCTGCGCTCAGGATGACACTCCTGCATCGGCTTCGGTTGACTTGCGAAACTTGTTATTTGAAATGTATTGACCACAAGGGGACTGAATGAGGACAGTCCTGCTGACGGGGTATACTGTGTGCCTCCTGAAGAGCGAACCAGGACGGGGCATGGGGAACGAACCAGGACAGTCCTGCTGACGGGGTATACTGTGTGCCTCCTGAAGAGCGAACGCTGAAGAGTGAACCAGGACGGGGCATGGGGAACGAACCAGGACGGGGCAAGCCCCGTCCCTACTCTCAATTGGCTTGACAGGCGCGTTCGTGTGTAGGATGTACCTTTGCGGTTGCACTCTATCGTACTTGTACTCCCCGCGCGGCCGGGGCACGTCCTGGAGGTTGGGTAGGTCGCGGTCCCGCCTCTATGGGTGGGATGGGCCGGGTGACCGCCACATCTACAGGCAAAAGGATCTCCTCGCCGTGATGGCGCACCACGAGCTGAGAATCGTCAAGCAGGCGGTACGTCGCTTCCGTCGCTTTCACCTCGGAAGCAGAGCGAACCGTTTAGCAAGCGCATTCCACCAAACCCGGCAACCAGCGCCGTCCAGGCCCCTGCCAGTGAGGCCATGTGAAGCCCATCCTTCACGTTGTTATGCAGGTCGTGAAGGTCTACGAACGCTGCTTCACCGAGATAATCATAGGCGAGGTCTAACTGACCCACCTCGGCTGCCAGGACCGCCTGTGTGGATGCCGACAGCGAGGAGTCGCGCACGGTCAGCGGCTCGTAGTACGCGAAGTTGCGCGCTTTTTGCTCTAAACTAAAAGCATCACTGCGCAGGTGCATCGCGAGGATGAGGTCTGCCTGCTTGACGACCTGCTTGCGATAGATATCAAAGTATGGGAAATGCAGGAACAAGGGGTACTGGTCTGGCCTGGTGTTAGCGAAGTCCCACACTGCGTGCTGGGTATAGGACTCGGCCTGCGGAGTCACTCTCAGGAGCTTGTCGTAGGGGATGAGCATCTTTTCTGCTGCCTCGCGCCAACTGGCGGCCTCCCCGGCGTCCACGTGGAGTGCGCGTGCCTTCTCGGGATGGCGCTGTACGGCCTCCGCCGCCCAGCGCAGGTTATGCTGTGCCATGAGATTGGTGTAAACGTTGTTGTCAGCGATGGCACTGTACTCGTCGGGTCCGGTGACGCCGTCGATGCGGAACTGATCGACGGCGGTATTGAGGTAGCCGAGCGAACGCCACAGCCGCGCCGTCTCGACGAGCAATTCGAGGCCCACTTCCTCCTCGAACGCCGTGTCGCCAGTCGCCTCCATGTAGTAGGCTACGGCGTAGGCGACATCCGCGTTGATATGAAAGGCGGCAGTGCCCGCAGGCCAGTACCCCGAACTCTCAGCGCCCCGGATGGTTCGCCATGGGAAAGCAGCCCCACGTAGCCCCAGCTCACGTGCATGATCCCGCGACTTGTCGAGAATCAAGTGGCGCCAGCGCAGCGCGTCTGCGGCGGCACGAGGCATGGTCAGCGCCAGCACCGGCAGAACGAAGATCTCCGTGTCCCAGAAGGCGTGGCCGTCGTAGCCAGGGCCCGTCAGCCCTTTAGCCGGGATGGGACGCCCCTCCGCACGCGCTCCCGCCTGCAACACGTGGAAAGCGGCGAAGCGTACTGCCTGCTGAATCTCCGGGTCGCCCTCCAGCTCGACGTCCGCACGTGCCCAGAAGTCGTCCAGGTAGGCACGCTGCTCCGCGAGCAGGCCCTCCCAGCCGGTCAAACGTGCAGCCGACAGCGCGGCTATGACCTGATCGACGATGGCAGGCCGCGAACGCAGGCTCGACCAACCGTAGGCGATGAACTTGACGATGCGCAGCCGCTCACCTGGCTTCAACCGACCGGTGACGGATAGGCGGACAACGTCGGGGTAGCTTTCAGACACGACGACCATCCCGGGCGGTACCTCGATCTGGTGATCCATCGCTGCTCCGATGCGCAGGCCACTCACCCGGGCGTGATGGACCAGGAGCCCGCCGGTGCCCTGCGCCCCCGCTGTGCCGTGCTCCTCGCTTTCGAGTGCGGACTCAAGAGCAGCCCCTACCCGGGGGTCCTTACTCTGGGGCGGGAGTGCCTCATTGGCGACCAGCTCCGACTGAACCACGACCCGCACCGGGGCATCCAGCGGCTCGACCTCGTAGCAGATGGCCGCGATAGCCCGCTGAGTCAATGACACCATGCGCACGGATGAAACCTTAACGGTGCTCCCCGCGGGGGTGGTCCAGCGGACGCTGCGGCGCAGCACTCCATTGCGGAGGTCAAGCTCCCGCTCGTGGTGTTGTAAATTGCCGTAGCGAACGTCAAAGGGTTCGTCGTCGACAAGCAGGCGGATGAGTTTGCCGTTAGTGACATTGATGACTGTCTGCCCGGACTCGGGGTAGGCGTATCCTCCCTCCGCATAGGGCAGTGGGCGCAGTTCGAAGAAAGAATTCAGGTAGGTGCCGGGAAGGCCGTGCGGCTCCCCTTCATCGAGGTTGCCCCGCAGTCCGATATGCCCGTTGGAGAGGGCGAAAATTGACTCGGTCTGCGCTAAAGCGTCGAGATGGAGTCCCACCTCGCGGATGCTCCATTCCTCGACTGTGAAAATAGGTTGTTCGGGCATAAGCTTCTCCTTGAGGAGCGTGTGGAATGTACTTCTGATACTCTGACTATACCATATTTCTGTGTTGCGGGCCACCAGGCGGCATGAATACTGGGTATTTATGGCATTTAACAGAATAAGCTGTAAAATCCTCTTCTACCAAAGGCCGATCAATCGGCGGTGTGCACGATAAATCGGCACCTACTGCTCCGTCAAGCTTCAAGCGGCGGGTGGGACCTGGCGCCCGCAAGGGGCACTACATTTCAAAGAAGACGTTGTGCGAGTCAAATGAAGCCGATGCAGGAGTGTCATCCTGAGCGCAGCGAAGGATCTCTCGCCGGCGAGAGATCCTTCGCTGCGCTCAGGATGACAAAGCGAGATGGTCTCGTATTTGAAATGTAGTGCCCCTTGCGGGCGCCACTACATTTCCAGATGTCACATCAAGTTTGACAGAGCACTACAGATAGCCGGTTTAATTTGTCAAAGCTACCTCTGTTTTTGATACTTGAAAACATTACCACCCCACCCTAGTGGTCAATCCGCTTAGGTGTTGATCGGACTGACCACTAGCTTATCTGCCGTGGCTACACATTTACCTGGATGTGCTTCTGAGAAACCAAGCGGCAAGCCAGATCGTACCCGTGTTGAGCAGAATGAAGAACGCCGTGAACAGCACCGCAGGGGTATTGAACAGGAAGAAGGCCACCAACGCCCAGACACCGAACAGGATGGCGAGGGCAACTGGCAGGGATAAGGAGGCCAGCAGCCAGCGCTTTGCCAGCAGCAACGCAAGCGTGCTGAAAATCCAGACAGCAAGCATAGTGACAGGCCAGAGGAGGATAAATGCAAAGGCTCGGACTTCTATTTCCGCGCCAGGAAGTTTCCCTGGGATGGTGACCCCGACCCCGAACCAGACGAGGCTCAGCAGCATTGACCCGACAGCAAACGACAGGAGTGCCAGCACTGGCAAGAGGAGTTGTGCGGCGCGGAGAGGATTGCGGTTGTTGGCCGCTTGAAATGTGAATGGTTGACTCATGATATTCTCCTTTTGAATAGAAATGCTACGTTAGCTTCTCCTGTCCCATCTCTGTGAGTGGAACAGGTCTAGCCCAAGAATACCTCAGAGCGTCACTGGCAAGAAGTGTCATGTGACCCATTCACGCCTTTTCTTCTGGTGCTGTTGTGAGCACTTGTGACAGCGGAGGACTTGCCCTTCCCCTTGAAAAGTAAATCAGACTGACCACTCCTTTTTGACGTTTTTGTGGTGATTTCGGGATAAATAGTTTACCAACAGTGAGCGAAATGTGAGGTTCGTTCGCTATGCTTCTGATGTAAGCTATCGGGCTATTTGTCTTTGGGATGCGGCTCTGTTGAAGAAAGTCAGTCCATTTGCTGGAAAGAGAGAACAACAATGGCAAAAAAGATTTGTCTCTATTGTAGACTTCAACTTCCTGATACTGCAGATTTTTGCCCTGAATGTGGCATGCCAATAGAAGAGGCAATCCGGGTCGAGATCCTTCGCTTCGCTCAGGATGACAGTGGTGCGAGGGATGGCAGCGGAGCAAAGGATAGCAGCGGAGCGAGGGTTGACATTCAGGCTCTGAGCAACGCCAGGATTGCCATACGGAGCGGAGCGAAGGATAGCAGCGGAGCGAGGGTTGACAGCAACGTGAGGGAGGGCGGCAGGGCAAAGGTTGACAGCAACGTGAGGGAGGGCAGCGGAGCAAAGGTTGATAGCGAAGCGAGGGATGACACTGTTACTCTCAGGAGAACAACTATAGCAAAAGGTTGTCTATATTGTGGTCTTCAGCTCCCCGATACTGCAGATTTTTGCCCCGAATGTGGCAGGATAATAGAAAAAGGCCTCGAAATTCGCCCAGGTCGGGAGGGCGAATTTGACTATCTCCG
>WNFX01004262.1_pt1 | contig 14078 bp, 14 predicted proteins | sample 5400111 | NCBI WGS metagenome assembly WNFX01 (sample SAMN13153363, study PRJNA577476) | soil metagenome | isolation source: 40 cm soil or saprolite under grassland replicate 1 | place: USA:California | collected 2016-06-15 | reverse complement strand
TCTAAATGGGTCATCACTTGTTTGTCGATTTCTGCTGTGTTTTCCAGGTCCGTATCCTCACCTTTTGCAGATTTTTCTAGCGAGTTCTCTTCTATCACTCCTTCCTGATTTAGGGAAGTTATTTTCGCACGGCCCCTAAATCCCAGGATGCTGAGGGAGAACGTTGCATACCCCTGGGAGCCCTCGCTGGTTGAGAAATCTCTCCCCAGGGTGTTTCTTCGCCCGCAAAGCTATGCCAAATCTTCCCTCCGAAGATAGAGATTTATACTCTGCTAGACTCTGGTCATGGAAAAGGTGACCAGTCGTTTCGTATGCTGACTCTACAACGAGTATTCCAAGCTCGTGTATCCAATTCGCAGGGAATACTCGTACTCGTAGATCGGGCCTTCATTCCAGATCATATCGCAAAACGATCATGTCTCGGAGGACAATCCCATTCTCTGCTATCGGCGGCTGAATATACGCAAAGTAATCACGTCTGATTTCAAACATACGGAAGCCACATTTCTGGTAAAAAGCGATGTTATCAAGGGCAGCATTCGCCGTCCCAACCAGGAGGGCATGTCCTCCACGTCGGCGCAATTCCTCCAGGAAAAAGTGCATGATCTGCTTTCCATACCCGTGCCCACGCAAATCATGGGCCACTGCGATATAGACGATCTCACTGGGTTCCTCTTCCTTCCAGCGTACCACGGCCGCTCCAGCAAGCTGAGCATCTAACCAGGATGCATAGGCAGTACACGTCGGATCCAGGAGTGTCGCACGAATCAGCTCCTCACCCTCCTCGGCGTCTGAGAGCACCGGGAGCAAAAAAGCCGTCTCATGATGGGGAATCATTTCTGTAATGAAAGGCATGGTGTCCTCCCTCTTTGGTTGCAATCTTTCGGAAGCGCAACCTGATCTTTCTGATCAGATCTCATCGATCTGTGCTTCTCCCTAGTCCAGGGTCGATGCCTCCCCAAGCGGCACAGCTACCCCAGGCGTCGTCTCCTCTGGCACCAGAGCCACCGTGCCCTGGCGCCTGGCACGCACCAAGAGCAGCAGCGCGGGCGAAAGGGCCGCGCCCGCCACGACCAGCGCCGCCCGCAGCGAGATGTTGCCAATCGCGCCCACTGCCGGGCCGCCCACAATCTGGCCCAACGCATTCACCTGCCCATCAATCGAGAGCACCGTCGCTCGCACTGCCGGGTCGATGCGCTGCACCTGCCATGTGCGGAAGATCGGCTCCTGCACGTCGCGAAAGACGTTCACGCACCAGATGGTGAGCAGTGCCACCCAGAAATTGCTCGCCAGTGCAAAACCCAGGATGCTCGCCACCAGACAGGCAGTGAAGGCAAGCAACAGGTTTGCTACCGCTCGATGGCGGTAGCTATCGAGCCGCCGCTTGATCACCTCCGTCACGCCCAGGTTCAGCAGTGCCGAACCAGCACTGATCACGCCAAACCAGACCACCGGCTGAAACGGTCCCAGTGCCGGTACACTGAAATCCTGAAGCAGATGCGCCGTCCAGAGCCGGTCATACCCTTCGCTGAACAGCCCAGAAAAGGCGGTAATGCTCAGCAAGGTCAGCAAAATGGGACGCTGGCGAATCAGGCGCACCCCGCTACGGGTCGTCTCGGCCATTGCCTGCCATGAAGAGCGGTCTTCACGCGGCGTCGGCGTGAAGCCGCGTTCGGGCATCACTACCAGCAGCAACACAGCCAGTGCCACAAACAGCCCACCACCCAGCAGGACTGGCAAATTCAGCCGAACACTCGCCAAGGCCACGCTGAGCGGAATAGCCACCAGCACACATACGCGGCTGACCTGTGAGGAGCGCAGCATCAGCGGGCCAAGCTGCGCATCGCCCACTTCATCGGCAATCCAAGCACTGTCCGCGCCATCAGTACAGGTGATGCCAATTCCCCAGAGTACCTGCGCCACCAGAATCGCCCAGAACTGGGGGATGGCCCCCTCTAGCAGAGAGCCCGCGCCAGTCAAAGCCAGGCCCACAATCACCGCCAGGCGACGGCTATAGACATCAGCAAGCGCCCCGGTGGGCACCTGCGTCAAGAATATGGTAATTTCCAGAACCGTGCCAACCAGCACCAGTTGCAACGGGTTCAGGTGCGCCACCTGCAACTGATAGACGAGATTGATGGTCAAAATGGTGGTAAAGAAAAAGGTGGAGGCACTGGACAGAATCAGGTAGACCATCTTTGCCTCCCACCTAGATCGTTCTGCAAAGAGCATGTCGTACCTCCTGACATGGGAACAGAGCAACGGGTACACTGATCGCCTTCGCTGTCCCAATCGTGGGACACAAGAGAACATCGGTATCTGCTGAAACCTGCCTAGAACCATAGGAGTGGAAATTCCAACTTCTGGTGATCAGTCTACGCCCCAGATGAGGTGTCTACGAAACATGATGAACATCCGTCAATGACGAGCGAAGCTAGAGTCAACGTCCCTGTCATCTGGGCTATTCCAGCAGCAAGCTTGTGTAGCTCACCGTTTCACCGATGGGGTATGTGTTCCTCCTGGCTCATCAGAATCTCGCTAAACTGGATAACTGGTTCTATATCCGTGTAGTTTGGAATATCTCCTTGCAGTGCCTGGGCGTGGGGCATGAACGCTGCGAGAAACGCTTCGGCAGAATCGAAGGTGTAGTTGCACATGACAATATAGGCTGGCTGGGTTCCTGGTTGCGCGCCACTCACACCGTGCTCGATGGACACGCCCTTGAGGGATAGGCCAAGTTTTTCCATAGCCATCGGCATGTGAGTATGGAGGTAATACTCCAGGTCAAACCGGCCGCCCTCTGTATTGGGGTAGAAAATGTTTACTTTGATCATCCTCTCATATTCCTTTCGTGATAAGGGATGCCTTGCTTGACCACAGCCAGTTTCGCCTCATGCTTGGTCGCATCCATCACTACAGTGATGGCGGCAGAAGCAAGAACCACGTCCTTCAGCAGGAACTGGCCTATCAGGATGAGGAGAGGGAAGCCTGCCCTACCGATCAAAAAGCGGCACGTCCAGTTCCTCTTCCAACCTGGCAATCGACTGGCTCAACGATAGCTGCGCCAGGTATAACTTTTCGGCTGCTCGCGTCATCTGCTCAAGCTGAGCAACGACCTGGAAGTATTTTAATTGCACCAGATCTATGAACAACACCTTTGTGTGAGTGCTGGCCCGAAGCTGGTGTTTCGCGCCAGGCCAGCGGGTACTTATTCGATCAGACGTTTCTGAAAAAAGAGGTGCTGATGCCCCACCGGGAAGTTATCGACCACGCCACAGAGGATGTACCCCCTGGCAGGGTAGAAGGCAGGTGCCTGAAAGCTGTGGGTTTCCAGAACGGCCTGTTGACAGCCACGAGCGATAGCCTCCTGTTCCGCCAGTGCCAGGAGCCGGGCGCCAAAGCCCTGCTTGCGCATATCCTGCTCGATCCAAAGCACCTGGACATGCAGTGTGCCTCCCCAGGTAAAGCCGGTCAATCCAGCCAGGATCGTACCATCAGGCGAGCGCACAAAAATGGCGAGCGGACGATAATCCCGGTAGCCAGTCACCTGGAAATTGAATTGATCGATATTTTCTTCAAGCTGCTGCCAGTCTTGCTCTGCTGGCTGTTCCGTTAGCTCTATCTGAACATCATCGAAACCAGGACGCAGGTTCCTGCTGTTGCCAGTCGTTAAGGAAAAGTGAGACATAGAAATCCTTTCTAAAAAGCATGTATTTTGTGTAAGAGAAACAGGCATATTCCTGTGTCCAAAGGAAAATGATGGAGCCAGTGAAAGCAAGACTTTTACTTCACAAGCGCACCAAGAGCCTCCAGGATGTGTTGCTGGCATGGTCTGGCTCCAGCGGTGAGATGCATGCGTGAGGCTCCTCTCGAGGGGAAGAAGTTGCATCGCTTTGCGGGCGAAGAAACAACCTGGGGAGAGATTTCTCAACCAGCGAGGGCCTGCAGAGCGATGCAACTTTCTCCCTCAGCATCCTGGGATTTCCATCTGGAATACCTGCTGAGCCGACAAAATGGGACGAAAAAATGGTATGACCCCTCTACTGAAACTATGCAACATTGGATGCTAGCTAGCCGATTCTGATGAGAAGGCTTAGATCCCTTGCCCAAGTGATTGCATCAATGCTTGCGCCTTTGCTTGTGCTCGTACAAGCACCGTTGGCTCGTCCGCTGTGACCATATGCGGTGCAGCCATATAGGGGAATTGCGGCTGGATGCGCCCATCATAGCCAACATGATCGGAGAGCGGGCTATTGACGAGGAGGCTCAGCACAACATCGGTCACATCATCGGTTAACCGTCGCCCGTTGCGTGTCGCGAAGCTGAAACTGGCCGGAGTTCCGAGGCGGTAATGAAGGATATCGGGGAGCAGCAGATCAGCCACAGCTTGACCATAGGCTTCGGGACTCTCTGTCGTTCCTGCGAGGCGTGTGAACAGCGTGACGATCTCAGCAACACGAGGGCGACCGAACTCCCTATCCTCTCGCGGCTGACGCCTGTTGTGGGCTTCACTCCGCTCGTCATCGATGTTGAAGAAAGGCTGGATCAGGGGAAGCCCGATGCGCTCGATCTGGACTGACATGCCGTGTCCATGCAGGGAGGTGGTAGCCCACACACCGATGACTCCCTGGCCTAAGGCACGGGTTGGTAATTCGAGCACAATACTCGTCACGTTGCGTCCCCCAAACACATTGAAGCCCTGTTCGAACACGTTCGGCATATAGGTGTGCTGGGTGAGTGCCGCTTGCTGGAAGACCAATGCTGCAACCCCATCGGCATAGAATGCGTCCGATCTTAGACCTGCCCAGACACGCCCTTGCTTGGTGAGGAGTATCTGCTCGTTGGTACGTCCCTGAGCGAGCTGCTCTCCATCCGTGCCAGATTGCGCCTCCTCACCTTCTGCTCGTAGCACGGTGAACGGCTGCTCCCCGCTGGAGTCGGGCTCACCGAAACGAAAGCGGTAACTCAGATCTTCCATATCGTCCTGATTGGTATCGATCTTAAATTCATACACCACTTCAGGGTGGAAGGTGGTAGGCGATGATTTGCCCGCATCGGGATTCACCGTCATAATCAGGACGGTGGTATCCGGATCGGCCCCATCGAACACATAGAGATCACAGAGATCAACGCGACCATCCTCGCGCGCGGCGGGAGTGTCAATGTGATGTGACATGAGATTTCCTTTCTTATCGACTCCTGTTCATATCAGGAGAACAGTACTGACATCCACTCATAACTCATCGGGGGGAGACCAGCCCCGTAGGAAAGCCGTGATATTGGGCGGCAAGCCCTGATGCTCAGAGACATAGCCGCTCAACCTGGCTTGGGTGGCCAGCATCTCGACCAGGCGGCTCAATCCCCTCGATCACCTGCACGTGCACTAGTCCAGAGATCTTTGCTCACCCGCTCCCCTGGCTCCTTGCGTCGCACGCCTGTGGAATAGGTTAGCCGCGCCGGGCAGGCCGCCATGCCCACTTCGACTGGCTGCCGCTTGGGATGGCGCTGCTTGCCTCGCGGAGAAGGGATGGTAGTACTCGTTTAACGAAAACTATGGGCCCCAGGTGAAGATCAAATCACTTGGCGTATCAGGCAGCCCACTCAGTAGATCCTGCACATTCCATCCAAGCATGCCCTGAAGCTGTACTCGCAGCCAGCGCTCAAATGGACGCTCTGCACTCGCCAGTTCCTGCAAGGTCTGGTGAGGCTCCTGCGTGTGGAGTGTCAGGAGCATCAGATCACCGTGGAGCAGTTGCACCAGCCTGACCTGCACCTGGGTAATCCCCATGCGTTGACAGGATACTTCGAACTCCTCTCTGCGTGATTCCGCTATCTCCTGGTACAGGCGTCGCCACTGCTCCTGGGTTCCCGGTCGCAGGAGGTAGACGATCTGTAGCTGCGCCATACAGCAATGCTCCTTTATTTGCTCGTCTTTGTCCATCCCGTCTGGTTCGACGCGTTTCACGAGACCCTCTGCCTATGCTGGGCACCCTATCCGGGGGACAGGCAACCTCCTCACTCCTTCCACAACCGACGACCCCTCGTCCTCTCTGGTGCTAGTATAACCAGGAAGTGTCAAGGAATCGTGAAGAGCAGCGTCAAGAACGGGACGTCCCTCCCCGGCAGGGCAAACTGCTGCCACAGCAAGAGATTCCGTGAAGCAATGGTTGTGTTTGACCTGGAACAATCTCACATGGTACGATAGCTCTACAGTGGTCAGGACACAGGAACAACGGCTTTTCCGCTTGTACATTAGAGCGCTCGATCGCCTGGCAGCACAACCTCAATGCATGTATGGAAGCAAGGCTGAGCTTGTGAGGAACTGTTCGTCGCACCCGTGATCCTATTATGAAGAGAACATGCCATGGGTCTGTTACATCTGGCCGTACTCGGCGCACCCGAAGTGTTTCATGACGGTAGCCGTCTCACCTTTTCCTTGCGCAAGGCGCAGGCCTTGCTGCTCTACCTGGCGGTCGAAGGAGGCATGCATTCCCGCAGCAAGCTGGCTGCCTTCCTGTGGCCCGATAGTGAGCCCCAGGCTGCTCGTACGGGCTTGCGTACTGCCCTGACGCTACTACGTGGCTTGCTCGCCGACTCCGACGCCTCGTCTTCCCAGCACAGCCACCTGCTCATTGAGCATGATTTGCTCGGCTTGAACTCACATGCTCCATTGGAGCTAGACCTGGATGTGGTGCAGCAGGCCTACCAGGCTCTGCGGCTCTCTGCAGTCCAGACTGAGCAACAGCGCGTTGCCCTGCTCACCCAGTTCCAGCACGCCCTCTCCCTGGTGCGCGGCCCCTTCCTCGACGGCTTCTGGCTGCGTGAGGAGACCGGCTTTGATGCGTGGGTCCAGCAACAGCAGCATCAGTGGCAGGTGCGCCTGCTCCAGCTCTTCGATCGGCTCTCGTCCTGGCAAGAAGCTGCCGGGGAGACGGAATCAGTCAGAGCCACCCTCACCGGCTGGCTCACGCTTGATCCGCTCGCGGAGGAGGCCGCTCGGCGCTTGATGCGGGTACACCTGGCGCGGGGCGATGCGACCGCCGCCTTGCAGGTCTATGCCACCCTCCGGGCGCGCCTGGCCGAGGAGGTGCAAGCCAAACCATCGGCGGATACTGTGGCCCTGGCTGAGCACGTTCGTGCTGCCTCGGCAGCCAATCGCGGGAGTCGCCCGGCTCGTTCCTCCCCGACAGCGATGGAGAGTCCCCCACCAGGCGAGCTGGTGGCCCCGCTGGTCGGACGGGCCGCGGCTTTCACCCAGTTGGTCGGGAGCTTTCAGCAGTCTCGGCAGGGGCGACCGCAGGTTGTCCTGGTGGAGGGCGAGGCCGGCATCGGCAAAACGCGGCTGGCCCGCGACTTTGGGAACTGGGCCCGAGCCCAGGGTGCCGAGGTGCTGAGCGGGCAAGCCTTCGAGATGGGGGGACGACTGCCCTATCAGCCGCTGGTCGAGGCCATGCGCCAGCGCCTAGAGGAGGAAAACGCGCCGGAGGATTTGCTGGATGACCTCTGGCTGTCCGAACTGTCGCGTCTGCTGCCCGAACTGCGGGTACGCTACCCTGATCTGCCTGCTCCCATCGAGGATGAGTTAACTGCCAGGCTGCGGCTGTTTGAAGCGATGGCGCGCTTGGTGGACGCCCTGGGGCAGCGTGGTCCGCTTGTGCTCCTGCTGGATGACCTGCACTGGATAGATGGGGCCTCCCTCGACCTGGTGCGCTACCTGGGACGCCACTGGATCAGGCATGGTAGCCGGGTCCTACTGCTGGGCACGATCCGTAGCGAGGGAATGGAACCGAAGTCGCAGCTCTCCACAGATCTCTCCAATCTGGGCCGCGACCTGCCGCTTACACGAATCGCGTTGCAGCCGCTGAGTCAGGCTGAGACGATGCAACTCCTTCAGGCCATCGCCGGGGAGGCCAAGCCTGGACCCCGCAGTGGAGGTGAGCAACGTGAGCACGGCCCAGGTATGCCTGCCACGCCAGGCGTCGAGCCTTCGCCCGCATCGGAGACGAAGCTTTCCGCGCTGGGCGGCTTCCTGTTCGCGTACACAGGGGGACAGCCGTTGTACCTGCTGGAAACGCTCAAGCTGTTCCGCGATCAGCAATGGCTGGCGCCACGGTTGAGTGCGGATGGAACCTGGAGGCTCGAGCCGACCGTGGAGATGAACGCAGCCCTCCTGCAGAAGCAATCCCGGCGTGCGCTGTTACCGCCCTCGGTACGTGCGATGATCCTGGTGCGCCTGGCTCGGCTCAAGCCTCCCGCGCGGCAGCTGGTGCAGGCGAGTGCCGTGCTGGGAAACAAGGCGACGGCGAATGTGCTGTGGCAACTGGCCGAAGTGGAGGTGCAGCCAGGCATCGAAGGCCTGGAGGAGGCCGAAGGCCTTGGGATCTTGCGCGAGGAAGAAGCAGGCGTGGGCCGTCCGAGCAGCTATCGCTTCGCGCATGACCTGATCCGAGATGTGGTCTATACCGAGCTGGGCGCGGCGCGGCGGCAGGTCTTGCACCAGCGCGCCCTGGCACTGTTGCTGACGGAAGGGGAAGCGGCAGCCGAGCTCGCCTATCACGCTATGGCCGCGGGAGAGACCCGGGCAGCCTATCGCTACAGTATGCAGGCCGGGGACGAGGCGTTGGCCGTCTTTGCCGTTGATGACGCCATCGGGCACTACGAACAGGCGCATGCCTTGCTCCAGGAGCAGCGGCTGCGGAACGTGCTAGAAGTCTCGGAGGTCGAGCACCTCTATGTCTACCTGGGGCGGGCCTATGCCTTTCAGAACGCCTGGCAGCAGGCCCAACAGGCTTATGAAGAGCTTGTTGCCTATGCACAGCATGAAGATCGGCCGACACTAGTCAGCATGACGTTGAACCGCCTGGCGATCCTGGCGGTTCAACAGTCGAAGGACAAGCCGCAGGTGCGGGCGCTCCTGGAGGAAGCCCGGAGCATGGCGCAGAGCAGTCCCGATCAACGGGCGCTGGCAGAAACAGAGTGGAACCTGGCCCAGATCACAGCGGTCGTGTGGGAGGACCCAAAGCGCGCCTTGTCGCATGGACAGCAGGCCCTCTCACTGGCACAAGGCATACAGGACCAGGAACTGGAAGCCAGAAGTCTCTCTTCCCTGGGCTGGATCCATATTCGTGGGGGAGACTTTGAGGAGGCCATACAGTGCCTGGAAGCGTCCCTGGCGCTCTATGCTGTCCTAGGCGGGGAGCAGATCACTTCTCGGGAACTGTCACTTCCTTCCTTTGCCATTGGCGCTCCGCTCACCCAATCCTTGACGAATCGGGCGTCCCAAGCCTTGGGCTGGGCGGTGCTGTCGTTTGCACAGGTGAATTGTGGGCAGGTGCAACTGAGCCTTCAGAGTGGTCGCCGGGCACTCACGCTCGCGCAGGAGAGCAAGAACGCCTGGGCACAGGTCATCAGTATGCTCGGTCTCACGCAAGGATTGCTGGAAGCGGGGCAGTATGAAGAGGCGCTCGGCCTCACACAACCAGCCGTCGCACTTGCGCGGACCCTGCCTCCAACACTTAGCTTCCAGCGCCTGCTCACTGCTCTTGGAGGGACGTATCATGCCGTACAGCAGTGGGAAGAGGCGCGCAGCACGCTCGAAGAGGCAGAAGTTATAGCCGAGACGATAGACCTGGGACCATTGCGCGTGCCAGCCCTGTCGCGGCTGTGCATGCACTATGCCTTGCTAGAGGAATGGGAACAAGCCTACCGCTATGCCGTCAAGGCCATCGCTGTACGCCATCGCTTTGATGTGGCTTTGATTTCACTGGATTTCTCCCGACAGTATGAAACGGAGGCCCTACTACACGGGGGGAATGAGCGCCGGGCGAGAGCAGAGGTGCAACGATTTGGGGAACGTCTGGGGAACTATCGGCGCTTCCGTATTTCCTATCTATGGTCGTTAGCGGTCCTGGCAACGTGGCATGGGCACAGCGAGCAGGCCATCAGTTCCCTAGACGAGGCAGCAGGGTTGGCAGCAGACATCGGGTTACCAGGAGAGCAGTGGCAGATCCAGGCGCTGTTGGGAAGGGCGTATGAAGCAGTTGGCGAACCTGTACAAGCGCAAACAGCCTACGGTCAGGCGGCGACAATTATCCTGGGCCTGGCAGAGGGCATCAGGAATGAGGCGAGGCGTTCGAACTTTTTGGCTGGGCCGCAGATTCAATCAGTGTTGCAGCGCGTCTGAGGGCACGATACTGCATCACTTTGACGTTGGCCTCCGTCACGCCTATACTGAGAGCCGTCTGCCGTACGGAAAGCTGGAGTAGAAACCGGCAGGTCAGCACCTCCCGATCTCGCTCAGGCAGAGCCTGGAGGATGTCCTCTACACGCTCTGCTGCCCTGGTACTCACCGGGGAAAGGTCTGCATCGATTGGTCCCTCCCACCCTGTTTCGACCAAGGCTTCCAGTGAATGTGTTGTTGCTCGACGATAGTAGGCGCGCCAGTAGTCAGCAACGGTCGTATGGGCAACCCGAAACAACCATGCAGAGCCACTGTGCGCGCTCTGCTTGAGGTCCAGACTCCGCAGGGCTTTGAGAAAGATCTGTGAGGTTAGGTCCTCAGCCGCTTCCCGGTTCCTCACATGGCTATACACGAAGCGATAGATGCGGTTGAGATTCTCTTGATACAGCTGCTCAAACTGCTGTACCTCTGCCCCAAGTGTCATTGGTAATGCCGAATGCTTCATATCATCCCCCGTGCAATCGTCTCTCTCTATGCGTCCAGGGAAGAGTTGCGGAATAGGTATTGCCTTAAGCTGCGGACCCCCGCAAGCGCGGGGATCCGCCATTCCTGGATCGATCAGTGTTTGTGTTCACCAGTCTCACCAAAGGACAGTCGTATGAACACCAACGCCCAAGCCACTGCATAGCTACCTCGGCGGGAACTGCGAGTTCGGGACGGGCGTGGCAAGATTGGCGGTCGGAGCCTGGTCAGTGAACCCGATGACCGCACAGTTGATGTCGACCCCCTGGGCGCCGTACGGAGCGGGCTGGCCGGTAGCCGGGTTGATGCCCGTCAGCAGGTCGGGACGGGTGGCCGCCAGGTTGAAGACGACGACCTCATCGATCTGCCGCGTGTTGAGTCCGGCTTTCACCGCCTTGTCGGTCCACAGGCCAAGCTGCGCGTCCCACAACGGGCTGTAGGCGTCGGCATGCCGGGGGTCGGACAAGGTGGGGAAATCCCCGAACACGTTGAGCAGGTCGCCCCCATTGCGCAGGGCGTTGATCAGGGCCGTGTTATCGGATGACGCGTCCTCGCTGGCGTGCCCGTCGCGGACCAGGTGCACAAATCCCTGGGCCTGCGGGTTGTTGGCGCCCGTTTGCCCGTTGACGAAGCCGAAGAGCCGCTCGCGGGCGGACCCCAGAAAGTCGTCCCCGCCATTGTATGCTGCGTTGTTCAGCGCCGGTACATAGGTCGCACGCTCCAACACCGCGGTCAAGGGCTGACCCGCGTCCGTGCTGAGGTACACGATCGGCTGACCGGCGTCAAAGCCCTTGACGAACAGCATGTCGACCCACGACTCCAGGAACTGGCCGGAAGGCGCCGTCGCGGGCGCGATGTGGATGCCCAGCACCCGGTCACCCGTGTTGGTGTGGTGGACGACGTCGAACGGACCGTCGCCGGTGGCCACGATAGGCGCGCTGTAGACGACCGGTGAGCCGGCAATGCGGATGAAGGGACTGTACCCGGGGCCGGCCACGGCACCAGGCTGGAACTTGGCGAGCGGGAAGCCGTTGGGTCCGGGCACCGCAATACGGGTGGGACTGAAATCCGGTGCGCCCTGGAAGTGAACCACCGCCTGGCCGAACGGATTCTGTGCTGGCGTTGGGGAATCAATGGTCACGGTCTGCACGCAGGTGGGGCAGCTGATCCCTATATTGGCAAGTTTGGGCGCATAGTTCACCCCCAGGTCATGCGCCAGCCCAACGTCCGAGGCATCCAGGAGGATGAACCAGGCAGTCTTGCCGTACGCCTCCCCTTTGTAGAGCGGCAGGCGCACCGTCTCATGGCTGAGATCGACCTGAATGGCGCTCTCCTCGGTCAGGTGGTCCCTGGGCAGCAGACCACTGAGCTGTCCCAGTCCTCCCACGTTGGCCGATGCCGACTTCACTTTGTGCCCGAGAATTCCGGGTAGGAGGGCAACCAGCGTTGCCACGAGTAATACAGCGATCAGTCCGATCAGTACACGCTTGTTGGCGCGCGCCGATCTGAAGGGTCGATGCTTCATAGTGTAATCCTCCATGTTCTAGTGGTACGTGTTGTGGTACCAAAACAAAAGATGTAGCTTTCTGGCTCTATTCAAACGCCAAACAGCACACTGTCTAAAGATGCACGACGTTTTCTGTCCTTTGAGGCAACTCTTGAGGTTTCGTTGCTTTTGCTAGTATGATCAGGAAGTGTCAAGAAAACGTGAAGAGGAGTGTCAAAAACAGGAAGGTACTGCTCTGACTAGCTAAGCTTGTGACAAGCAGCCAAATGCTCTTGCGAAAGAAAAAAGATAAGAGCGTGCGCAAGGCCGCACCGTTTACCAGGCCTTCGACGGACAGACAGCGCTCACCCTTGTCGAGAAGTATCCCTTGCACTTGGTTATTCTGGATTGGATGTTGCCGAGCTTGGATGGGCTGACCGTTTGTCGGCCCATCCGGCAACATCACCTTGCGCCCATCATTATGCTCACCGCGCAACAAGGAGGTTGACCGCATTCTGGGCCTGGAAGTCGGAGCCGATGAGTATATCAGCAAGCCCTTTAGCATCCGTGAAGTGCTGGCCCGCGTACGCGCTCTTGCGCCGCGAGTACCTCTTGCAGCACCTCTGGGGCTACGATTACGATGGGTTTGATCGCACCGTCGATACGCATATCACTCGTCTGCGCAAGAAACTTGGCTCCCAGGCAGAGAAACTTGTGTCCGTGTGGGGCGTCGAGTATCGCTTCCTACTGTAAACAGGAACACTCCCCCGTTGTAACAAAATCGCTACACTTTTGGCAACAGAACGCCATAGGCCTGTCCTTCGAAAATCCCCGGCCCGTTCAAGCAACATGGGCCGGGGTGAGGGTGACCGTGTAGCCCAGCTGTTCGAGTCGACGAACATGGTGGCGCTTGATGCGAGCAGTATCGAGCTTGTCAAAGTAGTCCGCTCCGAGATCTGTGTAGGGTTTCTTCTCCCGTAAGACATGGTAAATGATCACCAGCAGACTGTGGGAGACGGCGACAATGGCCTTCTCTCTTCCTCGTCTTCGCGCAATGCGATGGTACTGGGCCGCCAGATAAGTATCCTTCATGCGGGAGATGATCCAGGCTACTTCTCCCAGCATCGCTCGTAAATAGGTGTTCCCCGTGCGCGTTGCTCCGCTGAGCCGCTTGCCGCCGCTTTGTTTGTTCCCCGGGCAGACCTCAGCGAAGGCGGGCAAGGTGTTTGGCCGAAGGAAAGCGCTCCATCTCCACCCCAATTTCTGAGATGATGGCGGCTGCCACCTCTTGAATGCCTGGGATACTCTGCAATAGGGTCATCGCTTCTTCGTAGGGGCCTAACCGCTGCGCGACTTGCTGTTGGATGTGGGCGATCGACTCCTCCAGAAAGTCGATGTGGGCCAGAATGCGTTCCAGCAGGAACCAGTGGTGTGGCTGGACGCGACCAGCTAACGCCTGGCGCAAGGCGGGCAGTTTCGCACGTAATTTGCCACGGGCCAGTTCAGCCAAGGCCTCGGCATCTTGCTCGCCGTCTATCACGGCTTCCAGCATGTCGCGTCCACTCTTGCCCAGCACATCGCTGGCGACCGCCGCCAATTGCAGATTCGCCCCTTCCAGCACTTTTTGCAAGCGATTGATCTCCTGCGCAGACATTTGGAGATAAGGAATGAGGTGGGAGAGTCAGGGGAAGACGGCTTGGCTAAGGCAGGCAGAAGACTCTCCCGCGGGGCAGACCCAAGCACGTCGAGCAATTCTTCCAATGAGAAGACGCCATCGCAGCCAGCGACATAGAGCACTGCCCAGCTCGCGCTGACGGTGTCGCCGCAACCGACGAATAGCCATCGAGGCCAACCGCTCTCCAGCTTGCAAGCGGTAGACTTGGGCGGTAT
>WNFX01013257.1_pt1 | contig 14086 bp, 17 predicted proteins | sample 5400111 | NCBI WGS metagenome assembly WNFX01 (sample SAMN13153363, study PRJNA577476) | soil metagenome | isolation source: 40 cm soil or saprolite under grassland replicate 1 | place: USA:California | collected 2016-06-15 | reverse complement strand
CCAGTAGGAAGAAATTTTAGGTATGGCAGCATGACTCTGGTAACATGGTGAAGAACAAAGATGAAGAATGCTAATATTGCGAGTATTTTGCGTGATATTGCATTTCTACTCGAAATGGAGGAGGTAGAGGATGACTCGAACATAGTTTTTAAAATTAGATCTTATAAGAGGGCATCAGATGTAATGGCAAATTTATCTTTGAACGTCGAGGAGGTATACGCAACACACGGATTGAAAGGAATAATGCAAATTCCGTCCATTGGAAAGGCAATTGCTTTAAAAATTGAAGAATACCTCACAACTGGAAAAATCCAATATTTAGAAGAGTTAAAATCCAAGACGGATATAGATATTGATGGATTTTATGGCCTAGAAGGCATAGGTCCTAAAACGATTAAGATTGTATATGACAAGCTCGGTATCAGAGATTTATCAGGTTTAGAAAAAGCTGCGTCGGAAGGAAAGCTTCGTAGCATTCGTGGCTTTTCTGAAAAAAAAGAAGAAGTAATTTTGAAAAAAATTCAACAATTTAAGAAAGGAAGAAGTCGGTATCTTTTAGGCGAAGTTTATCCTCTAATAAAACAAATTGAAACCCGTCTATTGAAGTTTAACGGAGTAAAAAATGCAGTTGTTGCCGGTTCTTTTCGGAGAATGAAAGAAACCGTAGGTGATATTGATTTCGTCGTTGCTTCTAATGATGTCGAAAAGGTAATGGATTATTTTGTATCAATGCCTGAAATAGATGAGGTGCTTGGTAAAGGATCAACCAAGACATTCGTCCGGTTGAATAACAGAATGGATGCTGACCTGTTGGTCGTTCCTGAAGAAAGTTTTGGCTCAGCATTACAATATTTTACGGGCAGCAAAGAACATGGTGTTGCTATGCGTAAGATAGCACTCGCCAAAGGCCTTCACTTGAATGAATGGGGGATTTTTGACAATTCCCAGCACAGAATTGCTGGTTCAACAGAAGAAGAAGTGTACCAGACACTGGATTTAGAATGGATTCCCCCTGAAATGAGAGAAAACTTAGGAGAAGTTGAGCTCGCAAAAAAAGGAGGCAAGCGACTACCGAAACTAATAGAATACACTGATTTGAAAGGTGATTTGCAAGTCCATAGCAATAGCACAGATGGAACAATGTCAATTGAAGAGATGGCTTTAGCCGCCAATGAAAAATTCGGACTTCAATATATAGTCATAACAGATCATACAAAAAGTTTGAAATTAACAAACGGACTTGATGAAAAACAACTATTAAATCAAGCAAACAGAATTGCAGAAGTAAATGATCGTATAAGGCAGGTGCTTGATAAAACAGAAAGGCAACGTAGAAATGAATTGGATTCATCACCAACAACTCCTCGAACAAAAGCTAACAATTTCCGAATTTTATCTGGTGCTGAAGTGAATATAATGAGAGATGGATCACTTGATATCGCAAACAACGTACTGGATAAACTCGACATCGTGGGGGCAGCTATTCATTCTAATTTCTCACAGCCAATTGAAGTCCAAACTGATAGGCTAATAAAAGCAGCACGCAATCCTAGCGTCGATATAATATTCCATCCTACAGGCAGGCGTATAAATAAAAGAGAAGGATATCCTGTTAATATTGAGAAACTGGTAGATATTGCGACTGATACTAATACTATACTGGAAATTGATGCACATTATGACCGGCTTGATCTAAAAGATGAATATGTGAGAATGGCTATACAAAAGGGTGTTAAACTTGTAATTGATTCAGACGCACATCATCCTGTTCATTTTGCATTTTTAAAATTTGGGATAGGTCAAGCTAGGCGTGGCTGGGCAGAAAAATCTAGTATATTAAATACGATGCCCGTTGATGAGTTGCTGAGATGCCTCAAGTGATAAGTCCTTCTCTCTCCGTAAGATCACATAGAATACTATCTTATATATTCCATTTTATTAACTAAAAACATGGGAAAACCCTCATCAAAAGCAAAAACTACCAGTACCATTAGTGCTACCAAAACCAAGTACAACTACAGTATTTCTGTTCTTTCTTCAGAAGACATTGATAATAATAAAATAAAAATAAACATAGAAAATGTTGTCGAAGGATTACCATTTCAATGTTTCACTTATCTTTATAATAGGGTGTTACCTGCAAACAAAGAAAACGTTCTCACTATATGCGATTATATCTCATCTCTAAAGTCTGAGATTAATCCATCAGATCATTACAAGAAGGATATCATTATCCTCCTTTGTTCATTTTCAATATTCTTTAATAATGCTAAACTCTTCAAAGATATAACGAAAGAAGACGTGTTATCTTTTCTTGATAGTTTTCGCAAAACTGAAAGTGTAGATCCATTGCACAAATGGATAGGAACATATAATCTTTATAGGATTCAACTTATGCGCTTCTTCAAATGGTTGTACTCACCAGATGTCGAGCAGACTAAAAGACCAAAATCCTCAGTGATACAAAACATCCCTAAATTAAAGCGAAAAGAAAAGTCAATCTATAAGCCTACTGATCTATGGACTCCTGAAGACGATTCGCTCTTTTTGAAATACTGTCCTAATCTCAGGGATAGGTGTTATCACGCAATGTCAAGAGATTCAGCGGCGAGGCCTCACGAACTTCTCAGACTAAGAATAAAAGATGTTGTGTTCAAACTCACTCCCGACAAAAAGCAATATGCAGAGATCTTAGTTAATGGGAAAACTGGGACTAGACTTATCCCGTTAATAGATTCAATACCGTACATAAAAGACTGGATTTCACAGCATCCGCAAAGTGGGAATCCAAATAGCGTGTTGTTATCTGGATTTGGCAAGAGCCTCAACAGAGTCGTACGCATTACAAGCCTCCATAGAATTTATCAAGATTATAAAGACAAATTTTTCAAGTTATTAGAGAATCCAAATGTGCTGCCAGAAGACAAACAGAAGATTAGAGAACTGTTAAAGAAGCCATGGAACCCATATATAAGAAGACATTCGTCATTAACTGAGAAATCCACGATATTGAAGGAGCATACCCTGCGTCAATTTGCAGGTTGGTCTCCTGCTTCTAATATGCATCTAAAATACTTACACTATTTTGGCAACGAATCAAATGATAGCATACTTGAGGCATATGGGATGATTTCGAAGGATAAAAAAATATCAGATTCTTTGAGACCAAAACAATGTCCTAACTGCAATGAACCAAACAAACCAGATAGCAAGTTCTGTGCTAAATGCAGAATGGTGCTGACGTACGATGCTTATAGCGAAACCGTTGAGGAAAAGCAGGAGAAAGATACACAGATCGCAGAGTTAATAAAAAGGCAAGAAGAGATGGAAAAGAAGTTTCAAATGATATTTGCAAAGATAGACGGAAAAAGATTAGGATGATTGCAGGTACTCATCGTATAGGCTTGTTATCGGCACATTAACGGGGTTATCTTCACTGTTTAACTGCTCTAAGCTCTCCTGTACATACTCCTTGGGAGGTGCCATTACATGTAGTAACGATTTACAAATATTTCTAATTTCTACGGTTTTATTGTCTGCTAATCCAAAGGGATAGAGATCGCCATCCTCAATATACTCCAATAATGAGGGTTGAAATTCTGAGAAGATTTGGTTTCCATAAGGTAAATCACCTGACCCTGGTATAGTTGGCAAGGGCCAATCAATTACAAATCCTTTTAATCTCACTATCAACTGTTCTGATAAGGCGTCCGCAATAACCTTAATCAAGATTCTTATCGCCTTGTCATTTGGACGAAACTGTATAAATAGAGAACAATATCTAGCTATCAACGCCTCACTAAATAAATTTAAGGAAAATTGTTTGCAGGTACGGGCGCCTTCAGCTATCCTAGAATAATGTTTAATTTCTTTCTTTGTCCAGTTTATGGCCAGAAGCATTTTTCTTAATCCTTTCTTATCCCTTTCTTCGAATTGAAAATTTGCTTTTATAAAACTAGCCAGCTCGAGGTAAGACTTGTTGAATTCTGTTATACTGTTCATTAATCTAGCCACTTCAATACCCAATTCAGTCAGCTTTAGTATAAATGTCTGCTTGCCCTTTGGATTTTTTGTTATAAGTTCTGCATCCTTCAAAGTCTTGTTGGCTTCAAACACATTATTTTTGTACAGACCAGTCTCTTTTATTATGGAGTTGACATTCGTAGGGCCATCCAAAAGCAAGCGCAAAATCTGGATGCAATCGCTGACTAGTCTGTCTTTCATCCGTAGTTATTAAATCCTACTATGTATATAAGCATATTGCGCATATTTTCTAACATGAAAGAGCTTTACGTATTACAACCTTACGAGGTTGGATCAAGAAAGGCCAAGTCATTAGCACTCATCATCCCCGCAAAAGTAGTCAAGGAATGCGATATTGGTACCTCTACTGTTTTTGCTTTGAGTGCCAATCCAAGCACGAAAAGGGTAGTAATGCAGCAAACTTCTTATACAATAGAAGAAAAAAAACCAGATGAAGCGGTGATTACTGCTGGCGGTAGATTGAAGACTTCTCGCCTACAGAAATCGTCTACCGTCCAATAGGTGTTACATCACCATGAAAGAAGAATTCAAGAAATGTGCTGGCAGAGGCTGTAGAAATAGAGCCGATGTACATCTCGACGTAATGTTCCTGCACAGGCAAGGCTGGTTCTGTGAAGAGTGTTCGAGTTATCTACTTGAAAACAAACTTGCCAAGGAAATATGGGAAGTTAGATGAATCCACACGACGATTTAGGTACGATGGAGTATAGCTATGGACGCCATCGAAGCTTGCTTTGAGTGGGCCTTAAACGAGCTTAAGGAAATTAACGAAAAAGTCGAGGAGTTAGACGGGAAAAAGCGCGAAATCATACTAGAACTAGCAAAAAGACTTGAAGAGAGCGGGATGCCGAAGGAAATGATATGTGAAGAAATTAGCAAGCATCTCAAAGGATACATATCTGATAGATATGTTCAGGGTTGTCTCAAGCACGAGTACAAAAACCAGAAGAAATCAACTAGAACATTGGCGAACACTTCGTCAATTGACAAGAAAAAAGTTCTGGTCACGGTCTCCAATACAGGAGATGAAAGGCAAAACTTTCCACAACCACATAATCTAGTAGAAACAATAGTTGTCAACCCTCAATACACTATTAATAAACCTACAGACGACAAGATTAAAGAACTACAAGAAATAGTAGATAGTCAGCGAAGGATATTTGAGCTTGAACAGATCGAAAGTGGGAGGATAAAACAGAGTGATAGCAGAAGCTCAACAAATGAACCAGATACGGGCGAATCAATACAGGTTTCAAATGATTTAGATTCTAGAATGGCACAACCTGAACTAAAATATGAAAAACTCTCCCGTATGCAACTACTAGAAACGGTTCAGCAAGTGCAAAAAGAAGTAGCTAACTTTAGGACAAAGCATAGTCAAGATAGAGTTACAATAGATGAGCTTAGAGCTGCACTAGCAAAAACCTCATTTACGTTAGCAAATCAATTGCCTAAAGTCAAGCCCGAACATTTAGTCATTGACTTACAAAGTTTTGGAGCAAACTTAATTGCTATGATACAAAACGGGAAAAGTACTTGCATTGCTCATATTGACGATGTTGGAAATGTTATCGACATCAATGATGGTAACAGCTGTAATAGTAACGTTGATGATGGCTCGGGTTCAAATCCATCTTGATCGAATCTCCAGAAAATGTACTAACCGAACTTGGACAGATTGTACCAACAGCTCAGTTAGTACAAGTTAGAACTCGTCGGAAGTACATAAAGGCTAAACAAACAGAAACCTTGGCAGTTGAGAAAGTTAGAAAAAATTGGAGTGATGGCATTACCATTGCGGATTTAGTTACTAATGGAATAGCCAGGAATAAAAGTCAAGCACAGCGTATGATGAAGTATTATTATAATGAAAGGAAGATCCTTTTCACATTAGAGAGACAATGTCCTCAGAATGCTGAAGCACAAAAATTCTATGACAATATGGTAGCAAACGAAACTGCAATCAAGACTATTAGACGGAATATGGTAAACCGTATAGGTGGAGAATAAAATGTCCAACAATAAGTTAGAAACAAAACTTCAGGCGCTTATTAAAGAAAAAATCAAATGGGAAAAGGCATTAGATGAAGTAGACACGGAATTGAGGCGAAGAAAATCTAGTGGTATTGATAGTCGACCACATCAAGAGACATATAGTCAACCATTTCAAGATGCATGTCAGGGAATATATGGTTGTGAAATGGAAATAGAGGCGCTGAAAAAAAGAATGAAGCAGTACAAGAAGTATGCAAACATCAATTTCCCAGAGAGCACACTACTTCATGTTACTGACTTCCCAGACCCAGATGAAGCCTTTGAATAGGGTTTAAATTACATCAGCGTCCCGTAAGGCCATTAGTATAGCCCTTTCATCCCCATTTATTTTGCTCAATGCTATAGTTTCTGATTCTTGTATATTATGACCTGCTTTCCATGCCTTCAAATATTCCTTATCTAACTTTTCAAGTATCTCTTTACTTCTGTCAGTTAAACAATCCAATTATACTTCATTCATAATTATTTCATTACATGAGAACTGATCGGTTGGGGTTCGATTGGCTTCTACCACATGATTATCCGATTCTTGACGTTGAGTGTGTCAGTTTTTACGAATGATCAGAGTAGCATGTAGAAGCGAGAGCTTAGCTGTCTTTTAGAAGTTGTAGGGGAGTTTATGCCCGACGTCTCAAATAATCTAGTAATTCTGTGGGACTTTGTTGCCGCGCACAATTCTTCAATGAACATTATATGATCTCCAATCTCTTCCTGCTTTACGAGCTTGCATTCTGCGTTCATAGCGGCTCCTCTTATCATTAAAGGCTTGATACTGTTTGCTTTATAGAATTCTATACCAAGCTCTTTAAGAAGAGCTATCTTGTCAAACTCTTTTCCTGTATATCTTCCACCTAGACTGCAAATTATATTTTGGTCTTCAGCTGCTAAGTTGACTCCAAATTCTTTAGATTGATTGATGTTCTCAGCTGTGGCGTCGTCACCACGGACATTGATGGCGATAAGACTAGGACTGTAAGACACATGATGAGTCCATTCTGCTGCCATCAAATTTGGACCATAAGGACCATCAGTAGTAATAAGACCCACGTTGGTCAAAAATTGTCTTGTGCGTCTATCGTTCCAGGAAAGCTCCATATTCCACTTCAAATAAAAGACGTTAATTAAATGGTTATACTCGCTAACTATGGTTTCTATCTCCACTGATTCTCTGTCAACGCTTCCACATTTAATATGCTGAAAAAAATATTATGTGTGGCTATCCAACTAACTGCGGTTTCTTAACGTACCATACTTGTTATCTGTTACCCTAAATCAGTTCATTGAACAAGTAGTACAGATCTGTTATTGTCGTCTATAAAAAAACGGGGAACTTACGTCGTATTCAATGCTGACGACATAGTATTACTAACACATCTTCCTAAGATATTGTCGAAGATCTGTCCCGTCACCTTCAAGATCTTGGTGTTATAAAGAATGAGATAATTCCGAATCGAACTATCAGTCTTTGCGTCATATGTTGGATCTTTTAGTGAGCCAGACCCAGAGATCACTACCTGTAAATCAGGATCATCTTTCAGAGCTTGTATAACTACACGCAAAGCTATTTCCAACATCACCATGTTATTTCTCAAAATCTTCCTCGCCGCCACTTCAGCGACTCTCCCAACCCTACGATATTCTCCTGTGTTCTTTAGTCTTGCAATGAGGCTTTCGAGTTCTTGGAGATGTTGGCTTAGTCCTGCAATCTCTTCTTTGTTAGCATTGATGATTCGAGCGTATGAGTCTACTTCTTGTCGCGCAAGTGTTATGTTATTGCGTATTAATGACAACTCATTCATCTGTTCTTGCTTTTGATTTTCTTTACTTTGAATGTCATGTTTAAGGTTTTTAAGTCGAGCTTCAAATGACGACAGCTGCTGTAGACAGTTGGCTGCATCAACTAACATCCTCGGAGATACGCCTTCATCTTTCATGATTTTGAATGCCGCATTAAATTCTGCTAGATCGTTTTTTCTTTCCTCGTAAAGCTGGGTTAGGTCGTGTAGACCCTTTAACTTCCAATAATCTGTGTATAGCTTGGTCACTTCATCTGATTTAAGGTCCAATTCAACAGCTACCTCAATAGGACTCTTCCCTTGTTCGAAGAGCTTAAAGACCTGCGTACATCTAGAGGATGCTGAAGTACTATTGCTCCCAGTTTCTGCTGAATACCGCCTTCTGATAGAACCTATAGTGGCAAAAGACATGTTTACTTCCTTGGCTATTTCACGTATTGACTTCTGCTCCTCCGTGAGTTCTATAACTCGTCTTTCCCTTTCTTCTCTTGTAAACAAATGTATCTAGACTGTATGATTGATGGACCTGGAGACTTTTCAGTGTTTCCCTCTGTTTCTCGCTGCTTTCTTCTTGTTACCCCAGTGTTTTCTCTGTTACCTACTGTTACAGGTAGCTTTTCTGCGAATCTCTACAGTGCTATATATATAGTGATGCAGTCGCAAAAATTATCTGTTCATCAAGATTACGCATATCATTCTGTTATGTACAACTCGGATATGGATAAACTAAAACTAAAGAAACCGTAGGATACTATTTTTATCGGTAGCCACTATGATAATAGTTGTAGGACTCGGGGGCGTCATAGTTAGGTAGTTCAGACAGCTTTTCCTGTGAATATTGACCATTTGCAAAAATTATGGCCTTGCAATTGTCACACCTAAGCATTAGTCGGTTTGTTTTAGTAGGCTTGACGACCCACCTCCTCCAGAATGCGGCGCTTCTGGTATGTGTTCGAATTCTGCTATTGTCAAATAGCCCAAAATCCACTTCTCAATATCCGAGAACTGGTCTGTAAACAAATTCTTGCAGCATCTTTGTTCAACGAGATATTTAATCATACAACTACCAAGAGTTACGCCTAGATCATAGAAATAAGCTTAATGACGTGTTATCACCAAACTGAAATAGTTTATTGAAAAAAGTGGTTGTGCCTCTAGTGAACCAGAGAGCCTACTATGGCTACAAGGATGAAGATCGTTCCGAACATCCCTAAGGCTACCTTAAACCATACTGGTGTTTTCCATCTTTTTTGCTGTCTAGTTATCAATTCTTTCACCTTCCCGGCCCGAAGATAAGAGGCCAAACATACACAAGCAGTATGATAGCAGCAATGAAAAGAATGACTGCTGTAAACAATCTTTTTGGAGTGTATTCCTGACTCATCTTAATTCACCTTGATTATGGAGCAAGGATAGTACAACTTGGTTGATAGATGGTATGTCCTCCGCTGCTCGTGCCGCTGCCATCGTATCCGCTACTTTCGCGGCCTATGTTGTTGTTCACATTTTGGTTCATAATAACTCTGTTGTTGTTACCTTTGATGTTGACGTTACTGTTTTGGTCTGTCTGCTGGTTGTTAACCCTGTTCCAGTGTTGTTGCATAAAGTATGGTACTAGGCTTGTCAACTTTCCGTTATATCCATCAACGAACCCGGTACAGAAGTTACTGCTATGTGGTCCGTGCGATTGTGTCCATGCGTCGTTACTTTTACAAAATGGCTTGTAGTCCTTACATCCTTTGTCTATGTAGTAATAGTCTGCGGTAGTCTTTGCTTGTCCTTGTGAGTATCCTGTATTGTAATATTTTACATGTTTTCTTACGCTCATCTCACCTCATACTTCTTAAGTGTCTGTATTGTCTCCTCTACATATTGAATTGTCTTTGACTTTCTGGCAATTCTGATAGCATCTCGAAATGATTTTCTTCCAAGACCCCTGAGTACCGCGTTTGCGATAAACAGCGTCAGTTCTTCATTTTCTATCCCTTCATGTTTGAGTCGTTTGACAGCAATTGCTCTGAACTGATCATCTGTATAGTCTGTCAGATGGTAAGCTTCAAACCTGTCTAATAGAGGCTCTAGTATTTTCTGTTCATTATTTGCAGTAGCGAACACCCAGGCCTTTAGAACTATTTCATAACTTTCCGATTTCGTAGTCTTTGTTAGTTTACCATTTTCCATAAGGTTAAGCAACGCAAGCTGATCTGGACTTGATAGTTTGTCTATCTCATCCAACAAAACATACTTGGGCCTTTTATCATAAAGTATTTGGAATATGCCTGCCTTACTTCCGTAACTTCCATCAATGAATACAGATTCTTTCTCAAAGTGGTTCCTGATCTGCTTTAGAAATTCACTCTTTCCACATCCCGGTGGCCCACATAATAAAATTCCTACAGGGCTTGAAGCATCTAGAGCTTTGGCAAACTCTTTCTTTATGTCTGGATAACCGACTATTTCATCGAAGATAGCTTCTGTCTTATTTGCTGTTGTACGTTTGTCTAGAATCTTTACGTCAGCTTCGATTAATTTTGTCAAGAATGTCATTACTTTCAACCTATCCCTTCATGAATCCAACAGCGAAACCCATAGCCATACTTCCTGTTAATGGAATGCCAAAGTTTGTTATTGCTAATGAGTTAGTGACATGATTACTACTGTTTGATATATTGTTAATATGATTAGAGATTTGTGTCGTTGTGTTTGCAAGTATTGTAGCAGCATTTTGCGATGTTGCTTGAAGTTTATTCAAGTTAATGTTGACTATTTGCTGATACTGTAGGTATACCAAGACGGCAAAGAATAGGCCGACTATCACTGCTATTATTTTCAGTACTTTCTTTAGGGCAAACCCAATTAATGCTCCTACAACGAAGCCTCCACCAATTTCAGCCAGCATTGGACCAAAACTCTCTACATTCATATTTGATTCCTTTTTGAGCACAACGCTAGTATTCCTAGGGATACCTATGATATAAATACGTTTGTATTCCTAGGAATACCAGCATAATTGGTTCCGAGCTTTAAAGATTATTATACATGGGTATCCCTGTAAATACCGTCTTGGCCCAGGTTAAGTTCATCGGAAAGATAACGACGATGGGAGACAAGAAAGTGATTATCTATGTCCCCATGACATTTCATAAAGAAGTCTTGAAAAATTTTAAAGGCAAACAAGTAAAGGTCACATTAGAAGATGCTTTGTGAGTACATAGAAGAGCTAGACTGCCGCCGGCTCTACAATATTACATCGGTGAAATTAATATCTTAGGGCTCAGCGACGCATCATGATGACACGGTTTCTTGCACCAAGGGCAGTTCTTTCTGTCTGTGTAATTACATCCACAAATATGATGTTTAGTTAGCCCTTTCGAAGCGGCAGTGGATTCTTTAGTACCACTACAAAATTGACATATATTTCTAGTTCCAAATGATCCTAGACCACCACAAATTTCACATTTTTTCATTTCTCTAATTCTACAACTATATTATTGATAAATTCTTTGCTGGTCCGTAATATACTCATCTTCTGTGTATCACAGTTCGATTGTATGTTGAATCAAATTCTAGTCTCGAGTCGAACGACATAGACCGTGTAGATTAAAATATACTCATCGGAGCCGGGTATCTTAAATGCGATGCAAAACCTGTAATTCAATTCTACATTATCATACCTCAGGTGTAAAGTGTAGGAATTGTGGCTTTAAAATTGGTCATGAATTTTTATTGGAAGCGAAATGTCAATCTTGTCATAACGTCCTAGAAGAGTCAGAAAAGACAACAGGGATTTGTGTATTCTGTTTATACGATATACTGAAAGGTACGCGATAATTGGTGAACACGTTCATGGTCAAGGAGAGTATAATCGAGAAGCAGGTAGTGGAAATCTAATCATTAACCCAGCGGGGGCAGATATTTGGAAACGTTTCAGGTCGCGCCTTTTTATTCCAACGATATATTGAATTATTTAATCTCTATGGCGACTAGAGCAATTGCAAAAACAATAATCGGAACATAAATTCTACTCTTCTTACCTACGGATTAGGCAAGGTCAGCAAGAAAATCATGGCTTCAAGAAAGTATAAGCGCTGGCCGGCAAGATAAATACGGCTTTTGATAAAGCAGTCCTACGCTACGTCAATCAAACCTACAGTCGACCAACGATCTAAACTTCTTATATCTTATTCGAAATCTGATCTGAATCGATTATTTGCAGATAAAATAATTGAAGAATGGAAAGAGTTTCTGCAAGGGGATATGATTTTGAGTGAAGTAGAAAACAGCATGGAGCTAGAGATAAATGATGATGAAGCGTATTTAGATATAAGACGTGAATTTATTGAAGAGAATGTACAGAAATTTGAAGCTATGTTACGAGATATACTATTTAACCAAAAAATTAAGGAAGTCAAGATAACTATCAGGACTTACGCAATCGACCACGATATACAAATCAAGAGATGCTTGACGCTAAGGATATCTGCTGGAACTAAACTCCCTGACGGCTAGCTTCTTGTTCTGGTTCTTTTTCCTATCCTCCCACTTGCCAGCCAAACTAACCTTGGATATGCTCAAAAAAATATCTGATTCTGATGATGTCTTAGAAGTTGCTGGAGAATATGCTGGCAACTGTCTATGTTTTACTATTATTATATCTTGAAGGAGGGGAAACCCTGAACGTCTTAGGAAATCCAGTTCAATACGCTCGCTAGCCTTTCTTCGTTAAATGTTTTACATTTTATTATAAGCATTAATATCTTATTTGCTCATTCCTTTTGCCTATCCACAACATATTTCTTTACAGCAGCGCCTATCAGTCGTGCTACATCTTCATCGATGTTAAGAGTTTCAGCTATATCGCTAGACTTCATTTTTACTAACTGTTCAATTGTAAAGCCATGACTAATTAGTAGCTCTTTTAAGCCAGCTGGTATATCGAGCTGATCAATAATTTCTCGATCCAAATCCCATTCTTCAATTTAACTGCCAGTCATGTATGCATAACAATAAAGTCCAACTAGAGGTTCTCTTTTGGAAATATTCATACACGAATTCCTAGTACTTATCGATCTTATGGTATTTATCAGGTTTGATTTTTCTAGCCTCAAAACGTATCTACGTCATCACTCTTGCGACCTACACTATTCATGCTCATTAATTAATATAAAAGATTTAAGATAAGTGTTGCATAAAAGAGATTGAGTATGATAAACCTGGTGCCACAATGTGCAAAGTGCGGTTCACCTGTATCTGATTTAGTAGAACCAGAGATACAAGAACATGGAGAAGTAAAACCTGGTCATTACATCGACAGCATTTGGATATGCGACGAGTGCTCTCAGTTTAGTGAAGATCATAGACAGGCAAAAGAGCGCGATAACTATAATGATAGTGAAAAGAGACAGCAAACAGGGAAAGCAAGTACGACTGATGTATCTCCTAATACACCTAGAGCCGATGAAACATAGACAGCAGATATTTTTAGACTAGGAGAAATTATAATCCAAGTCGACCTACAATTGCCGTAGAAAGTAATTTTAACAATGAATTCTTATCTATTGTATACAAAATAACAAAATATGTTAGATATCCTATGTTCGCTTGAATAGGATATTAATTATTCTTCATCTACTTGTCTCACGAGGAGAATCGCTCTATCGTATTTAAGTGATGAATTTTATCCGAATTTCCTAACAGTTTTCATTTCCTCTATTTCTTGCTCATCCTTTACTACATTAACATCGTGGTCCTTATTAGTTTTCCATGACAAAATATTCTCACTAAGATATATAATGTATAAATTAGCTGAAAGAGGGTTTATGTTTTACCCATGACAAGTCCGCGTTAACGATGTCTTTTATGCCAATAAAAGATATTTCTACGTTCACACATTATACAATTGTAGAAGCTTTTTTGATAATCGACTCTTGGACAGGGTTGAAGCATGACAGATACATATTCTGAGCCAGGCGGTAACACGGTATGACGTGTGTTACAATTTGTGCATAACATCGTTTGTGCACCAATATAAGGCTCTGAAAATTGCTTAGCATCTATTTTATTATTAATCCAAATTCATCTTACCTTTCATTATAATGGTATACAATTTTTCCATATATACATCAGGCCTTCGTTACACTTAAGGTTAATGGATACTTAATTTTTTCTCAGCCTTATTGCCGTCTCCAGTA
>WNFX01006181.1_pt1 | contig 14090 bp, 19 predicted proteins | sample 5400111 | NCBI WGS metagenome assembly WNFX01 (sample SAMN13153363, study PRJNA577476) | soil metagenome | isolation source: 40 cm soil or saprolite under grassland replicate 1 | place: USA:California | collected 2016-06-15 | reverse complement strand
TTTCACTACTTGAACGCATCGCGTCAGCCCTTGCTCGTCTCGGCGTTGAGAAGGCATGGGTTGTCCATGGCGCCGATGGGTTGGATGAAATAACAATTGCGGACGAAACGCACGTCGCCGCCTGTTCGTCCGCCGGGGAAGTGGAAACATTTACGGTGGCGCCTGAAGACTTTGGATTGCAACGGCAACACCTGGACGGATTTCGTGCGAAGGCGCCGCAAGAAAACGCACAACTGATCCGCGCGATTTTAAACGGCGTGAAGACGAAGACAATAACTGCGGCCCGGGACTTGGTCATCGCGAACGCCGCTGCTGCGCTCCACCTCGCAGGTGTTGCACCGTGAAAGCATCGATAGCGGACGCGCAGCATCGAAGTTGAATGTGCTGGTCCGGGAAACAAATCGAAGCCCATGATCAAAAACATTTTCTCTCAAATCTTGGATCGGAAACGAAAGGCCATAGCGCAGCTTCGAGTGGATCCTGATTCACAGAATTTTCGCGAGCGCGCATTGGAAGTTCGAAAGAACGCGGAGCCAAATCGTTTGCTACGAGCGCTGACGTCGGACTCACCACGACTAAAGATCATCGCGGAATTCAAACGCAGATCGCCTTCCGCCGGAATCATTCGCGACGATCTCTCGGCGAGTCAGGTTGCTCATTGCTACAAACGCGGCGGCGCCTGCGCGATTTCTGTTCTGACCGACCACGAATATTTTGGCGGCTCTATCGATGATCTTATCACGATTCGCTCCAACACAGATTTGCCGCTTTTACGCAAAGATTTCACCATTGATCCAATCCAAATCTACCAAGCAGCAGCAGTTGGAGCTGATGCTGTGCTTCTAATTACAGCTGCGTTGGACGACAGTTCGTTAGGCGAATTGCGCAAAATCGCCGAGGATGAACTTGGACTCGACGCGCTTGTCGAAGTACACACATCGGAAGAATTACGCCGCGCCTTGAATGCAGGTGCAAGAACCGTCGGAGTGAATAATCGCGATCTCAGGACATTTTGCGTCTCGTTGAACACAAGCGAGCGCTTAATCACCGAGGCTCCGCGAGACAAGATCATGATTAGCGAAAGCGGATTGCAAAGTCCGGATGCATTGCTTCGCCTGCGTAAACTCGGATTCCGAGGCTTTCTAATAGGCGAAGTGCTGATGCGTGCGAGCAATCCAGAAACAGCTCTGCGTAATTTGATAGCTGCTGCCGAGGATCGAGAAGTCGCGCTACCTGCAACTTGCCAACGATGACCCCGATGCGAATCAAAATTTGTGGTGTCACCAATGTGAAAGACGCTCGCGCGTGCGCTGAACTCGGCGCCGATATGATTGGCTTCAACTTCTACCCACGAAGTCCACGCTACATTGAGCCAAAGGCCGCACGCCAAATCATCGAAGCGATGTCGCCCGAATCGTGTGCAGTCGGTGTCTTTGTGGATGCGAGCGTCGATGAAATTCAGGACGTCGCGGATGTGGCCGCTATCCGATGCATTCAATTACATGGAGTCACATCGCCGGCAATCTGCGGCGAATTGGCCCGTGAATTTCGTGTCATCCGAGCTTTTTCCACTGACGCTCGATTCCAACCCGAAGAGGTGTCTTTATTTACCGACTGTGACGCGCTGGTCGACGCGCATCACCCGAATCTCCGCGGAGGAACGGGCCTTACCTGTGACTGGCTAGCGGCGCGAGCAGCTCGTCCCTTCGCGCGATTCCTGATTCTCTCAGGCGGCTTGACCGACCAAAATGTCGCGCAAGCAATCGCAACTGTGGGGCCTCACGCCGTTGACGTTTGTAGCGGAGTTGAAAGCGCGGCAGGAGTGAAAAATCATCGCGCACTCGCAAATTTCGTTGCTGCTGTACGAACGGCCAATTCTTCGATGAACGCTGTCCCCTCTTCATAACTCCGATGCAAAAATCGCCGATTACAGGGAGCGAACCAGACGAGCACGGACATTGGGGCGAATTCGGGGGCCGCTACGTTCCGGAAACATTGGTAGCGCCGCTAGACGAACTGACTAACGAATTCATGCGCGCGAGAGAGGACCCGAATTTCTGGGGCGAATGCAATCAACTGTTGCGCGATTACTGTGGCAGGCCAACGCCCCTGTTTCACGCGCGGCGGCTAACCGCTCACGCCGGAGGAGCGCAAATCTATCTAAAGCGTGAAGATCTTTTGCACACCGGCGCGCACAAAATTAATAACGCCGTGGGACAAGCGTTGCTTGCACGTCGGATGGGCAAGCATCGCGTCATCGCTGAGACGGGCGCAGGCCAGCACGGCGTCGCGACTGCGACGGTTTGTGCGTTATTCGGATTGCGTTGCGTCATTTACATGGGCGCGGAAGACGTCCGGCGACAAGCGCTCAACGTCTTCCGAATGCAATTGCTCGGCGCTGAAGTGATCACCGTGAATGCCGGCACGCGCACCTTAAAGGATGCGATTAACGAAGCGCTGCGCGATTGGGTGACGAACGTTCATGACACGTACTATCTCCTCGGCAGCGCGCTCGGTCCGCATCCGTATCCGCTGATGGTGCGCGAATTTCAAAGTACAATTGGACGCGAAGCGCGCGAACAGATCTTGTCTAGCACGGGAAAATTGCCGCGCGTGTTGATTGCATGCGTGGGTGGCGGCTCAAACGCGATCGGTTTGTTATCGGCGTAGAAGCCGGAGGACGAGGAGATTCGTTAGGCCAACACGCTGCAAGATTTCACAGTGGAACGGCTAGTGGCGGCGGGCAGGTCGGTGTTTTGCAGGGCACGATGTCTTACGTGCTTCAGGATGCGAACGGCCAGATTGCAACTACTCATTCGATCTCAGCTGGCCTAGACTACTCAGCGATCGGCCCTGAACATGCATTTCTTCACAATAGCGGACGAGCCGAGTACATCCGCGCAAGCGACGCCGAGGCGCTCGAAGGATTTCGACTATGCGCCAAATTGGAAGGCATCATTCCCGCGCTGGAGACGGCACATGCTATCATGCCGGCGATTCGTGTCGCACGTGAGTTGTCACGAGATGAAGTTATCCTCATCAATCTGTCTGGCCGCGGCGACAAAGATGTCCAACTCGTTGCAGGTTTGCAGCCGCAATGAGTCGGATACGCAACACATTTGCGGAGCTCAAGCACACCGGGCGCGGCGGATTCATCCCGTTTATCACGGCAGGTGATCCGGATCTGGTAACGACCGAACTACTGCTGATTGAACTGGCGGCGGCTGGCGCAGACATCATTGAGCTCGGTGTCCCGTTTAGTGATCCGGTTGCCGACGGCGAAGCGATTCAGCGCGCGTCGGAGCGCGCGCTTCGAAAGGGCGTGACACTTTCCGACGCGTTAAGATGTATTTCGAACGTGAAGGAGCACATCGATGTGCCGATCGTGCTCTTCAGTTATCTCAATCCGCTTTTGAAATTCGGCAGAGATCGCCTAGCAGAGGAGGCCAAACGGGCCGGTATTCAAGCAGTCCTAATAACCGACCTGATTCCTGAAGAATCCGACCCTTGGAGCACAGCATTTCGCGGCCACGGCATCGATCTAATCTTTCTCGTCGCACCGACTACTTCGAACGAACGGCTAACGCGCATGGCTCAGCAAGCAGATGGATTCATCTATGCTGTTTCACGTGCAGGGGTTACTGGCACCCGAAATGAAATGCCCCGCGACGCCGAATCTCTTGTAAAGCGTGTGCGGGCAGTAAGCGACTTACCTATCGCGGTTGGGTTCGGCATCTCAACGGCAGAACAGATTCAACAGGTCTGGCGCTTTGCAGACGCCGCCGTCATCGGCAGCGCCATTGTGAGTGAAATTGAAAAACTGGCCGATAGCGCGGACCTGGTAAACCTCATTGGCGAATTCGCGCGGTCATTCCTCAAATCAAAGCAAATTGGTCAAACAACAGGGAGTTAGCACAATCTCGCCGAGCGATAATTCTTCCGCAGCGTGAGCCGCCATGAATCGGCTCGGGTGTGGTGCACAATCATTCTCTGCGCAAAACCCATCCGACAGGATTAACCCCTGTAACAACAAGCGCATCAAACAGAGCTGCCGGCAAATCGTCGAGCCAGAATACGCCTGTCGAAGAAACTTGTGAACAAAGCAACCCCGCAGCAGCAAACCGCAATCGTGGTCCATATCAAAGCGGTGACCATGATTTCACGTGTTGACGTCACGTAATATAGCACTGCTAAAAGAATTCCAAACGCAGTCAGAGCTACTGCGACAAGCAAGAATTTCGCAGTCCATTGGCGAAAACGCATCTCTACGACACCAATAAAAGCGGCGCACATGTAAGCCTCGGCCAAGATTGGCCCGCAGCCTTGGATCCAAAATTGCAGCAAACCGGCTGCCAAAAGAAACATGATACCGACGACAACAAAAGCTTTGAGCATGGGTCGGCGTGAAAAAAGACGTCTCGTGAAAAACAATCCGAAATAGCCGATAATTATGCCCGCAACAAGAAGGAGCTCAGACGCGAGATGCGTCGCCGAAAAACACCAGAGTCTGTGTTGAAATCCAAAGCCAGCAACCAGCATTCGTTGAGCTAGGTAAGTGAACCCCGCAACACCAACAATTGAAGCGAATATTAGAAAGCCGAAAGCCACAATGTGGAAACTGACTCGTTCAAACCGATAGACCTGGTCGAAGCCTTGCGAGACCGGTTGAGGTGAACCGAAGCGGGCAACGGCGAGCCGTTCAGCTTCTTCGTCATCATATCCCGCTCTGCGCGCCTCGTTCATCGAATCTTCCAAATGAGATCGAAGTTCTGCTGCCACGTCCCGTCGGTTTTCGCCATACGCAAGGCGAGACCCCGCCAGGATTTTGTCTATAAGAATCTCAATGCCATTCATTGTTGGGCACTCGTCAAAATCAGGTTGATCGCGCCTGTGAAGTGCTTCCAACCTTCCTGTTCTTGTTCCGCTTGCCGCCGGCCTTTGCTCGTTAACGAATAGTACTTTCGTTTTCGCCCGGTTTCCGCAATCCGCCATTCGGAACGCAAAAAGCCTTTGCGTTCGAGTTGATGCAGCGCGGGATAAAGCGTGCCTTCGTTGAATTCGAAAGCTTGGCCGCTAAGTCGCTGTACCTCTTGTATGAGTTCGTACCCGTACATCGTTCGCCGGCGCAATAAGCGAAGGATCAGCAATCTGATGCTGCCTTTGAGAAGTTCTCGATTGTGCTTCATCCGTTTTACTGCAGAAAAGGAAATAGCCGCACACGATCTTTTCCGCAAGCAGGCTCTCTGTAGTCCCGAAACTAAAACCTATACGATAAATCGAATTCGGCCGGAAGAGAGACAGACCCGGGGAAACAACATGATTTTTTCAGTTGACGGAAAGTAATACCTTGTGTAACGATGTATGTCGATCTAAATACAAAAATATGAAATCATCCACCTTGGTCACTGGCGCGACGGGCGCAATTGGGCGCGATGTCGCAAAACAATTCCCGGAAAAGGCGTAGCGGTGCGCGATTCGTCCAAAGCGAGAAAACAATTTGGCCCGACATCGGGTTGGCGGCATTTGATAATTTGCCTGCTCGATAAACCTCGCCCAATTGGAACCACAAACAAAGCGGCCACCTTGTCCGTCGACGACGATGCCGGAGGAGATCAATGAGAGCATTGTTAGCAGTGATTCTTACTGTGATGCTGGCATGTGAGAGTTCGACCCGCGCACAAACTTCACAACCGACCCACAAACCCAGCTCGGAACTGCAAAAGGAGGGCGATTATTACGTTGGGAATTGGAAGCTTACCGGAGAGACCAAAACAAGTCCATTTGGTCCGGGGGGACAGAAGTTCGAGTCTTCCGAGCGGTTGGAGTGGATCCCTGGCGGTTTCTTTCTCCTTGCGCGTTCTTACGAGGGCGAGAAGTGGACTCAGCTCACGATCATCGGATACGACGAGAAAAAGAAAATCCTTACTCACACCACCTACAATACCAGGGGGGAGATTGAAGTCATGGAGGGAACGGCACAGGGCGACATAGAGATTTGGTCCGGGGAGGGCAAAGTCAGCGGTAAGCCCGTTAAACAGCGACTGACCATCAAGCGAGTCTCACCTACGTCTTACACCTTTAAGTTTGAGATGGCGCCGCGAGGCGGCAACTGGTCTTTGGTGTATGAAGGTGAGGGCAACAAAGAAGCATGACCGCTTTCGTAAACGCATTTCTGACTCAGGGCATTAGTGAGATTGGGAAGAACTATCCTGCCCTTGTGGCGGGGGTTTTCGCGACTGACGGAGTCATAAGGGATCGCAGCTAGTAGTACCACGAGATGATCCGCATCGATCGCATTGATCACGTTGTGCTGACAGTGACTGACATCGAAGAGACCTGCGATTTTTATTCGCGCGTTCTTGGGATGGAGGTGGTGACCTTCGATAATGGCCGGCGAACGCTTAGGTTCGGTAAGGAAAAGATTAATTTGCATCGAGCGGATTCACTGATCGCACCGCATGCTGCGCGTCCGACGGCGGGCGCAGCGGATCTCTGCTTTGTCACAGGAACTCCAATCCCCGAAGTCGCCGCTCACCTCACTGAGTGTGGTGTCGCGATTGTCGAGGGACCGGTTCCGCGCACCGGAGCGCTGGGTGGCATGAATTCCATTTACTTTCGCGATCCAGATTCAAATCTTATCGAAGTGTCGAATTACCAGCGCGACGCGAAAGAATGAGAGCTACCGTCGAACAAATCCGGAAGCGGTTTGATGCCGCGGTGGATCAATTTTCAAATTTGCAAACCGGCCAGAGCGCCACTGTCGATGCTCCGTTTTGTCTCGAGCTCGTAGCGCATGCGGCGGCGCAGAGCACACCTAATGCGCGGCAGCTTCTGGATGTCGGCTGCGGCGCGGGTAACTACACGCTTAAGTTAATCGAGCGTCTTCCAAACCTAGATGTCACGCTGCTCGATCTGAGCCGCCTCATGATTGACCGCGCTGAGCAGCGCGTGCAGGCAGCCACTGCCGGCCGCATCGTGACCATCCAGGGCGACGTCCGGGACGTCCACTTCGCTCAAGCCTCGTTTGACTTGATTTTGGCGGGGAATGTTCTTCATCATCTTCGAGGGGAGTCCGAATGGAAATCTGTCTTCCACAAATTCTATGACGCACTGCGTGCAGGCGGCTCCATTTGGATTGTGGACTTGATCGAGCACGCGAATCCTTTCATTCAAAACATCATCTCCGAACGTTACCGGGCATACTTGAATCAATTAGGAGGCGATGAGCTGGTCCAAATAGTCACAACTGAAATTGCGGAGCAGGACACACCTCGGCCGCTGCTTTTTCAAGTGGATCTGTTGCGCAACGTTGGATTCGATGAGGTCGAGATTCTTCACAAACATCTTTGTTATGCCGCGTTCGGCGCGATCAAGTCTTCCAATCATGCACCAGCAAGACCGGAATGACTCGGGACCGTCAGCTATGAGCGCCCCAGCCCATTGGCTGCGACTGGCGACGCTAGCAATGGTGTTCAGCGCAGCTGCAATTTTTCCCTCCCTGGCCGAGGAACAGATTCCGAAACTCAATTACAAGGCCATCCCTGACTTCTTCCAATTGCCTGCAGGCGAGCATCTCGTTGAGGTAGCTGGCATCGCGGTAAATTCCAAGGGCCACATCTACGTGTTTCATCGCGGCAAACATCCGTTGATGGAGTTCGATGCTGACGGAAAATACGTTCGGAGCATCGCAGATGATCTTTTTGTTACCGCTCACACCGTTCGCGTGGACGCCGAGGACAATATTTGGACGACGGACGTCGGCTCGCACGTAGTCCTGAAGCTTAGCCCAGACGGCCGCGTGTTGTTGTCGTTAGGCCGAATGCGAACGCCGGGCGATGACGTTCTTCATTTTAACCAACCCACCGACGTCGCTTTTGACCGCGAAGGAAATATTTATGTCGCCGATGGCGAAGGCAATTCGCGCGTGCTGAAGTTTAACAAGCACGGCAACGCGCTCCTCGGCTGGGGAATGAAAGGCAGCGGCCCGGGCCAATTCGACCTTCCACACTCCGTCGCAGTCGATGGCGATCTGGTTTACGTTGGCGATCGCGAAAACGCGCGCATCCAGATTTTTGACCTTAACGGTCGCTACCTCCGCGAATGGAAATTAGGTCACCCATTTAGCCTTTTTATCACCCCTGATCATTTTATTTATATGTCCGACGCAATCGGTGGCCGGATTCTGAAAATCAATCACGACGGCAAGCCCGTCGGTGTGTTGGACGGACCGGCGCCGGACAAGGGACGGCATTTCGACCCACATTCGATCGCAGTCGATAAGGATAATTCCATTTTTACAGCCGAAGTATTGCCGTGGCGCGCACAGAAATTGCGCCTGAAATAAAAAGTCGAGCGTCAAAAAAAACATGAGCGAAACGATCGAAAGCTCGCACGCGCTCGACCGGTGGGTCCGTTTCCACACGCCAAGCGCATCGGGAATTTACTATTTCTCTCGGGGATCGGACCACGGAAACGGGATAGCAAAAAATTCCAGGCGTTACCCTCGATTCAGCCGGCAATGTGGTGCCGACCCGCTCGCAAACATTGGCGACACAAATGCAAAAAGCCCTTTAGAAAACAACAAACAGAATAATCTATGAAACCAAGACAGAAGCTCTTAATACTCATCGCCGCCGGCGTGATTGCATTCGATGGATTTGTCCTTGTGCAGGCACAACCGGGCGGGCAAGACTCGTCGAAAACGCCGAAACCTTGCCTTGAGATCGCGAAGTTAGGCTACTTCATCGGCACATGGCAGAACTCGGGTGAGGTGAAAGCAACCGAGTATGGACCGGCAGGCAAGCTCAGCGGTACCAACCGACGTGAATGGATACTGGGCGGTTTCGCGCAACTCTTGCACCACGAGGAGAAAAATCCTTCGGGCAATCACACCAACGTCTCGATCGTCGGCTACGACCCGGAAAAGAAGGTCTATCGAAGCTATTCCTTCGGTGAGGGCGGGCACGTAAGCGAGTCAGAAGGCATACTCGAGGGCGACACGTGGATCTGGACCGGCGATTTCGAGGTGAACGGCGTGCGAATTAAGACGCGCAGCGTCATCACCCCAAGATCGTCTACCTCGTATGACTGGAAATGGCAGACGGCGCGGCCCGACAGTGATTGGTTGACGGTTCAGGAAGGCACCTCCACGAAAACGCAATAGTGCCAGACCTTGAACGCGCGGACCCAAGCTGACACTGAGGACGACGTTGAGCGTCACGTGAGTCTTCAAGAAGACACAGCGTGAGACGGATTGCAATCCTGCTCGTAGCGTCGCTGGGGTTGGCGGGACCGGCATGGGGTCAGACCACGCCCGGGCTGCGCGTTCGGCCTCTGTTATCTGGATGCATCACCACGGCATTTGTTGGAGTCACAGTCGTGCCGATGGACTCACGCCGCATCTTGCCTGACCAAGTCGTGCTGGTTCAGGGTGAACACATCCTTGAGCTCGGTCCCCGCAATGTTGTTCACGTGCCACGAGAAGCAAAACGCATAGAAGGCCACGGGCTTTTCCTCCTGCCGGGACTTGCCGACATGCACGTGCACCTTATGGAAGGCGACGCCTACTTCCCACTCTTCCTCGCGAACGGCGTCACGACCGTCCGCAATATGGCGGGGGGACCCGATGTAGCCGAGCTGCGTGATCGAGTCAAGAATGGAGACCTAATCGGTCCGACCATTTATACGGCTGGACCGATCCTGGATGGGTTCCCGCCGGTCTGGGAAGGCAGCGACGTCGTAACCACCGCCGACCAGGCTCGCCGTGCGGTCGAGAAACAGAAGAATGCAGGTTATGACTTCTTAAAGGTTTACGACAACCTGCTGCCGACCGCCTACGAGGCGATCATTGAAGCAGCCGCACAAGCGCGTATGCCTGTCGCGGGTCACGTGTCACCCCACATTGGTCTTAAGCGCGCGCTGGATGCGCATCAGCGGTCGATTGAACACTTGACTGGATACTTCGAATGGCTGCAAAGCGATCGGTCCCCTTTCAAGGCAGAAAACGATCATGAAACCTTTCCACATCCAGCTCACTTGCTAGCGAAACGTCAACCTCTTGCGGACTGGGTGGATGAAACGCGCATTCCGCGAGTTGCTGCGGCGACGGCGAAGGCCGGCACTTGGAACGTGCCCACCCTGGTGGTGTGGCGCAACATGACACCTCCCACAGACCTCGATGCCGCTTGGAAAAGACCGAACATGGGTTATGCGACCGCCATGCTCCGAGAGTGGTGGAATTCCGACAATGGCTCCGCCCACAGTGAGGCCGCTTACACGCCTGACGATTGGGACGCTAAGCGGCGCGGTGATGCCGTGCGAGATAAGATCGCCAGCGCCCTACACAATGCAGGCGCCCGGCTGTTGGTAGGAACTGACACCCCACATCCCTTTGTCTTGCCCGGCTTCTCAGTGCACGAGGAGTTATCGAACTTTGTGAGTACAGGAATGTCACCTTATGAGGCACTCAAGGCGGCGACGGTGGATGTCGCGGAGTTTATGAGCGTCCCGGGGGAGTTTGGCGCAGTCAAGCGCGGCGCACGAGCCGACTTGATCCTAGTCGAAGGCAACCCGCTGGACGATGTGCGGAACACTTCACGGATCAGCGGCGTGATGGTTCGCGGCCACTGGCTATCGCGGGAAGCTCTGCATCGTGGCCTCGATGCCAGACAACCTTCTGCTCTCTTAGAGTAGTCGCGCAGAAGAGCCATGCGCGAATTCGCGCGATCACTGCTGGCGCTGAAACCCGTACGTCAAGAGTTCGTCGGTTAGCTCGACCAAACTAAGAAAATCTCAACGATTAGCACCCGCCGGGAACATTACCTTCTCGGGGGCAGCGTTGAGTGCGGCCAGAAGTTTCTTAATCAATCGAGTTTTCACACGACCTGCTTCACGCGGTGCGACCAGATAGCGGACAATGGCTTCCAGCCAAGTGTTTTCGCTTACCCGGAAAAAAACGCGCGGTCGCTCGCGCACTTCGAGTTCGTCGACGGGTGTCCGGGCAAGCAAGTCTCGAAATGTTTCGATCCGTTCGATCATTTCCTCGCCTAGTTCTTCCTCTGTAATTTTTTGCATTGTACTGGCGATGAATTCCAGATCAGCGTTGAAGGCGACATAGAACTTGATCTCGTTCCAAACGTACGGAAAAAGCGGCCACGAATAATTATAAACAATCTCGTCGAGCACTTTCTCATTCGGAAACTTGATCAGCCGACCGCTCGGATGATCGCCGGAAAGATATTTGCCGCCGAATTCCCAGAGAGTGGTGTCAAGATACCCCACGTCAATTACGTCGCCCGTGGCTTCGCCGATTTGTATGCGATCACCCACGCGGAAAGGCTGGCGGACGAGAATGTAAATCCAGGCGATGAAGCTTTTCATCGGGGTTTGGACAGCAAGCCCGATGATCACGGAGCCAATACCGAGTGCCGCAAGCGCTCCATACCAATTGACGAAAATGATCGATATAGCGATGACCATGACAATAAGCGCGACGACCAAATGCATTACACGCTGAAGTGTGAAACGGGTGGAAGAATCCTCGATCCGGCCCAGCCCATAAACTGAAATAACTCGCGCGATGGCAAGGACCACCACGATCAGCGCTGTGCTGCGTAGAATTCGCTCAACCACGCCGACACTTGCTTGCGGTAGGGGAACTAGCCTGGAGCTAACGAGAAGGTATAGTGCGGCGCAACCTAACAAGATAAGCGCTTGAATAATGAACCAGAACTTGTCTTTCCCGCGCGCCTTGACCGCGTCGGCACGCTTTTCGCCAGTGGTCCGCTGCAGTTCCTTGCGAACTTCGGGCCTCTTTGAGATTTCCTCCGCAGTTTCGGCCATCACTATTAAAATCGCATTCGGCGAAGAAATGGGTGGCACAATACTGGTATCTGGCGCGATGGCTTGGGAAGCCGCTGAAGGTCTGGGCGGAATCGATTCTCATATGTGCTGTCAAACACCGATATTGCGGAGTTGCTTGCCCGACGGGCTGAGCGCGAGAGTGGTATTCTCTCACGTGCGTTTCGCCGAGCGGCTCGCAGCGCTTTTTTGTGGCCGGAAGAGGTAGCTCAAGTTGCAGAGCAAAACCGATCACTGACCGAACTGCGCGCAATTGGTCCGTTTATCGAGAAACAAATTCGACGCTGGCTTGATAAGCCTCCGCGAGTGTCCAAAAGGATTCCCCCAATTCGCCGCGACTTCATTTCGCTGGCTGACGCAAGACGATTACTCGCGCTAAAGCCGGCATGGTCAACGAGGTTGTGCGGCGATTTGCAAATGCACACCTGCTGGAGCGACGGATCAGGCACGATTGCTGAAATGGCCGATGCAGCGATGGCTAGGTCGTATGAATACATTGCGATCACTGATCATTCGCAAGGCTTAAAAATTGCCGGCGGCATCAATGAGCGCACATTGAAAAAACAGGCAAACGAAATCGCAAAGCTCAACAAGTTACTTCGAAAATCCGGCAAAGACTTGGTAGTACTTCGATCTGTCGAGATGAACCTGAACAGGCGCGGCAAAGGCGACATGTCTCCTGAGTCACTATCAGCTTTGGATCTCGTTTTGGGATCCTTCCATTCATCCTTGCGGATGGTTGATGACCAAACCAAGCGTTACCTTGCGGCGCTGCGCAACCCATACATTCAAATTCTGGGTCACCCGCGAGGCCGTATCTATAACTATCGCCTCGGCCTGAAGGCAGACTGGCCACGTGTTTTGCAGAGGCTGCCATCCTTAACAAGGCACTGGAAATCGACTGTTACCCGGATCGACAGGACGTGAATGTTGAGTTGCTCAAATTCGCGCGAGAGTATGGAACACGTATCTCGCTAGGCACAGACGCTCATCATCCGTGGCAGCTGGAGTTTATTGAGCTTGGTCTCGGGGCTGCGATTCGAGCGGCAGTCCCAGCAGGGCAAATCGTCAACTTCCTGTCGATTCGAACGCTGAGGAACTGGGTACACACTGTACGAAAAGAACAGGAACGCTAAGTGCAGTTAGCGCCTATTGGTGTCGAGACTCAATCAGTTAGAGTCTCAAGTCCGCTTAAAATGCAGCCGAATTATGGGACTCCCCGGCCTCTCCAGCCAAAAACAAAGAAAAGCACGCACATTACCAGGAATATAAAGAATAAGACCTTTGCAATTCCCGCTGAGGCCACCGCGATTCCACCAAATCCAAACACCGCCGCTATTAGCGCAATTATTAAAAACGTTACAGCCCAACCTAACATTTTCTCACCTCCTTTTAAGAATTGAATCGAATTAACTGGTAACTGCGCGTGTCGTTGATTTCAAAGTTGCCATTGAATAGGAGAACGACCTAGGGATGCGCGCGGCGACTGCTAAAAGGATGGTTTCTGACGTTGGCCAACAGGCACAAGGTCTTTGTAAGTGTCATATCAGCTCAGAAATTCTGCGAGCGGCTCCATTGGTTTGATGTGCGCGCAGAGAATCTTAAAAGCGGCTAAGATCGGAACAGCGAGAATAATGCCAACGATTCCCCATATCCAGCCCCAGAAAGTAAGCGAGAGCAGAATGATCACCGGATTCAAAGTAAGGGAGCGACCCATAATCCATGGGGTGATGAAACTTCCCTCCAAGACGCCAAAAGAGAGATATACCGCAGGAAAGACAAAGGCATACCCCAAGCTATCGAAGCTTAGAGCGGCGCCGATGGTCATGCAGATAATGCCTGTCAGGGCTCCTAAGTAAGGAACGAAATTAAGCAGTGCCACCATCACGCCCCACATTACCGGGTTTCGCAGCCCAAGCAGTCCTACTGCGGTCCCCACAGCCACGCCAAGGCATACATTAATCGCCGTGACAGTGAATAGGTAACGAGAGATCTGCGCCTCAATGTCATGCGCGATACCGACGGCCGGCTTCTTATCCGAGAGCGTGGGCAACAACTTGACTAGTTTGGCAATAAACGCCTGGTCGTAGACCAGTAAGAAATAGAGCAGGATCAACGACAGAACAGCACTGGCAATAAACTCCGGCGTCCGCATGAAAAGCACTTCAGCAATCGGACGCCGCTTCAGTTCTACGCCTTTAGTTTGCGCATTCGTCGAAGCCAGCTTTTCG
>WNFX01004253.1_pt1 | contig 14095 bp, 14 predicted proteins | sample 5400111 | NCBI WGS metagenome assembly WNFX01 (sample SAMN13153363, study PRJNA577476) | soil metagenome | isolation source: 40 cm soil or saprolite under grassland replicate 1 | place: USA:California | collected 2016-06-15 | reverse complement strand
AGGCGCGTCGCCAACGAATGACAGGATCGGGAATCGCGCTGCTGGCTGTCGATCCCGCAGTCGGCAACGTGACTAGTGTTCGTATGACGCAGAGCTGTGGAAGCGTCGTCCTGGATAATGCAACGCTCGACGCCTTACGGAGATGGCGTTTTAAGCGAGGCAGCGCGCTGAGCGTAGAAGTGCCGATTACATACACGCTCACGGGGGCGTCGTATTAGCGTTCAGCCTTTTGCGGCGTGTTATTCTTTTCGTTCATAAAGGATGCCAAAATCGATGCGAGGCGGGAAAATAAAGACAAGGCAACACTTTGAGGAGGTTATAAAGCGATTCGAAATTCCGCTTCTTCAATACGCTGGGCGCATAATTGGCGACAGGGAACAAGCAAGAGATGTTGTTCAGGAAACGTTCATAAAATTTCAGCGCAATGGCGCGCTGCGTCGAGATGATCAACCTGCAACATGGCTATTTACGGTTTGTAGAAATAGAGCGCTGAATGTTTGTCGAAAGGAGAGGCGAATCATGTATCTCGACGAGGAACTGATTGAAGCGCGCGACAGCGAGCAGCCGATGCCTTTTGACCAACTGGAACAAAAGGAAGCGACGGGATTCCTGTTGCGGATCGTCGCCACACTGCCGGCACGGCAGCAGGAAGTGCTTCAACTCAAATTCCAAAACGACCTTAGCTATCAGCAGATTGCCGACATCATGAAGACGACAGCCAACAATGTCGGAGTCCTGCTTCACACTGCACTTAGGGCGCTACGGCAGCGCTATGGAGAAAGCGCGCGAGATTTTATTCCATTTAAACCAACAACCACTAAAAGAAAATGAACCTGAATGATCCGAAATTAACCGCATATGCGCTCGACGAATTGGATGAGCCGGAAAGATCGGCAATCTCGCGCGCGGTCGCCGAATCGGCAGAGGCGCAGCGGTTCGTAGACGAAATACGAGGGCTCGCGAGTGCGCTCAAAAGCGAATTCGCCGCCGAGATTGAAAAACAACCGCCAGTACTTTCAAGCTTAACCGAGAGCGTCTTGGAACTCGCCCAGGGTTCTGGCCGGACTGAACTCAGCCGCACTTTAACAGATATCCACGATGATGCTTGGTTTTGGTCCATCGCACGTCCGCTCGCAATTGCGGCCGTGCTTGCACTCTTGGCCGTCGTTTCTGGCGTTGCGGTCTTTTCGTTAAGGCGTGAAGGCGTTCAGGTCGCGCAAAGCGAATGGGCCAGACTTCCGGCTGTTCCACTAAAGCCTGCGGATGTCGAAGGCGAGTTTCAAACGCCAATGGATGCTGCTGCGTCTCCGGCAGCGGCGGCAGCGCGTTCACCGTCTGCCGCTGCTCCGGCGAAGATGAGCAAGCAGGTCGCGAGCAAAGCTGCCTCTTTGAACTACTCGGTCGCGCAAGCGTCTGTTTCTGCGGGGCTCGCGCAAGCGCCCGTCTCGGCGGTTCGAGAGTGGGAAAGATTTCGCGAGGTTCGCGCGCCGAGCGGTGAGTTTAACACTGCTGCGTATGATCACATTGTCGAGAACCCGTTTCTCAACGCGAAAGATAATCCGCTTTCGACCTTCTCGATTGATGTGGACACCGCGTCGTATTCGAACATGCGGCGCTTCATCAACGAAGGATCGTTACCGCCCAAGGACGCAGTACGTGTGGAGGAGATGATTAATTACTTCACCTATGATTACGCGCAGCCGAGTGACGACAAGCCGTTCGCGGTACACGTCGATGTGGCGACTTGCCCGTGGGAGACATCGCATCGGCTCGTGCGGATTGGACTCAAGGGAAAAGAAATCGCAACGGACAAACGCGGCCCGAGCAATCTGGTTTTTCTTCTCGACGTTTCGGGATCAATGACGCCGCGGGAACGATTGCCGCTGGTGAAACAGGCTATGCGATTGCTGGTCGAGAAGCTGACGGAGAATGATCGCGTGGCGATCGTAGTTTACGCTGGCGCGTCGGGATTAGCGTTGCCCTCGATCACGGGCGATCACAAGGAACAAATTCTCGAAGCGCTGGAAAATTTACAGTCGAGCGGCTCGACAAATGGCGCTGAGGGAATCCAGCTGGCCTACAAAATTGCGGCGGATAATTTCATCAAGGGTGGCGTAAACCGCGTGATCCTCGCCACCGATGGCGACTTCAATGTGGGCGTCACAAATCAAGGCGATCTCATTCGCCTGATCGAAGAAAAAGCAAAGAGTGGCGTTTTTCTGAGCGTGCTCGGCGTGGGGACCGACAATTTGAAAGACTCCACGATGCAGAAATTGGCCGACAAAGGGAATGGCAATTACGCCTATCTCGATTCGGTTGACGAAGCGCGGAAAGTGCTTGTGCAACAGATGAACGGTACGCTGGTGACAATCGCAAAGGACGTGAAGATCCAGGTGGAGTTTAATCCGGCGCGGGTCGCCTCTTATCGCCTCATCGGCTATGAAAAACGGATGTTGCGCAAGGAAGATTTCAACGACGACAGAGTCGACGCGGGGGAAATCGGCGCAGGGCACACGGTGACGGCTTTGTATGAAGTGGTTCCCGTTGGCGCCGTGAGCAACCCCGCCGCGAGTGTACCGCCGGTCGATCCTCTGAAGTACTCGTCCGACGAAAGATCCGCCTCTACACCGTTAACGTCTTCCAACGAGATGCTCACCGTAAAGTTGCGCTACAAGAAACCGGATGGAGACAGGAGCGAATTAGTGGAACGCGCCGTGACTGACACCGGCGGAAACTTCGGAAACGCGCCGGTTGATCTAAAATTCGCCGCCGCGGTCGCTGAGTTTGGAATGATTTTGCGCGATTCTGAGTACAAGGGAAATGGAACGTTTGCAGCGGTGCTCGAGTGGGCACAGGAAGGAAAGGGGAGCGATGCGACCGGTTATCGCGCAGGATTTATTGAACTCGTGCGAAAAGCGCAGGCGCTGAAGAGAGGCTAAAGCGGCGCGAGCTGATACAGCTGCAAGCGTGTCGCAATCTAGATATTCTCTGCTGTTTCTGTCGTGGCGACCGGTTTAACTCGCATGGCCAGGAACGCACCCAGAAGCAGAACAGCGGCGCTCCAAATCTGAGCGTGAGTCAGCCGTTCGTGGAAAATCCAGGCGGAGAGCGCCATCGCGATCGCCGGACAAAGAAGCTGGAGGGTTTGGGACAGCGCGACTCCGATTTCGTGTATCGCCACATAATACAAAACATGAGCGAGCGTGATGCAGGTCACAGCGGAAATCACGAGAACAAGGTTGGCCTGCACGCCTGCGTGGATCGGCGTGTCGATCTTACCAAAGGTGAGGGTGAGAGGAAAAAGCAGCGCTGAAGTGATCAAGCTAATCAGGCCAAAGCTGCGGATCGACCCGAGCCGCGCTGATGGGCGCTTAATCAGAACCCCGTACAGCGCCCAGCAAAACGTTGCGCTAAAAGCAATAAACAATCCGGGTAACGCGATATGTCGGTCGTGCGATTGCGCATTCGTCTGGAACCAGATCACGCCGAACGCGCCGACCAATCCCAGCAAGGTGCCAATTTGAAATTGCCATTGCCGAATGATGACGCGTTCCTCTGGGAAAAATGCCAGCGCCAACAGCGCTGTAAAAATAACAGACGCCCGAGTGAATATCGAATACACACCAGGACCCATGTAGAAAAGGGCCATCACCTGAGTGACTTGATGGATTACATTCGGCAGGCACGGCAGAAGGCAAAGCCGAATTGCGCGCAGGTCGATCCTCGGTCCGCCGCGGTGCATCTGACAAAGCACCAGCGGCGCGATCGCAATGCAGGCCACTGAATAACGATAAAAATTTTGCGCCCACGGATCGTAAAAGCGATTCAAATAGTACATGAAAAGCGACGGCAATGACCAGATGGCAACCGTGGCGAAGACTGCGGCGTAGCCTTTCGAGAGGTTGGCACCCCGGCGCACATCCGCAGTCTTCGTGAGGGAACTTGGTTGCTTCATCACTTTGCTATTTCGACGCGTTAATTTGCTCGCCTACAAACGATAAATTGGTCAAAACGTAGGCCGAAAGGACAAATGAATATGTTGAACAAGCAAATAATCACTATCGCGACAGTGTCATTTCTGTGGCTTGCAGCTGTTCAAATCGCGCACGCGAAGAAGCCATCGGGGGGCGGCGGGAACCACATGCAGCGCGGGATCGAGCTCGCCCAACAAAAACATTTTGATGCCGCAGTCGGCGAATTTACCAAGGCGATTGAAGCGAACCCAAAAGATCCTCGTGGTTATGCAAATCGCGGGACGGCGTATCGCCAGGCGGCACGTGCTGCTGTGGCGGCGGGAGATTCGGAAGGCGCATCGACCAGATATCAGGCTGCGCTCGCGGACTTTTCAAAATACATAGAAGTCGCGCCCAAAGATGCGTCCGGCTATATCGAACGCGGTGAGACCCAGGTCGAGCTTAAACAGTACGACCCGGGCCTGGCTGATCTGAACAAAGCGGTGGAACTAAGGCCAGACGACCTCACCGCGCTTAAGTTCCGGGGCTTCGCTGAGCTCGGACTCAGCCAGTGGGATAAGGCGGTCGCCGATTTCACGGCGTTCATCCAAAAAAAACCGGACGATCTGCAGAGTTATGATCGGCGCGCCTTAGCATTACGGGGTTTGAAAAACTACGACGCAGCCATTGCCGACTACACGTTTCTCCTGAGCAAGAATCCGAACGATGTGGAGGCGTTGACGAAGCGGGGCTACACTTACAGTCTGGCGCTGCAGTACGAAAACGCCATTCCCGATTACGAGGCCGCGCTAAAGATAAACCCGCAGGACAACGATACCTTCCAGCGCTTGCAATATGCGCAGTCGATGCTCGCGAAAAAGAATGCATCTCCTCCACCAGCTGCTTCGCCATCTCCTACTCCGACGCCCGAAAAACCAAGTCTGATCGCTTCGATCAAACCGCTTTACGTCGGAATTGCCGTCATCGTGCTGATAATAATTGCTGTAATCGTGCGATTACTCACGCGAGGAAAACCTGAAGGAACAAGCAGCATGATCCGCTGAAAGCGCGGGGGCTGTAGTGTCCGCTGTGCTCAGCGACGTGCATTTTCTGCGTACAGGTCGGATGCGCCGAGGACGGCCCGGCGCGCAAGAGATGATTTGGTATCCGGGTGTTTGTGCGCGAACTCGTTCAAGCGCTTCCGAGTAATGACGTGCATTATTGGCGGGCAACGCTATCTCAAACGTTTTCGGACGAGAAGCCGCTTCTCGAATGTCAGGCGTCAGATATCAGATGTCAGATTACCATCTACCTTTTAAAGGGGAAGCCATGATTCAAAGCGGGCGTATACGCGGCGTGCTGGCGCCGGTCGTTACCCCGTTCAAGGCTGATCTCGCGCCTGATAGCCAACGATTCATCGCGCATTGTAAGTGGCTGCTATCACACAACTGCGGACTTGCCGTCTTCGGCACGAACAGCGAGGCGAACTCGCTGTCGATGGAAGAACGCGCAATGCTCCTCGACGAGCTGGTTGCGGCCGGGGTCGATCCGTCGCGCATGATGCCGGGAACCGGCTGCTGCTCGATCATGGAAACGGTCAAGCTCACCGCACAGGCGGTCGAGCACGGTTGCGCGGGCGTGCTGATGCTGCCGCCTTTCTATTACAAGGATGTCGATCAAGAAGGTCTCTACCGCTATTTCAGCGAAGTTGTGCAGCGCGTCGGTGATGCGCGACTGAAAATATATCTCTACCACATTCCGCCAGTCGCGGTGGTTGGCATCACCACGGGATTAGTCGAGCGCCTCCTTGCGGCCTATCCGAATGCAATCGCCGGGATGAAAGACAGCTCGGGCGATTGGAAGAACACCAAAACTTTTCTCGACGCGTTTGCAGTCCGAGCTCGCCACGAGACGAGTTCGAAATCCCAAACTCCAAGCTCCAAATCCCAGGGAAGCTCCAAGATCCAACATCCAAAAGATGAGGGGACGTTTGGTGCTCGCCGCGGTGGCGGTATCGATAACGAAAATAGCTTCGATCTTTTTGTTGGCAGCGAATCATTTCTGCTCGCCAATATACGCCATGGCGGCGTCGGTACCATTTCCGCGACCGCCAACATTAACCCGGCCGCCATTCACAAGCTTTACAAACAGTGGAATACCGCGGATGACGCGGATCAACAGCAATCAAAATTAAATACCGTGCGTGGAGTCTTCAGTAGCAGAAAGTTTCCGTCGATGATCGCGGCATTGAAACAGGCCATTGCGATCTACGCGGACGATCCTGCATGGCGGACGGTGCGGCCGCCGTTGGTCGAACTGACAGCCGAGCAGGCAAAGACACTCGCCGCGGAACTCAAAGCGATCGCGTTCCGATGGGAAACGAGGAAGTAAGAAGGAAGAATTAGGAGGGAAGAATCAAAGAGAAGTAGAAATTAAGAATTAAGAAGGAAAAATTAAGAAGTTTGTTTGGAGCGTTTCAGAATAGTTACGAAAATTGCGATCAATTCTCGCATTCATTCGTTCGGCTCCCGCCTCACTCTCCGCTACCCGCGCGGCGTTACCGTGCATGTCGCTCACCCCAGTCGCTCCATTCCTGCCTGAGAGTTGAGGGCTTGTCTGCAGTTATGCAGCTCGCTTCCGCGAGCAGATCAAGCCAGTGCGCTGTTTGATTCGCTGCTCGCTATCAGCTCTCCCGCCACCCACGCGGATTTGACCATCTATGTCGCGGCCTCCAAGCACGCTCCATTCTTCAAGCTCTCGCAGACAATCGCCGCATTTCGAGACAAATTCATTCGTTCACCTCCCCGGCTCACTCCCGCTACCCTCACGGCGTTACCGTGCATGTCGCTTGTCCCGTTCGCTCCATTCAGCTTTGGTGCGGCCGCGTAAGCTTCGCAATAGTTCGCTCCAACAGATGTGCCAGAACGGAGAACCTGTTTGCCGATTACTTGTACTTTCGTTGTCTTCGGTAATGCGGAAAAGAGCCGGATTATCTGGAGTGCAAAACGTTTGGGTTCGCACCGCAAGATCATTTTCTTCCTTGCATTGAAACTCGCTCCACTCCCGATATCGCTGGCTGTTACCCTCACAGCTTTACCTTCTATTGTCGCTCCCCCAGTCACTCCATTCTTACTTCTTACTTTGAAGCCCGACACGCTGAAAAGCGTCTTTATGCCGGCAGGCGGGTCCAAAAGCTTTGGGAGATACGAATTATAGGGGAAAGGAGGGATAATGAGGATACTGACATTAACAGTAATATTGGGGTTACCGCTTATGGCGTTAGGCCAGACGGAGCCACAACAGACGACGACGCAGGGGCAGACGAAAGAAACGGAGGCGACAGCGCCTGCGAAAGTGAAGAAGATGCGCCCCGCGCAGGAGCAGAGCAAACCGCAGGCAAAACCTGAGACGGGCACAGCCGTAAAGGGACAGACGGACGTTAAGGGTCGCGCTCCGGACGTAAACAGGAATGAGCCTGGGGCACGTTCGAGCACGAGCCAGACGAACGTAAATCAATCGACGAGCCAGACGACGACGGTGAACAAGCAAGAGTTCAGGTCGCGTCACAGCGAAGTGTTCAGTCTTGGGCGGCATCCGAAAGAGTTCTTCGTCCAACGATTTGGGGCGAACCATTTCCGGCTGATTGGGAACACTTACTTCGCGTTCGTGGACGGCTGCTGGGTCGCGGTTGACGTGGACGGCTTTGTATACACGGAACGCGTGATCTGCGCGGGCGATCCGGACTTTGTTGTGATTGACTAGCGCATCCTCTGCGCCACACAAAAGCGCTCCGCTGGAAATGCGGGGCGCTTTTTTTGCCATCAATGGGAGTCCTGTACTTTTTCCGACGATTGTTTGCCGAACCAGCGGAATGCGGATTCGCCTTTTCCCAAAGGCTCGCCGGTTAAACTTAAGTGTTGGTTCTTAATTGAAACTCGCTCACTCCCGCTGTCGCTCGCTGTTACCCTCACAGCTTTACCTTCTATGTCGCTCCTCCCAGTCGCTCCATTTTTCATTCATCCTTCTACCTTTTACGCATCATTGCGGAATTGGTTTTCTGGGCGATAGTGGGAGGTCTTCGAAGCCAGAAGTACGAAGGAGGAAAATCAGCCTCCGGTGCGCGCCAAAAATCGGTGCGACGTTGGTGCCATTATAGAAAGTCAGAATCAATTATGAAAGCCGATCTCATTAAAGCCGCCTCCAAAGTAATCACTAACCAGCAAATTTTGGTGAACATGGTTTCACGCCGCGTGCGACAGCTTTCGCTCGGTCATCGTCCTCTCGTGGAATATGCTCCGGGGCTCCGTGAAGCCGATATCGCGTTAACCGAGATCGCTAACGGAAAACTGACGTTCGAGTCGACCTTGGGTGAGAATGGAACCGCTGAGCCGCCCGCACGGGTCGTGCTGTTCCCCGGTGTCACGCCGAGAAAAAACGCCAAAAAAGCTGCTTAACGAAGATTGGCCCCCGATGAGGGTGGCCGTGTTTTCGTTGGCATTCAGCGTGGCTATTCCAGCTGCCGCGGCGCGCGAGTGGTCCAATTATTCGTCGATTGCGCCGCTTGTTCTTCGCCGTCCCCCGGGTGCCCTGTTGCGGAATGGAAACCGGAGCCGTCCACATGCCAGCGATTGCACGATTCTACTGTTGGCGATCGATGCCGCCTCACGCGGGTGGGGAAAATTACAGGAAGGGCCTGAATAGATCGCGCGCCTTCAACGACTAAACATTATTATTATGAAAAAACTTACCAGTTTACTGATAGGCTGTTCGCTGGCACTGGCTGGAGCCGCGTTGGCGCAACAGCCAGTCGAACAGCAGTCACCATCAAAGGGCAAGCGTGCCCCGGAAAAAGCGCACCCCGCGACTCAAGCACAGCCTGGCGCGAACGCGGTCAAGCCTCAGGAGAGGCCAGCGAAGCAAACCGGAGCGATGAAGGAACACGGCGCGATGAATCAGCACGGAGCTACGAATCAGCCCGGTGCAGAAAAGAGCCGAAAAACTCACGCGGGCCACGAATCTGCAACCGCCCCAGAAACGAACGTTTCCGGTCAAGCGACCGGCGGCGCGACGAATGAGCCGGGTGCCGGAAAAGGCCCCAAGGGTCGGGCGCACGAGGAATCTGCAAATTCGCCCGCGCCGGGAACGGATGTTTCCGGTCAATCGCCCGGCGCAAAGCAGCACGCTGAGCAGCAGCGAAAAGGTATGAAGGGCGCTACTCCGGCAGCGCCGGGTGCGGCTGCGGCGAGTGCAGCTCCGTCAGTTCCGGCAGGCGGCCAACAAAACGCGCAGGCTAATGCGGGAGCCAAGGCGAAGAAGCCCGAACCTCAGCAGGTACAGCAGATCAAGGCACAGCACGCGAACTTCCGTGCGCAACCAAAGCCGCAACAGGTTCCGCCGGTTACCTTCAACCAGAACTATCGAATTCAAGGAAGCGATCGCTGGCAGGGTCCGCAATACGAAGTGTTCCGCTCTTATCATCCGGAACGGCACGATGAGGGCTGGTATCGATCGCATTTTGGCCGCGTGGAGTTGATCGGTGGCGGTTACTATTACTTCAACAGCGGCTACTGGTATCCGGCGTGGGGCTACAATCCTTCATCCGAGTATTATGCTTATGATGGCCCGATCTATGTGGGTCAACATGCTGAGCCACCGGACAGGGTGATCGCGGACGTGCAAGCCGTGCTACAGCAAATGGGCTATTACAAGGGTGAGGTGGATGGATTGCTCGGGCCATTGACGCGGGAGGCGCTTGCTGCCTATCAGGCCGATCAGGGACTCACAGCGACGGCGGCGATCGATGAGCCGACGCTCAATGCCCTCGGGATGTCATAACATAAGCTAATTTACGACAAGTCGCCGGGGCGCAGGAATGCCTCGGCGGCTTTTTTGTTTCAGGTTACGTCAGAATAATGGGCGAGAATATCTGCGGGATCTTTGAAGACGGCGGTCGCGCCAGCGGCGCGGAGAATGTTTGCGTCGGTGCCTCCGCATGTGACGCCGATCGATCGTAAACCGGCTCGGGCTGCGGCTTCGACGTCGAAGCGCGTGTCGCCGAGCACGATCGATTCATTGCGCGCGAGCTCAAATTTGTCCACGCACGCAGTGAAAATGTCGGGCGCCGGCTTTGAGCGCTCGGCTTCGTCGCCCGAGACATAGCCCTCGATCAAGTGATCGATCTTGAGAAGATCGACGTAATACTCGGTGTCTTTCTGTTTTCCGGAGCTCGCCAGCACGATCCGTTTGCGATCGTCTTTGATTCGCTCGAACAACTCGCGCACGTTCGGGAACGGTCGCACCTTCGGCAGATATTCTTTCCGGAAAATTTCGGAGCGGTAATCGTCGAGCTGTTTCCCAAAGCGTCTCATTTCGTTCGCGGTCAAAAATTGCGGAATGTATTGATCCGAGCCTTTGCCAATCTGATCGCGCAACGCTTCGATTGGAAATGTTTTGCCGAAATGACGAAACGCCCTGTCCCACGATTGCACATGCAGGTCGTTGGAATCGACCAGGGTGCCGTCGATGTCGAAGATGAAAGCGCGAAGCGACATTCGGAAGTAAGACGTAAGACGTAAGAAGTAAGAATCAAGAAGCCCGGATCCCTGAGTTCAATAAATTAACGGAAGCAGCCGCCAGGGAGTTTGTTGTTGGTAAGCCCGATATTGGTCGCCGAATTCGTATACGAGAAATTCTTCTTCGGCACGGATTCGCGCGATGATGGGCACGCACATCGCCGCGGTTAAGAGCAGACCGATGACGCTCCGAAAGACGATCGCCCAACCCGCCATCGCCAGTAACGCTCCGAGATAACTGGGGTGCCGGACGAACCGGTAAAAGCCGTCGGTCTTCAGGCGGTGATTGGGTTGCACCGCGACCAAGATGCTGAAGCGGTGGCCGAGCTCAAAGACGGTGGCGACACGCACGAATCCGCCGATGGCGGTGATGATCAGCCCGACGTAGCGGACAATGTCGCCGTCAATCGTCCAACGATCGAGACGATCGAGATGCGGCGGCAGCCACGCGAACACGATCGCAATGATAATCAACGGAACCAAAATCCAGCGGCTGGAGGGATCTTCGCGCCAGCCGATTCCGAGACCGCTGCTTCCGGAAAAGGCGTAAGCGATTGCGCCGGCCAAGGCCAAAATGATTACGCCAGTGCGCGCCGGATTGGAAAAGAAAGTTGCCCAATCGCCCCAGCCCCAGATCGTGAGCGCAAGAAGCGGCAGCGTGCCGCCGATTCCGAAAGCGAGGTTCTTTACGGTGGGATTCATTAAGAAGATGAAGGCAGAATTAAGAAAGAAGAAGGAGGAGACTCCAAGTCCGGACGGAGAAGTAAATTAAGAACGGAGCGACTGGGAGTGTAATCGGGAATTCACAAGTTGATGGCGGATCGTCATGATGAAAGAAATGAATCCGCGTCACGACCCGCCTTCGCCAAGCCTACGGGCGCGGCAGGAAGAGATCTCGTCGATGTTGCCGGCAGATCTAAATTCGCTGCCGCGGCTCCATGGGTTTCGGTTGCGCGGGATGCAGATGACGCGGTTGGAAACTTTCATCGACGCAGCGTTCGCATTCGCCATTTCGATGTTAGTGATCGCCGCCCAGCAGATCCCCGATAACATCCAGGCGCTCCTGGCGGCATTCAAAAATGTACCGACCTTTATCTGTAGCATCGCCGTGCTGGGCATCTTCTGGCGGGGTCATTGGTTGTGGAGCCGGCGTTACGGTCTCGAAGACGGCCCCTCGATTTTGATCAGCTGGGTGATGATCGTTACGATCCTCATCTTTATCTACCCATTGAAGGCAATTTTCGGGGCGATGTGGTACCTTCTGAGCAATGGCCAGGTCGGCCGGCCGTTCTCGCTTCACACCACCGAATCGCAGGCGAGAACGATCTTTGCGATTTACGCGCTCGGCTTGATTGCCATTTCCGCTGAAATCCTGCTCCTGAATCTTCGCGCCTGGCAATTGTGTGAGCCGTTGCGATTGAATGCGCGGGAAAGACTGGTGACGCGCGGTGAACTGACCGGGTGGAGCATCCCGGTGAGCGTCGGGATCGTGTCGCTGTTGTTTGCGCTTACTTTACCGGCAGGACAGATCCAATGGAGCGGCTGGGTTTATTTCTCGATGATCATCCTGGTGCCGCTGCACGATTTCTTCCACAAGCGCGGGCTGAAAACGGTGCAAGACGGCAGCTAGGACGCAAGATGCGGGACAGAAGGAGCGAGGGAGTTTCAATTAAGAAGGAGGAAGGCGGAAAGTTGATCGCTCAGAGTTGATCCACCTTCGGCAAGGCTACTCCGAAAGCTTTCGCGAGGAGGCAACTGCGATGAGCGGCTACGGTTCTAAACGCGCCGTTAAGACCTCGCAGTCCGATCCGTAATCTTTCGCGACGCAGTTTGTAAAATAGATCACTTTGCCATCGGTAGACCAGCGTGGCGCTGTTCCGCGTCCTTCCGTGTTCGCGACCAGACGCGGGTCCGTGCCATCCGCGTTCATGACGAAAATCTGGTAGCCGTGGCCACGGCGGTTCGAGGCGAACGCAATCTTCCTGCCATCAGGCGACCATGCCGGCCAGCCGTCGAAGAACGGGTTGTTGGTAAGATTGCGCGGGTTTGAGCCGTCGCCATTGGCCAGAAAGACTTCCGAGTTCTCGTCACCAATGATCTTGCGGAACGCGATATGTTTCATGTCGGGCGACCACGAACCGTAAGTATTGATCCCGCCCGTGATAAGGGGCGTGATTTTCTTCGCGGCGAGATCGACGGCGTTGATGTTAGCGGAATTTTTCTTCGGCGGTTCCAGGTCGTCGTTCGTACAATAGATCACGCGCTTGCCGTCGGAGGACCAGTTTGGATGGATGGTATTCTGCTCCGGCGGTGTCAGCACTTCCATGTTGCTGCCGTCGCTTCGCATGACTGCGATGCTGTGACGGTCCTTGGTGATGAGGACGAAGGCGATCTTCGTCCCATCCGGTGACCACGCAGGATCTTCATGATCGGCATCGTCAAGGGTAAGCTGGACGATATTCGAACCATCAACGCCCATGGTGAACAATTGTTCCTTATCCGAGCTCATTGAAATGAAGACGAGCTTTTTGCCGTCCGGCGAAGGGAAGGGATCGAAATTCTGGGCATGGGTGATCTGCACCGGAATGGAAATCGCCCTATCAGCAGCGGCAGCGGCAAGGGAGAAGGAAAAAGTAAGAAGGAAGAGGGAGGAAGTGAGACGTAAGGTCATGCGAAGAAAGTAAGACGGAACAAGTAAGACGTAGAGAAGGCGAAAGGACAAAGGAAGAGAAAAAGCGGACACCTGAGAAGGACGAGATGAAAATTAAGAAGTAGGAATCAAGAAGCGGAAGTGGGGCCACTTGCGAAGTACAAAACAGAGGACTGATGAACGCGATTCGGGTGCATGAATTTGGAGGTCCGGAAGTTCTTCGGCTCGAAGAAATGCCGACACCGCAGCCCGGTCCGGGTCAGGTACTCGTTCGAATGCACGCGATCGGCGTTAACCCGGTCGAGACTTACATTCGTGCGGGAACCTATGCGTACAAGCCTGCGTTGCCTTACACGCCGGGTAACGACGGCGCGGGCGTGGTCGAGGAAATTGGCGACGCCGTCACGGCGTTTAGATCGGGCGACCGTGTTTACACCGCGGGATCATTGAGCGGGACGTATGCCGAATTTGCGTTGGGCAAAACGGAGCAAGTGCATCCGTTGCCGGCAAATGTTTCTTTCGCGCAAGGCGCAGCCATGGGCACGCCGTACGCGACGGCGTATCGCGGGTTGTTCCAACGAGCCGACGCTAAGCCGGGTGAAACGGTGCTAGTGCACGGCGCGAGCGGTGGCGTGGGGACGGCCGCGGTGCAACTGGCGCGCGCTCGCGGGTTGCGCGTGTTCGGCACCGCGGGCAGTGACGAAGGACGCAAGCTCGCGTGCGAACAAGGCGCGCACGAAGTGTTCGATCATCGCGCGCTTGATCAGTTCGAGCAGATCATGAAAGCGACCGGCGGGCGCGGTGTCGACGTAATCGTGGAATTGCTCGCGAACGTGAATCTCGGGAAAGATCTGACCATTCTCGCGAAGGGCGGCCGTGTCGCGATTTTCGGGAGCCGCGGCCGCGTCGAGATCAATCCG
>WNFX01004252.1_pt1 | contig 14097 bp, 10 predicted proteins | sample 5400111 | NCBI WGS metagenome assembly WNFX01 (sample SAMN13153363, study PRJNA577476) | soil metagenome | isolation source: 40 cm soil or saprolite under grassland replicate 1 | place: USA:California | collected 2016-06-15 | reverse complement strand
CAGGTAGATGGCGCCGTTCATCGCCCACACCGGAGGGAGGTCCTGGCGGCGCTGGTCGCGGCGCCGGACCGGCTCGCCGCTGACGAACAGCGTCGCCGTGCCATCGCCGTCGACGTGAAGGGTGCGAAGGGGGTGATAGTGCACCGGCACCTCGCTGACGCCGACCACCGAGTCGGCGCCGGACGTCTGCGCGAGCGCCACCGCTTCGCGCAGGTGCTCGGCGCGGCGCAGCGGCGACGTGGGCTGCAGGATCATCACGAGGTCTGGCCGGTAGCTGTCATTGGCGGAGAGCCACTCGACCGCGTGCTGCATCACCGGAAGGTGCGGCGTGTCGTCGCGGGCGAGCTCCGGCGGACGCAGAAACGGCACTTCGCAACCAAACGCGCGCGCCACGTCGGCGATTGCCGGATCGTCCGTCGACAGGATCAGACGGTCCAGCACACCTGACTCCTGGGCCGCCTCGATCGTGTAGGCAATCAGCGGCCGCCCGCCCAGCAGCTTGAGGTTCTTGCCCGGAATACCCTTCGAACCGCCGCGGGCCGTGATGACGCCAAGGACTTTCACGTTCAGATTTCGCGAAGGTCTGCCCAGGAGATCAGTCGGTCTCGCGGAATCGCGTTCTTCGCGACGCGTCCGACCACTTCTCCAAGCTGACGCGCCGGAATCCCGGTGCCCGGACGCTTGGCCCAGACATCGTCGGGACCGATCGTCGCGCCAGCCGGAATGTCGCGGATCGACACGACGCTGTGCATCGCCATGTTGCGGACATCCTGTTCGCCGGGCTGAATCGTTTTGGTCGCGCCGCGCGACCGCTCGATGGCGCGGATCCCCCGGACCAGTTCCTCGAGCTCTTTCGGCTCCATCGAACCCTGCTGGTCCGGGCCCGGAAGCGATCTCGACACCGTGAAGTGCTTCTCGAACAGCCGCGCGCCGGTCGCCACCGCCGCGAACGCCGCGAAATTCCCCAGCGTGTGATCGGAAAAGCCGACCGGCACTCCGTACAGCTGTTTCAACCAGGGGATGCATCCGAGCTGGACGTGCTCGTACGGCGTCGGGTAGGTCGAGGTGCAGTGCATCAGCGCGAATGGCGTGCCTTCGGCGCGAATGGTCTGTACCGTGCGGTCGATCTCTTCCGGCGTCGACATGCCGGTCGAGACGATCATCGGCCTGCCTTTGCGCGCGATGTGCCGCTGCATCGGCAGGTGGGTGAGCTCGCCAGAGCCGGTCTTATAGGCGGGTACACCGACGGTTTCGAGAAAGTCGGCCGCTTCCCGCGAAAACGGCGTCGAGAGAAAAAGGATGCCCTTCTCTCGCGCACGATTGCGCAGCTCGAAATGCGCCTCTCGCGACAACGCGGTGCGCGTCAACAGATCGAATAGCGACTCGCCGACATAGGCCGCGGTCGCGCCGCCCCGCAGCATCTCGTGCTCGGGAAAATGGGTCTGAAACTTGATGGCGTCGGCACCCGCCGCCGCGGCGGCATCCACCAGCTCGCTTGCCAGCTTGGTGTCGCCGTTGTGGTTGATGCCGGCTTCCGCGATGACGAAACAGGGCCGGCCCTCCCCAATCTCCCGCCCGGCGATGGTGATGTGCGTCGAATCCGGCATCAGGTCCTCACGGTAATCCCTCGACGGCGCTCGGGACGACCTGAGGCTCTCGAAGGGTCGCTGCCGCGTTGTCGAAGAAGCGCTTCTGGGTGTAGAGCTCGAGCCCCGCGAGCAGGTCGACGATCGTCTGACTCGCAGCCGGCCGGTGGTAGATGTTCGACGAGGCGTAGCGGCCGCGTGCGATCTGCTGCCGCACGGCGCCGAGAATTGCACCGCTCTCGTCCGCGGCGTGCGCCACGTTCTCGGCGTGCAGCCGTCCCTGCTGCCGCGCGCCGATGTTGACGACCGGCGTGCCGAGGTACGAGCACTCCTTGATGCCGGCCGACGAGTTGCCGACCAGGCAGGCGGTCCCTTTCAGGAGCGCGATGAACTCGTTCACCGGCAGGTCGGTGATGAAGCGCATCTTGTCGGCATCGTGACCGGCGTTCTCGCGGAAATGGCGCAGGCGATCCGCCATTTCACCGGTGCCGGCATCCGGGTTCGGCCAGATCCAGATCGTCGGCATGTCGAGCGCCGTGACTGCCTTCAGCGTTTCCTCGAGATGGCGACGGTTCTCGTGTTCCGTCGTCACCGGGTGTTGAATGACCAGCAGGAACGGCCGCGTGACGTCCACTTCGTGCCCGACGCCGTAGCGGTTGATCGTCTCGTTGGTGATCGCCGCCTCGACCTGGGATGCGACCTCGACGTCCAACGAGCCGGTGTTGAACACATATTTCGGGTCCTCGCCCATCGCGAGCACACGCCGCTGCGCATCCTCGTTCGTCACGAAATGGATGTGCGCCAGCTTCGTGATGGCGTGCCGCACGCTTTCGTCGATGCTGCCGGTGATATCGCCACCTTCGATGTGCGCGATCGTCTTGTTCAGGTAGGCGGCGGCCATCGCAATCGCGAGCTGTTCGAAGCGGTCGCCGCAGATGACGACGACGTCGGGGTCCGCGGTGTGGAAGCCGTTGGTGAACTCGAGCGCCGTCAAGCAGGCGGTCTTCGCCATCGCCACGTGATTGCCGCCCTCGATCACGTTGAAGAACGACGTGGAAATCGTGAAGCCGCCCGCCTCGATGTCCTCGGCGATGTGGCGGCTGTACTTGTCCAGCAGAATCGAGCCCCCGAGCATCAGCTCCAGCTCGATCGCGGGATGATCGTGGAGCTTACGGATCAGCAGCTGGCTGCGCCCGTAGTACGCCCGGCTCGTCATCGGAAAACAGATGCGCCGTTTCTTATTCATACACGTGACGGATCGTGATTCACGACGATCGTCTTCCACTCGCAGTAGACGTCGAGCGATTCGGTGCCCGGTTCGCGGAAACCGTTCCCGGAATTCTTGACGCCGCCAAACGGCATGTGCGGCCCGGCACCGTAGGTCGGACCGTTGATCGACACCAGCCCCGCCCGGTAGCGGCTGATGAATTGTTCGATGCGGTTGCTGTTGATTGTGTGAATGGCGCCCGTCAGGCCGAACGCCGTACTGTTGGCGAGCCTGACCGCCTCCTCGAAGTCGGCGGCGCGATAAAGGCAGGTGACGGGGCCGAACTGTTCTTCCTGCGACAGTTCATCGTCGGGCGCCACATTCTCGAGAATCGTCGGCTCCATGTAGTACCCGGGCGCGAGCGCGTCCATGGCGCGGCCGCCTGTGAGCAAACGGGCCCCCCGCGCAACCGCTCCTGACACGGCCCGCAGGAGACGATCGAGGCTGGCTCGCGAAATCACGGGACCGCAGTCGTCCTGCGGACCGGACCCGACCTTCACTGCGGCGGCGCGCGCGAGCATCGCCGCCCGGAAAGCGTCGTAGACCTTGTCGAACACGATGATTCGGCTTCCCGCCGCGCACCGCTGTCCCGCATCGATGAACGCCGACGCGACCGCGTGCTCCGCAGCCAGCATCAGGTCCGCGTCGTCACACACGACCAGCGGATTCTTGCCGCCGAGCTCGAGGCAGACCTTGGCCAGCACGGGCCGGCCGCTCACGGTCTGCTGGATGTGCTTGCCGGTCGGCACCGATCCTGTGAAGCTCACGATCCCGACCCGCGGATCCTCGACGAGCGGCGTGCCGACTTCGGGGCCAAGCCCCTGCACTACCGAGCACAGTCCGTGCGCGAGCCCGGCCGCCTGTAGAACCTTCGCGAAGGCGATCGCGGTGTATGGCGTCTGCTCGTGCGATTTGACGACGACGGCGTTGCCGCACAGCAGCGCGGGAAAGACTTTCCACGCCACGCCCGCAAGCGGGCTGTTGAACGGCATGATGGCCGCGCACACGCCGATCGGCGCGCGCTCCGTTCGCACGGCCCGATTGGGAATCGGGCTGGTCATCGTCTTTCCGTAAAAGCGGCTCCCCTCGCTCTCCATGAAGACGCCGAGATCGGCCGACGATCCCACTTCGGCCACCGCGTTCTTCCAGGGTTTGCCCGTTTCGGTCTGGATGACCTCGCCGAACTCGCGCTCCTTGGCACGCAGCAGCGAGGCGGCGCGGCCGAGAATCTCTCCGCGGCGCGGAGCGGGGAGTCGTCCCCACGACTCGGCAGCCGCCGCCGCGCACGCGACGGCACGATCGACGTCCGCGGCGGTTCCCCGCGCCACCTGCGACACGACGCGGTCGTCGATCGGGCAGCGCTTCTCGAACGTCTCGCCGGTCGAGGACGGAACCTCCGCGTCGTTTATCCAGTGAAGGATCTGTTGGGGATACATGCTCTGACAGCCTGGGCGATCGAGTCAGCGTCGAGGCCATGGTGCGCGAGGACTTCGGCGTTGTTGCCGCAGGCGGGGACGTCGGTGAGACCGAGGGAGCGTACTTCGGCGCGGATGCGAGTGCGCGCGAGGGCCGCCGCCACCATGACGCCCTGACCGAGCGTCACGTAATGATTGTCGAGTGTCACGATGGCCGGGAATCGAGCGAGAGCGTCGATCAACCAGGTTTCGTCGACGCGATTCAGCCAGGGAAGATTGATCACCGCCACGCTGACGCCGTCGGAGGCGAGCTGATCGGCGGCGCGCCACGCGTGACTCATGAGCAACGGACCATAGCCGACCAGCGCAACGTCATCGCCGGCACGCAAGGCGACGCCGCAGCCGGCGCGCATCGTGTAGGAGTCGGGCAACGAATACGGCAGGTCGAGCGGCACGTTGACGAATCGAAGATATGTGCTGGCGGCGTTCTGCTCGACCGCGTATCGGATGGCGAGCCGCGCTTCCCGTTCGCAGCAGGGCTCGATGGCGACGAGACCGGGCACCGATCCGATCGCCGAGATGTCGCGCACCGACTGATGCGAATGTCCAGGCCCGCCTGGCAACAGACCGGCGAGCGTCGCCGTGTAGATGATCTTCCGGCCCTCGGTCGAGTTGTTGTAAATGTGCTCGTTCGCGCGCGTCGACAGGAAACACGCGAAGGAATGAACGACCGGCAGGATACCGTTGAGCGCCATGCCACCGGCGGCCGACACCATGTGCTGCTCGGCGATGCCACATTCGATGAACCGATCCGGCAGCTCTTCTCTGAACGCCTCGATGCCGCAGTCCGACAGCAGGTCTCCGTCCAGCACGACGATGTCCTTGCGCGTGCGCGCCATCTGCAGCAGCTCGTCCCCATATGCGACCACCAGCCGCTCCGGCCTTGCGGGGGCGACACGTACAGGCTGCGGCGCCGATGCGAGCGCGAGCGGTCGCGCGCCAATGGCCGACAACCGGTCGTTCACGCGCGCGGCGATCTCGCCGACCGCGGCGAGATAGTCCCTCAACGAAGGGGCGCCGGCATGGAAGTGGTACGTCTGATCGCCGCAGGCCAGCCCTTCCATGAAGGACACGCCTTTGCCTTTGATCGTGTCGGCGATGAACACTTTCGGGCGATCGTCAACTGCGGCGAAGTGTTCGAAGACGCTGCGGATGGCGCGGAAGTCGTGGCCGTCGGCCCGCTGAACTTCCCACCCGAACGCACGGAACTTGTCTTCGAGCGGCCCGAGATCGCTGACGGCCGCGACCGCTGAATCCGATTGCAGCTTGTTGTGATCGACGATCGCGATGATCTCGGAGAGCCGCTCGTTCGCGGCGGGCTGCAGCGATTCCCAGATCTGCCCCTCCTGCAACTCGCCGTCACCAGTCATCAGCACGATGCGGCCGCCGCGGCCGGTGAAGCGGCGCGCGCGCGCCATGCCGTACGCCTTCGAGATCCCCATCCCGAGCGAGCCGGTGTTGGTGGCGATGAACGGCGTGTCGACATCGGGATGGCCGGGCAGCCCGCCGAGACGCCGGAGGCGGTGCAGTAAATCGAAGTCCAGCTTGCCCAGGGCGATGAGCAGCGAATAGAGCGCCGGGGCATCGTGGCCCTTCGACGAGAAGTAGACGTCGGCCCCGGCCGCGCCGCTGTTTGGATCGACGAGCCCTTCGGTCCACAGCCAGGTGATGAGATCCGTGGAGCTGAAGCTCGATCCGATGTGTCCGGAACCGGCCTGCATGATCATGTACAGCGTGTTGATGCGGCACAGGTCGGCCAGGAGCGCGGCGCGGGTCACCGGATCGGACGACGCCGCGCGCACAGCATCGATCGTCTCGCGCGGGACGTACGAGAGCGCGCCTTCTCCGGCGAGCTGCTTATCCGAATGATCTTTTTCACCCATCAGTGGTCCACGTCTAACCGCAGAGCACGCAGAGATCGCAGAGAAGATTTTTCTGTGCGTGCTTCGCGGCCTTTGCGTTCAAGAAGATCATCGCGCGGTCCATCCGCCGTCCACGACCAGCATCGCGCCGGTCATGTACGCGGACGCCCGCGACGCCAGAAACAGCACGGCGCCGTTGTAGTCGTCGTCGTGCGCCATCCGTCCGAGCGGTGTGCGCTTGACGTACTCGGCGACGAACTCCGGCGCGTGGTCGGCTTCCTGGACACCGCCGGGCACGAGCGTGTTCGCGCGAACGCCGAACGGCGCGCCGTATTCGGCCAGCCAGCGCGTGAAGTTCAGCACGCCCGACTTTGCGACGCTGTATCCGATCGGCTTGTAGTATTCGTGTCCGTCACGGCGGCGGAAGTCGTAGACCGATTGGTCTGGTGACACGACGCCATAGGTCGACGAGATGTTGATGATGCTGCCCTGGAGGTCCGGCTGCGCCGCGCGCGCCGCCCTGAACTGCGCGATGAACGCCTGCGAGACGAGGAACGCACTCTTGAGGTGCGAATCGATCATCACGTCCCAGGACGATTCCGGGTACTGTTCGAACGGTCCATTGTCTGCGGCCGATGCGTTGGGCGGCGATCCGAGTCCGGCGTTGTTGACCAGAATCGTGGCTGGGCCGAATCGCGCCACGGCGGCGCTCATGGCCCGGAGCACCTCGTCCCGCCGGACGAGGTCGGCGGTATGAACAGAGACGGGCCGGCCTTCGTCGACCAGGCCTGCGACGATGGCGCTTGGGGTGGTCGCGCAATCGAAAACGGCGACGGAGGCGCCGGCCGACACCAGGGTCCGGACGTATTGGCTGCCGAGGCGGCCGAGGCCCCCGGTGACGATGGCGACGTGGCCGTCGAGGCGAAAGAGATCGCTGAAGGTGGGGGAGGGTGTCACCAAGAGGCGCTACCGCCCTGTGACTTACAGGAAAACCCGCGGAACTAGGCGCAAAACGCCCAAGTCCGGCGTCACGCGTTCATGAATTGAACAGGTATTATTCCCTCACTGGCGCGAGGCTGTCAAGGCGGGCCGTTGCGTGTTCAAAGTACGAACACGCCGCTACAACCGGAAGATGTTCGAACCCTGGCGGTCCTTCAGCGCGTTGCGCGTATCGACCACCAACATCCCAGCGCCGAGCAGCGCGTCGTAGTCGAACCCCGTGTGATCGGTGCAGATCACCGCGCAATCCGGCTGCTTCGCGACCGCCTCCGCGAGATCGATCGATGAGAGCCGACGACCGTCGTATTTCAGCTCTGGCACATACGGATCCGAATAGCTCAACTCCGCGCCGCGCTTCGCCAACAGCTCGAGCACGTCCAGCGCCGGCGACTCGCGCATGTCGTTCACGTCCCGCTTGTACGCCACGCCGACCAAGTGAATGCACGAGCCGTTGATCGCCTTTTTCCGCGAGTTCAGCGCGTCGGTGACGCGATCGACGACAAAGTGAGGCATCGACGAGTTGATCTGCCCCGCCAGTTCGATGAACCGGCATTCAAAGCCAGTCTGCCGCGCCTTCCAGGAGAGATAGTACGGATCGATCGGAATGCAGTGCCCACCCAGACCCGGCCCGGGGTAGAACGGCATGAACCCAAACGGCTTGGTCTTCGCCGCATCGATCACTTCCCAGACGCCGATGTCCATCTTGTTGCACATCAGCGCGATCTCGTTGACGAGGCCGATGTTCACGGCGCGAAAGGTGTTCTCGAGCAGCTTGACCATCTCGGCGACTCGCGTCGAGCTCACCGGCACCACGTGCTGCACCGTCGCGCCATAGAGCGCCGCCGCCGCCTCGGTGCTCGCCGGCCCCACGCCGCCGACGATCTTCGGGATGTTCTTCGTGTTGAACTGCTGATTGCCGGGGTCGACACGCTCCGGCGAAAACGCGAGGAGAAAATCGACGTCGGCCTGCAGCCCCTTCGCCTCGAGCATCGGCTTGACCACCTCGTCGGTGGTCCCCGGATACGTCGTCGACTCGAGGATGATGAGCTGCCCGCGCCGCAACGTGGCCGCGACCGCCTCGACCGCCATCACGATGTAGGACAGATCAGGGTCCTTGGTTTTTCTGAGCGGCGTCGGCACGCAGATATCGATCGCGTCCATCGTTGCCAGCGCGGCCATGTCGGTGGTCGCTCGCAGCGTACCGGCACGCACGCAGGCGGCAAGATCCGCTTCGCCCACGTCCGGGATGTAACTGCGGCCGGCGTTGATCTGATCGGTCTTTGCCGAGTCGACGTCGAAGCCTGTGACGTCGAAGCCGGTGTGCGCGAATTCGACGGCGAGCGGCAGCCCGACGTAACCGAGGCCAATGACGCCGACGCGCGCGCTCCGCGCCCGGATGCGTTCGAGCGTAGATGTAGTAGCGAGCGTAGATGTAGTCGTTGGAGACGAATTGCTCTGTGTCATCCCTGCGTTACAAGGCCGTGAGTCGATCGGCTGGCGGTGGCTCAGCGGCGACGCGCTGAAGGTCGGCGTCCACCATCATCTTGACAAGCGCGTCGAAATCGACTGTCGGCGTCCATCCGAGCTGCTGGCGCGCCTTTGCACTGTCACCGATGAGGTGCTCGACTTCGGCCGGACGGATGAGCGTGGAATCAAGCCTGATGTATTTGTTCCAGTCGAGCCCCACGTAACGGAACGCGATCTCGACCAGATTGCGCACCGAATGACTGATGCCGGTGGCGATGACGAAGTCGTCGGGCCGATCCTGCTGAAGCATCAGCCACATCGCGCGCACGTAATCTCCAGCGAAACCCCAGTCGCGCTGCGCGTCGAGATTACCGAGCGAGAGCGTGTCCGTCAGGCCCAGTTTGATGCGCGCCACCGCGTCGCTCACCTTGCGGGTGACGAACTCGATTCCCCGCCGGGGCGACTCGTGATTGAACAGCATCCCGGACACCGCAAACAGGTTGTAGCTCTCGCGGTAATTGACGGTGATGTAGTGCGCGAAGACCTTGGTCACGCCGTACGGGCTCCGCGGGTAGAACGGCGTGAGCTCGGTCTGAGGCACCTCGCGCACTTTGCCGAACATCTCGCTCGACGAAGCCTGATACATGCGGATCGACGGATCCACATGTCGAATCGCTTCGAGCACGCGCGTGACGCCCTGCGCGTTGAATTCGCCGGTGAGCATCGGCTGATCCCACGACGCGGGCACGAATGACATCGCCGCGAGGTTGTAGAACTCGTGCGGCCGGACTTCGTCGACGAGGCGGATGATCGACAACTGATCGAGCAGGTCCGCCGGTTTGATCGTCACGCGATCCACAAATGGCTGGATGCGCCAGTAGTTCGGCGCGCTCGCCCGTCGTACGGTCCCGACAACCTCGTAGCCTTTCGAGAGGAGCAACTCAGCGAGGTAGGATCCGTCCTGTCCGGTAATTCCGGTGATAATGGCTCGCTTGGACATGGTAAACCGTAGGATCTTAGCATGACCTTGGAAAAGCTCGATGGTGCTGCGGATCAGGCCGCGCGCGAACGGCTCGAGGCGGATGCGCGCTACAACAACGCGCTCACCGCGCTCGACCGCGCCATCGTCAGCGCCACGCAGGATCCGGACGCGGGCCGCGAACAGTTGGAACGGCTGACGACGGCGCTAATCGTCTTTTTGCAGCAAATCACTGCGTTCGTCGACACCAAAGATCGGGAGTTGTCAGCGGCAACGGCGGCGCGGGTCGGCCGGATCGAGGACGAGGTCTGCTCGCTCGCAGAGCTTCGAACGCAGATCGGAGTGCTCACGCGAGCGACGGAGATGCTCAAGCGTGAACGGAGACCCATCTCCGAGTCTGCCACCGAGTCGGGCCCACGCGTCGGCGCCGGGGCTTCAGTCGGCAGTCCCCAGGTCCCTGTCAACAGTCCCGAAGCCGCCGCCCACGACTACAAATACGTCGCCTTCGAAGATCAATTCCGCGGCTCGGACGACGCGATTCAGGAGCGGCTCCGGAGCTACGTGCCGATTTTCGCGGGGCGGACCGATGTGCTGGATGTCGGCTGCGGGCGCGGCGAATTCCTGTCGACTCTGAAGACGGTCGGTGTCAGCGCGCGCGGGGTCGATGCAAACGGCGAGATGGTGGCCGTCGCGCGCGAGCGAGGTCTCGAGGCAGTGCACGCCGACGCGCTCGCGCACCTGGCGTCGCTGCCTGACGGATCGCTTGGCGGCATCATCGCCACGCAAGTGATCGAACACCTGGATCCTTCGTACTTGATGCGGCTGCTCGAGACGATGTCGCAGAAGCTGCGTCAGGGCGCACCAGTCGTCCTCGAGACCATCAACCCGGCGTGCTGGCTCGCGTTCTTCAGCAGTTACATCCGCGACCTCACGCACGTCCGGCCAGTGCATCCGGAGACACTGCAGTACCTTCTTCGCGCGAGCGGCTTCGAGCGGGTCGACATCCGGTACAGCGCGCCGGTGTCCGAACAGGTGAAGATGAAGACCGTGGATCTGCCGGAAGGCGTGCTGACCTCGACCGACCCGCCCGTCGCCGCGCTCGCGAGCCTCGCGCATGCGGTCAACGCCAACGCCGCGATTCTCAATCACCTGATGTTCAGCCACATGGACTATGCCGCTGTCGGGTACCGCGGATGATCGTCGGCGCGGTTGGGCCAGCTAGGTCGGGTGGGTCGATCGGTACTCCATGACGGAAATTGACGTCGCGGTCATCGGAGCCGGCGTCACCGGTCTAGCGGCAGCGCGCGCGCTTGCGGCGCGCGGCTACTCGACGTGCGTCCTCGAACGCCATCCGCGAGCTGGCCTGGACACGAGCACGCACAACAGCGGCGTCATCCACGCGGGCCTCTACTATCCAGCGGACAGTCTGAAGGCGACGCTCTGTGTCGAGGGCGCCAGACTGATGTACGAGTTCTGCGCGCAGCACGACGTGCCGCACGCACGCTGCGGCAAGCTGGTGGTCGCGCACGAGGAGAACGAAATTCCCACGCTCGAGCGGCTGCACGAGCGCGGCACCGGGAACGGCGTGCGCGGTCTCGAGCTGGTGGACCGCGCGTTCATCGCCGGGCGCGAGCCGGCGGTCACCGCAGTGGCCGCGCTCTGGTCGCCCGACAGCGGCATCGTCGAGGCCGAGGCCCTGGTGAAGGCACTGTTGAAAGCGTGCGAATCGGCCGGCGCGGTCTTCCTTCCTGGCACGCGACTGGTGGGCGCAGAACCTGACGCCGGCGGGATGAGGATCACCACCGAACGCGAAACCATCGCCACGCGACTCGTCGTGAACGCCGCAGGACTTTATGCAGACGAGGTTTCGCAACTGCTTGGCGGCGAAACGTTCGCGATCTACCCTTGTCGCGGCGAGTACGCCGAGTTCATCCCGGCAAAACGGTCGCTGGTGAATGCGCTCGTGTACCCGCTGCCGCACGCGACCGGCCACGGCCTGGGGGTGCATCTCGTGCGGACCCTCGGGGGCGCGGTCTGGCTGGGCCCGACGATTCACTATCAGGAGCGCAAGGACGACTACGAGAACAACCGGCTCCCAGTGGAGGCCTTCGTCGAGCCCGCGCGCAGGCTGTTGCGCGATGTCACAGCCGCCGACCTGCGTCTGTCGGGCAGCGGCATTCGTGCCAAGCTGCACCCGCCGAGCGAATCGTTCGCCGATTTTCTGATCCGGCGCGACCGTCAGAATCCGTCGGTGATTCAGGCAGCCGGCATCGACTCGCCCGGGCTCACCTCCTCGCTCGCGATCGGAAACGTCGTGGCCGATCTCGCCGACTGAGTCAGCCGCCCTTCGCAGCGAAGCCGTCCGTCACGGCAGGCGGTCCAATCGTCGCTGGATGCGTGCACCTTGAAAGGTGAACGAGGGAGTATCCGATGGACGCAACCGTGCCGCCGTCAACCTCAGCGCGTTCGTGCCGTCCCGTACGAGTTGGGACGATACCGTCAGATCACACGACGTTCGATCGCCGAGTTCACAGCCGCTCACCATGGCGCCGTTGAGAGCAGCGTCGATGCGCGTCGGCAAGGCCGCAGTGAGATCGAGCGCGATTCGATAGCTGTAGCCCGTCGTCAGCGGCAAGAGCAACGTGGCGACGCTGTCGGCGCGCCGCACGCGACCGGTCGGGGTGCGTTCCGCGTCATGCCATCCGCTCCCAAAGTACGCCTCCGACTCGAAATCCGGCTTGAGCACGGCGTGCTCGGCGCCGGTTGGGAACAGGGCCGGCGGCCGATGCGCACAGAGCCTGACTGTCGATTCCATACCTCCGCTCCGCACTCTGGCGCGGGCGTGCGAAGACGGGCCGTCGAGCGCCATTCGAAAAAGCGGACGGCCATTGAGGCGCGACAACTCCGTGACGAGCACGACTGTACCGTCAGCATTTCGCGTCTGGCTCACTCGGCGCGCCGTGCCGGCCCCCAGGATCTCGATGACCCGTGCATCCCTCGCCTGCGACTCGGGCAATTCACTTTCAATCGCCACTGATCCGCTGGTGGGTACCGTGGCCAGCCAGCTTCCTGTCGAGAGGCTGGACCCAACGTCGGTCCAACGGTCGGTTGTGATGTCGACGCACGGCGCGTCGGCTTTCAGTTCGTAGATCGCCGCCTCGGGCCCAACGCGAAGGGGGTCGCCGGACAGGAATTCGAGCGTCCGCCAGAGCGTTCCGTCCGGCTTGAAGACCGCGAGCACAACACCTCGGTCAACGTCAGCGATCGTACGGCCTGCCAGATTCACGCGTGCACCGCGATCGTCAGCAGATGCCACAAGGGGCCCAGGAAACGGCGGAACAGAGGTCGCGAGCGTGCCTCCGTCTACAGGAAGGGACTGCGCCTCGTCCCCATAGCGTATGACAGGCCGCGACCGTCGAGTCGCCAGCGCCAGCACCGTGAACGGATCCGCCCGCGGCGCACTGGCGGGTGTCCGACGATCGAATGCGGAAAGCTCGAACGGCACGGCGCTGTACGCGGCCGCTCCTGCGATGACCGTCCCGCGCGGCAGATCTTTCAGCCATTCGCCGAGTGACGGCCCGGCCACAGCCGCTCGCTCGAAGGAGAGTCCCTTAGCGCCAAGAAACGAGGCCGCGCGCCCAAAGGCAAACACGCGGCGGCCGGTTCGGGCCGACTCGCGCACGGCTCCGTCGCTGAACGGAATCGGCGTGATCCCTCGGTCAGGACCGCCTTCCCTGGTCAACATGTAATAATGCAGCGCCATGTCGGAGAAATAATCCTCGGCGACAATCGCCGCCCGATCCGGCAGCTGCGCAAACAGAGTCCGGAAGAACCGCCCGTCCTCCTTCTGATTGCTGCGATCCACTTCCGAGTAGTTAGCCACTACGTTCGTCGCCGGGATGACGGCAATCGCGGCGGCCACCAGTACGCCGACGCCCGCGCGAATGACACGTGGCCCACCTTCGCGCTTCGCGCTACGGCGGGCAAGCATTGTGTCGACGCCGAGCGCAGCGAGCGGCCACAGCAGAACTGCGATCGGAGTGATGAATCCCTTCAGATCGCCGGACAGGTTCATGACCATCACAAACAGGCCAAGCGTGGCGCCTGCGACAAGGCCAGCCGCGGCGTTTCGCCGCCGCACCATGTCGAAGAGTCCCGCCGCGAGGAACAACCCCCCAACGATTCCGAGCTCGCGACCGATGACGGACAGCACGGCCGGCAACTGCACGGTCATCATCGTCCCCGGACTGAAAGCGAATCGCTCGTTGGCAAATCGCTGTGCCGTGACGACGCTCACCAGCTCGGAAAGCGAGCGCGCGCTACTCTCCAGATAGAGGGCGCCCTGCGACGTCCGGAGGATGATGAAGCCGTACTGCGACACGCAGAGAAGCAGGATGACGGCGGCGACGACCAGAACTCGAAATCTCAGCACCCGGCGATCCCTCCACAGAACGAAGAGGAT
>WNFX01004251.1_pt1 | contig 14098 bp, 10 predicted proteins | sample 5400111 | NCBI WGS metagenome assembly WNFX01 (sample SAMN13153363, study PRJNA577476) | soil metagenome | isolation source: 40 cm soil or saprolite under grassland replicate 1 | place: USA:California | collected 2016-06-15 | reverse complement strand
CCCCATGTCGTGGCCGGAGGCGCTCGAGCTGCTTTCGGCGGAACTCGGCGAGCCGGTCACCTTCCGGGTCGCGGCCGAGCGGCAGTTCCTCGAGCGCCTCAGCGGCGCCGGGGTAGCGGCGGGGGAGGCTGAGCTGCTCATCACGCGCGAGTGGGCGATCCTCGCCGGCGAGAACGACTACACCACCGGCACCTTCCAGCAGATCACCGGCCGCCCCCCACGCCCAGTCGCCGAGTTCCTTCACGACCACCGCGCGGAATTCCTCTGATGCCCGCGCGTCATCCTCACCCGATCCCGCGCGGCGGCTTCCTCGCCAGCACCGGCCTCGACCTCGCACCCTTCCCGCAACCCCGGAATTAGAGATGTTAGTTAGTTGGATGGCGTGTGCTGACCTCGCGGAAGCAAGGCGTTGCGCAGGTCCCTGCGGGAGGTGACGCCCAGTTTGGTGAACACCTGGCGGAGGTGCCATTCAACGGTGCGGGCGCTGATAAACAGTTCCGCGCCGATCTCGGGGTTGGTGTGCCCGTCTCGGGCCAGGCGGACGATGTGCTCCTCCTGCGGGGTGAGCTGGTTGTGGGTGTCGATCTCGCGTTTGCGGACCTTCTCGCCGGTGGCGAGTAGCTCCCTGCGTGCGCGCTCGGCGAAGGCGTCGGCGCCGATCACAGTGAACAGGTGGTAGGCGGCATGCAGCTGGTGGCGCGCGTCGAGCCGTCGCTGCTCGCGACGGAGCCACTCGCCGTAGAGCAGGTGGGCCCGGGCAAGCTCGGGCCGCAGCGGTGTGCGGCCGAACCGTTCGACCGCCTCGGCGTAGCAGCGCTCTGCATTTTGGCCTTCGCTGAGCAGCGCTCGGGAGCGCGCCTCCAAGCCCTTCGCCCAATCGGAACCCTCGATGGTCGTCATTACCGACAGCCGGCCCAGCGCTTCCCGGGCAAGCTCGGTCCGCCCAGTTCGCACGGCGGCCTCGATCAGTTCGGGCAGAATGAGCTGTGTGCTCAGGGGCTGGTATGTTTCCTCGGTCGCTGGCTCAGCCACCGCCAGCGCCTTTGCATACCGCCCGAGGCCGATGTGGAGGACCGCTGCGGCCCAGTTGGCCATCTGGACGGCGAATCCCTCCCCGCGAGCCATCGAGTCCTCGGTGGTCGCGGAGAAGAGCGGTACCGCTTCCGCCGGCCGGCCCCGGTACCCGGCGAGCAGCAGATCACAGGTCGCAGCCAGGCGGATCCCGGTCACCTCGTTGACTACGTCCTTCTCCGCGGCCAGCGACGTCGCAGTCTCGAGGTCGCCGCACTGGGTGGCCACCATTCCGCGTGCGTTCAAGGCGATGGACAATGGGGCGAGGGCGCCCGATGCGCGGGCGAGTTCGACATCCCGGGTGCTCAACACGAGCCAGCTGTCGAAGTCCCACACGGCCAGGGTCGCCATCTGGGCGAGAATCCCCCACTGAAGCCGCTCTGCACCCGACACCTGATCACCGAGGAACGCAGCCACGGCTCGCCGCAGGGTCGGCTCCGCTGCCGCCCGCCCTTGGATGATCATCGCCGTCAGGCCATCGAGGAGCAGGTCACAAGGCCGCGGCGCGCCCGCTGGCGGCAGGGCCGCTCGGGCCGCCAGGGAAACCTCCTGGAGCAGCCCGCCAGGTCCTGCGAGAGGACCAGCGAGGGAAGATGCCACCCAGGCGTGAAGGTAGGTCTCCCGGGCGAGCCCGGCGTCGAGTGATTCGAGTCTCTTGGCCGCCTGCAGCAGCAGTACGGGCGCCTCCCGTCCGCTGACGGAGGCCCACTCGATCTGTCCTCGGAGTTGCTCCACGCGGGCACGCTGGAGATCATCGATCGCGTCGGCTTCAGCTTGGGCCAGCAGGCCCAGCGCGGTGTCGAACGCACCGGCGTGCAGGTTCGCGAGGGCGGCTGCCAGAGCTCGATCGGCCCGCCGTCCCGGCTCAGCGGTCAGGGTCACCGACCGTTGGAGGAAGGCCGCCGAGGCCGCTAGCCCGGCGCGAGCCTGAGTCTTGGCCGCCGCCTGTTCGAGCGCGGTGGCAACGTCTTCGTCCGGTCCGGTGGCCGCAGCAGCTAGGTGCCACACCCGGCGCTCAGGATCCTTCTGAACGTCCGTCGCCGTGGCGAGCGAAAGGTGGGCGGCGCGGCGATCCTCCAGGGACCCGGCCGTGTAGGCGGCCGACCGCACCAGGGGGTGCCGGAACCGTACTTGAGAGCCGATCTTCAGCAGCTGTTCGGCATCGGCCGCCGCTGCCGCATCACGTCCGAGGCCTACCGTCTGTGCGGCACGCCACAACAGCGTGGCGTCCCCCGTGGGGTCGGCTGCCGCCAGCAGCATCAGCTGCTGAGCCGGCTCAGGTAGCGCCCGCACCCGGCGCAGGTAGTGGTCCTGGAGCTGGCCTTGAAAATGACCAGGCAGGCTCGCCTTCGGCGGACCGGCAAAGCCGCCGGCCAGCTCGGCTTCGCTCATCCCTCTTGCCAGCTCCAGCAGCCCCAGCGGGTTTCCCCGGGTCTCGGCGACGACCCGGTCGCGAACCCGCTCGTCCAGCTGACCTGGGACCACGGCCGTCAGCAACGCCCGCGCGTCCTTGTCGGTGAGCCCCTCGACCGTCAGCGCCGGCAGGCCAGGAAACATCTGCGCGCCAGCTGCCTCCCGGACTGCGAACAACAGGCCAACCGGTTCAGCCAGCAGCCGCCGCCCGACGAACCCCAGCACCTGGGACGAGGCCTCATCCAGCCACTGGGCGTCATCGACCAGGCAGACCAGCGGCCGCGCGGCGGCATTCTCGGCCAGCAGGCTCAGCACCGCCAGGCCCACCACGAACCGGTCCGGAGCTGTCCCCGCCGCCAACCCGAACGCCACCCGCAGCGCGCGCTGCTGGGGCTCCGGCAGCGCGGCCAGGCAGCTCAGCATCGGCGTGCAGAGCTGGTGCAGCGCCGCGAGCGGCAGCTCCATCTCCGACTCCACGCCGGCGATCTGAACGACTCGACAGCCAGCTGCCTGGCGCGCGCAGTAGCGCATCAGCGCGGTCTTGCCGATCCCCGCCTCACCCCGGATGACCAGCACCGCGCTCTCACTGCCACGAACCCGGTCCAGCAGGCCGTCGAGGGTTTGGCGTTCGCGAGCACGTCCTCTGAAGGCCGGCGTCCGGGGTGCGGCCATGCCATCACGATAAGGCCCGTGATCGGGGCACGGGAATACCCTGGTTCGAGGCGGCGTGATGCCATCCAGGCTCGTGCCATGAATATCGCGCTCAACGGGCCGCCTGCCGGTCGCGTGGCCATCGTCACCGGAGGATCGCGCGGCGTTGGCCGGGCGACAATCCGCCGGCTGGCGGCCCGCGGCTACGCCGTCGTCGTCAACTACCTCCACGACCAGCGTGCGGCCGAGTCGACCGTCGAAGCGATCCTCGCCGACAATACCGACGCCGTGGCCGTCCGCGCCGACGTCGCTGACGACCTGGACGTCCAGAGGCTCTTCGCCGAGACGATCGCAGCGTTCGGCGGCATCGACGCTGTCGTCCACGCCGCCGGCAGCCGGATCACCGCGACTCCACTGGCCGAGGCCGACCTCGACGAGTTCGATGCGCTGGTCCGGATCAACACGCGGTCCACCTTCATAGTCAACCGAGAAGCAGCCCGTCACCTTCGCAACGGCGGTGCGATCGTCAACCTGTCCAGCTCAGCGCAGGTTTCATCGCTGACGGCCCACGGCCTCTACGCAGCAACCAAGGCCGCCACAGACGTGCTCACGCGAGCGCTCGCGCTCGAGCTGCGTGAGCGCGACATCACTGTCAACGCGGTGGCGCTCGAGGCCCACAGACCGTGCGCACCCGACCGGGTGGCAGACATCGTCGCGTACCTGCTCAGCGACCAGGGCCACTGCCTCACCGGCCAAGTCCTTGAGGTCGGCAACCCCGGGCGGCCGTAGGGTTCTGCGCGGCACCGAGTGATCGAGGGTGGCGTCGGGCACAATCTGCCCCAAGACGCACCACAAGGCTTCGGACCTCCTGATCTATCCGAAAGTGAAACAGTAGGCCTGAGCGCCGGCGCCGGGGAAGGTGATCTCGAAGGTGCGGTCGGTGATGGGGCCGGGCTGGCGGATGAGCTGGTAGGTCCGCTGCTGCGAGAGGGTGCCGTTGCCGTCGGCGTCGGTGTCGGTCCCATGGGCCTGGCCGGGGGGCTGTCCGTCGATACCGACGCGGAACCGTTGGGATGTTCCTGGTGCTGCTGGTCCCATGACGAGGTTGAGGTCGCGGCCGTGGAAGCGGCAGGCGATCTGCCCGCCCGCCGCGTTCAGCGTGGCGGCCTCTTCCTCCATGGTCCAGTCCCCCGACAGGGCCCACTGGTTGAGCCCCAGCCGCGGGGGGACGGTGTAGACGTGCGGCTTGCCCGGTACGCCGCCGCCGGGGGAGGCGAAGTTCTCGGTGCGCTCATAGCCGGTGTAGTTCTCCGGTGATCTCAGGCTGGCCCAGTCGGCCGGGACTTCCAGGCCGTGGGGGTCGACCGCGACCAGGCCGGTACCGGCGCCGGTGGATCCGGCCTCGGCCAGCAGTTGCTGGATGACCATTTCCGACCGGGCGTATTCGCCCTCGCCGAAGTGGTGATGCCGGATACGGCCTTGGGCGTCGGCGACGTAGAGCGCGGGCCAGTAGTGGTTGCCGAAGTCGCTCCACACCGCATAGTTGTTGTCGGTCGCGACCGGGTAGCTGATCCTCATGTCCTGCACGGCCTGCCGGACGTTGCCGGGGTTGTGCTCGAACGAGAACTCGGGTGTGTGGACGCCGATCACCGCCAGCCCCTGCCCGGAGTATTTCACTGCCCAGGCGCGGAGGTAGGGAAGCTGGCGGAGCCAGTTGATGCACGTATAGGTCCAGAAGCCGGCCAGGACCACCGTCCCGCGCAGCCCGGCCGGTGTCGGCGGCTCGGAGTTGAGCCACCCGGTCGCGCCGTCGAACGACGGCAGCTCACCCTCATCGGGCAGCCGGGCCGAGGCCACGTGCAGCCCGGCGGGCGCGCGCCAGAACGCTGTCATAACATTGCCCTCCCTGTAGCTCGACGTCCCCGCCCCGGGCCCGGATGGCCGGTGTCTTGCGGGTGCGGGCGGCCCGCGGCGGGTGCGCGCCATCCGCCTCTGCCCGGCTAGCGAAGCGACCGGAAGGCGGCCCGCATCTCGGCGGCGAACAGGTCCGGCTGCTCCCACGCCGCGAAGTGGCCGCCTCGGTCGAGCCTGTTGTAGTGGATGAGGTTGTGGGGGTAGGCGCGCTCGGCCCAGCTCCGCGGGGCCTGATACAGCTCGTCGGGGAAGACGCTGATGGCAAACGGGATGGTGATGGGCTTGGCGTCGAAGAAGCTCGCCTTGTTCTCCCAGTACAAGCGGGCCGCGGACACCCCGGTATTCGTCAGCCAGTACAGCGTGACGTTGTCGAGAATGTCGTCCCGGGTCAGGGGGCTCTGCAGGCGTCTCTGCAGGACCTGTTGAACGAGCCCGGGCTGGCCGGTGCCGTCGCCGTGGTCCAGCATGAACGCGGCCAGATCGGCCGGTGAGTCCGCCAGCCCGTACAACGTTTGCGGGCGCGTCGCCATGATCTGCGCGTAGGCCACGTGCTTGGCGTAAAAGCCGCTCAACTGCTCGTACGCGCGCCGCTCCTCGGCGGATAGATCCGGTGGCGGCGGGTCGCCGCGCTGGACCGCCGTGTTGATCTCGGCCGGGGCGGTCCCGGGCATGTTGGAGTGGATGCCGGCCAGCTCCGGTGCCGCCTGGATGCCCATCGCCTGCGTGACGGCGGCGCCCCAATCGCCGCCTTGGGCCACAAACCGGGTGTATCCCAGGCGCTTCATCAGCACCACCCAGGCGCGGGCGATGCGGGCGGGATCCCACCCGGTGGTGGCCGGCTTGGCGGAGAACCCGTGGCCCGGCAGCGAGGGAATCACCAGATGGAACGCGTCCGCCGCGCTCGCGCCGTGCGCGGTGGGGTTGGTGAGCGGCTCGATGATCTTCAGCTGTTCGAGGATCGAGCCGGGCCACCCGTGCGTGACGATCAGCGGCAGCGCGTCCTGGTGGCCGGAGCGGGCGTGGAGGAAATGGATGTCCAGCCCGTCGATCTCGGTGATGAAGTTCGGCAGGGCGTTCAGCTTCGCCTCGCACGGGCGCCAGTCGTACTCGGTCCCCCAGTAGCGCGCGAGGTCCTGCATCATCGCGAGTGGCACGCCTTGGGAGTCGTCGGAGACTGTCTCGCGCTCGGGCCACCTGGTCGCGTTGACGCGTCTGCGCAGGTCGTTGAGCTCCACCTCCGGGAAAGCGATCTGAAACGGGCGGATGGTGTTGTCTTCGGCAGGCATTTCGTCTCCTAACGTTTGCGATTCGCATGGCCGGGGGCCAGCGCTCACTAGCTGCACGCACATCCGAGATCGCGCTCGGGTGCTGGCGGCGTGATCTTCACCGGTCAGAAGCGGCCGGCGTCGATGACGGCCTGGGCGAAGGCGTGGGGGGCTTCCTGGGGCAGGTTGTGCCCGACGCCGCCGGAGATGGTCCGGTGTTCGTACTTGCCGGTGAATTTGCTGGCGTAGGCGCTGGGATCGGGGTGTGGTGCGCCGTTGGCGTCGCCTTCGAGGGTGATTGTGGGCACGGCGATGGCCGGGAGTTTGGCGAGCCGGGCCTCCAGGTCGTCGTAGTGCGGCTCGCCTGCGGCCAGGCTGAGCCGCCACCGGTAGTTGTGGATCACGATGGCGACGTGATCGGGGTTGTCGAAGGCGGCCGCGCTGCGCGCGAACGTGGCGTCGTCGAAGGCCCACTGCGGGGAGGCGAGCTGCCAGATGAGCTTGCTGAACTCGCGCCGGTACTTGTCGTAGCCGGCCCGGCCGCGCGCGGTGGCGAAATAGTACTGGTACCACCAGGCGTACTCGGCCTGCGGCGGCAGTGGTGCCTGGTTGGCGGCCTGGCTGCCGACTAGGTACCCGCTCACCGAGACCAGGGCCTGGCAGCGGTCCGGCCACAGCGCCGCCACGACGTTGGCCGACCGTGCCCCCCAGTCGAAGCCGGCCAAGATGGCCTTCTCGATGCCGAGCGCGTCCATAAGCGCGGTGACATCCACCGCCACGGCCGCTTGCTGGCCGTTACGGGGCGTGTCGTCGGACAGGAAGCGAGTGGTCCCATGGCCGCGGACGAACGGGACGATGATCCGGTAGCCTGCCGATGCCAGCGCCGGCGTGACCTCGGCGAAGCTGTGGATGTCATAAGGCCATCCGTGCAGCAGGATGACCGCCGGGCCATCAGGAGGGCCGGCTTCGGCGTAGCCGACATTCAGCAGGCCCGCATCGACCTGCTTGACAGGCCCGAATGATGTGCTGGTGCCCGGTTTCATCATCGCCACCTCTGTCGTGCTCATCTTTGGGCTGTGCTCGTCGTCGCCTACCGGTGTGCGTCGGCGACGGCGCGGGCGGCCTTGAGGATGTGGTCGGTCACCGCCTGCGGCTGGGAGATCATGATCACGTGCGAGCCCTCGACCTCGACGATGTCGGCGCCGGCCCGCTGGGCCTGCGACCGGACGACGTCGGCGCCGGCGGCCTTGTCGCCGGTGCCGACCACCGCCCAAGACGGCAGCGTCCGCCAGGCGGGCGGCCCGGACGCGTCGCTGAACGCCGCGGCGGCGACGGGGCGCTGGGTCGCGGCCATCAGCGCAGTCTGCTGCTCGGGCAGGTCGGCGGCGAAGGCCTCCTGCAGCAGCGCCGGGTTGATCGCGAACTCGACCGAGGTCTCCTCGTCTTGCCCGGTCGGAAACTGGTACTGGACCAGGGCCGTGTTCAGGATGCTGTCCTTCGAGCCAGCCTCGACATCTCCCAGGTTCTCGCCTTCATCGGGGGCGAACGCGGCCACAAAGACCAGGCCTGCGACGTTCGGGGCGCTGGTCGCGGCGTTGGTGATGACCGCGCCGCCGTAGGAGTGCCCGGCCAGCAGCACCGGGCCGTCGATCTGGCCGAGCAGGCTGGCGGTGTAGGCGGAATCGGCGGCCACGCCGCGCAGCGGATTGGCTGGGGCGATGACGGTGTAGCCCTGCTTCTGCAGCCGCTCGATGACGCCGTTCCAGCTGGACGCGTCGGCGAAGGCGCCGTGCACCAGCACGATCGTCGGCTTGGCGCCGGCTTGCCCGGACTGCTGATCTGTCGCATTCACTGGGGAACCTCCTGCAGTGTGGATCGGCTGATTTGTGATGGTTAGAGACGATCGGCAACACCACAGCCGGCGGAGCTTGTCCTGTCTCGGCTGATGCCGGGCACGATCGCGGGCACCCGCCCGTTGCGGTTCTCTGCCGGACACGACCGCGCTACGTCGGCCGTCCCGTTCCGTTGGGCCCCGGTTAGGGTGCCGGTGTGCCCTGGGCCGCCTCTCCGTCCACACCGCACGTTGGAGTCGGTGGGCGTCCGCGCGTGTGGTGTGGACCGGTGGCGGGGTGGTGGTTACCCGGCGGCCCAGAATGCGCAGTGGTGTCTGGCGGCGAAGTCGGTTTCGAGTTGCGGCTGGGGCGGCACGAGCGACAGCATCTGCGCGCTGCCGCCGAATGCGGGCCAGGGCACGGCCGCGGTCGCGGGGTTGCCGGTGGCGGCGAAGTTCGCCCAGGCGGCGCGCATGCTGGCCGCGAGTGTCTGCTGGTCGGGGTTGAGCGTCGGGGGGTAAGGCGCGTTTGGCAGGTCGAACAGGTATGGGAGTTCGGACTCGTGCGTCGCGACGGTCAAGAAGCCGGGCGGTGTGTAGGGCTGGGGCGCGTTGTCGTCGTTGAACTCATAGGCGAAGGTGGGCACCCGCTGGGCGGTCGATTGGTCCACTTGCAGCGCCGGGCACGCGAAGTTGGTGTCCGAGACCAGCGTGCTGAGGGCCGCGTCCGGGTACGCACCGGCCGGGTATTCGGCCGCGATCGCCGCGGCCCGCTCGGCGGACACGCCCAGCACCGCAGCGATGTTGGCCTGGTAGTTGTCTGTGGTCACCGGCTCGTAGGGGATCGGCACGAAGGTGCCGCCGCTGACGGTCAGGTGGAGGCCGTCGACGAAGAGCCGCTCCTCGTCGTGGTTGGTCCCGTTGAGGACCGGCACGCGGGCGAACTGTCCGGCGGCCAGCGCTGCCCCGATCGGCTCGGTGAGGACCTTGCCGTCGACGACGCCGGGGATTTCGACGAAGTTGGGGGTCACCAGGTTCGCGACCGGCAGGTGGCGCAGGCAGGCCGCGGTCTGATCCGGGCAGCCCGCCTGGGCGGCGAAGGCCTCGCCGGTGGCTTCGGCGGTGGCCAGGGGCTGCTGGTTGAGCGCGAACGTGCCGCTTTGGATGATCGCTCTTTGGAAGAGCCCGCGCGCACCGACCGAGACCAGCTGGGCGAGCACGGACAGGCCACCGGCCGACTGGCCCGCTATAGCCACATTGTGCGGGTCGCCGCCGAACTGGCTGATGTTGTCTTGCACCCAGCGCAGCGCGGCCTGCTGGTCCATCAGCCCGTAGTTGCCGGCCGGGCCGCCTGGCCGGGAGGCCAGCGCCGGGTGCGCGAGGAAGCCCAAAGCGCCGAGCCGGTAGTTGATCGTGACGACGACGGTGCCGTCCGCCGCGAGCTTGGCGCCGTCGTAGTTGCGGCTGCCCTCCTCGGTGAGCCCGCCGCCGTGGATCCACACAAGCACCGGCAGGCCATCTTCGTCACCGGTGTGCGGCACCGGCGTGTACACGTTGAGGTACAGGCAGTCCTCGCTGAACGGGCCGGACGGCGCGAACGGGCTCGGCGGCTGCGGGCAACTTGGCGCGAACTGGGTGGCGTCGCGCACCCCCTGCCACTCAGCCGGAGGCTGAGGTGGGCGCCATCGCAGGTTGCCGGTGGGCGGAGCGGCGTAGGGAATGCCGAGAAACTCATCGACGGTGCCTGCGGTCATGCCGCGGACGGCGCCGTCGTCGGTGGTCACGATCGGGCCGGAGTCGGAACCCGAAGCCGCAGCGGCGGCGGCCGTGGCAGCGGTGGCGCCGGCCGCCGCGAGGGCCAGCGCGGCCAGCGTCACGCAGAAACGGATGGCGGCCAGCTGGGCGCACCGCCAGTGGGCGGGGTGCACGATCATTTTGGCTCCTTCGGTCGAGAGGAAGGCGTTCTTTCACGGTCGTCTCCCGGCGCGGCGGTCACACCCGTGACAGTCACTGGTCGGCACCCTGGGCCTGCCGACCAGGGGAACTCGGCCGCTCTCGTCCTGTCGTTCCGGGCCCCGATGGCCTTGACGGTCTTCCCAGCGCCTTTCCCCGGGCGCGCTTGCGAACGGTCCCGATCACGATCGTGAGCACCCGTCCCTTGAGGTTCTTGCCCTCGCATACCACGACGGCGTCCACGCTGGTCGTCCCGTTGGGCTGCCGCGTGAGGGTGGGGCCGGCGGCCTAACTGCACGCGAGGCTGGGGTTGGCCGGGCGGGCTTGCCGCCAGGGCGGAACAACAGGATGCCGGTTGCGGCCGAGCGGCAGCACCGCCCGCCGGGCACTCGCGGCCACGCGTGATGCGACCTACGGCGGTCGCAGGCGCGGCCTTTGTCCTCTTGCTCAAACCGGAGGGCGAGCGCGGACTCGCTCCCGCGGGCTGACCAGGGTACCGGCCAGGGTGGTTCACGGGCGTGAGCCATGGCCTTCAGTCGGCACCGTGGGACCACCTGTTCACCGTCACCGGCCTGGATGGCGGATCCCACGCTTCGCCAGCCTGGACCAGGTGGCCCGCCACCGCAACCTGGCCGCGGCGCCCCAGCGGTCACCGGGAACCGCCCGCGGCACCGGCCCGCCTGCCAGGCCAGGGCCGGCAGCCCGGTCTGTCAGATGAGAGCCGCCATCGTGCGCAATGCGACGCGGTGTTTGTGCCGCAGCGGGAGCACGCCCGGTCCTGCAGTGCGGGCTGCCGGACCACCTGGAACGGGAGCACCTGGGGATCCCGCGGTCGAGGCCAGCGCGCTCACCTGGTCGGTCACCGCGATGAGTGAGGCGACTGAGCGGAGGCAGGACCCGACCCCCGAACCGGCCACGACATGGCCGCCCTCACCCAGCCGCAACCGGACCGGGCAGTCGCAGCCGCGCTTCATAGCCTCGCGGCAAAGGCAGCTCCTCCGGCTGGCGACCGCACCGATCACCCATTACAGCACGCCGTTGACAAGCGCCCAGCGGAACATGATCACAACACAGAACGGCGGCTCCGGCGCGCCTATGGCAGGGTTGGGTTGTCACCCTCCGTGACATACTGGCCGTCACTATGCAACCGCCGCGAGCAACGAGCACAACGGGCACGCCGGTGCTGGTCAGCCAGCGGGCCAGGTCGCCGATGGATGCGCACGTTGCGCAGATCGAGGGAGCCGATGCCGGTGCCTATGGCGCGGTTTCGATCATGGCGATGAGTTCGTCGCGGCGGTAGCCCTGGTCGCGGGCGAACTTGATGAGCTCGTTGACCCGCGTCATGACGGCGCCGCGCTGGGGTGTTCCGGCCACGGTGATGCCGCGGCCGCGGCGGAACTCCAGCAGGCCTTCGTCGCGCAGCTGCCGGAGGGCGCGGAGGACGGTGCTGGTGTTGACGCCGAGGACCTTGGCCATGTCTTTGGCGAGCGGCAGCCGCTCGCCGGGCCCGGCCTCGCCGTCGGCGATGGCGCGGCGGATCTCGGCGGCGGCCTGTTCGAACAGCGGCACCGGTTCGGACGGGTCGATCTTGACGTCCCTCATGGTGTGAGTAATAGTAGTTCCATTCCGTCTATGTTGCCAGGGGCAGGTGAGCCGGTATGGCCGTGACCCCGCAGGCGCCGCCGGGCGGCCCCGATGCTGAGGCCCTGTTCAAAGAGGCAAGACGGCTCCGCCGGCGCCGCTGGCTCACCGCGGCCGGCATCCTGCTAGCGGCCGCAGCCGCCGCTGCCGGTTGCCTTGTCCTCGGCGATAACGGGAACCCCCCGGTTCCGCGCATCAAGCCGGCAGCGACTGCCCAGGTGCCGCGCGGCCAGAGCCCGGTCGTGGACGCAAAAGCGCTGCGCGGGCACGGCAACCTTGCGTTTGTCTCCCAGGGAAGGCTGTGGGTCCTCGACGGGCCCGCCCAGGCGTTGCGCCAGGTCCGCCACGGCCATGGCGCCGCTGATCCGCAGTTCTCACCGGATGGCCGGTGGCTGGCGTTCGCGGCCAGGTCCCGGATCTGGGTCGCGAAATCGGACGGGGCAGCGCCCCGGCCGGTCCCGGGCTCCCGGGCAGGCTTGTCCCTGTCCTGGTCCCCGCGCGGTGACCTGCTCACCAGCGCAGGCGTGGGCATCATCGAGGTAACCAGCCGGGGCGCTGTTCATCTCGTGACCCGGCAGGGCAGCTACGGCGCCTGGTCGCCGGACGCCAGCCGGGTCGCGTTCATCACCACCAGGCACAAAGTGACGCTGCTCGAGGAGATTCCAGCCCGGGGCGGGCGGCCGGTGGTGTGGCACCGGTCCCCGTTCCACCCGGCGATCCCCGCCCGGCATGTGCCCGCGGTCCCCAACCTGGTCACCCTCGCCGCGGTGCTGCCGGATAACCAGGGCCTGCTGTACTGGTTCGACCCCGGCTCAGCCGACGCCGCCGACGGGCAGGCGCTCTACCTGATCAAGGCCCCCGGGCAGCATCCCATCCGGGTCGGCGGCACGCTGACCGGCGCCGGTTATGTCGCGGTCAGCCGCACGGGCGAGTTCGCGATCGTCAACGGGCTGAACCGGTACGCCTGGCAGGGCAAGACCCTTGAACTGTGCAGCCCGGTATCCGGGTCCTGCACGCCGGTCCGGGCGCCCAGGGGCGAGCTCACCCTGGACCCGGCCTGGTCGCCGGACGGTCACGTGCTGGCGTTCGTCGAGGCGCCGGCCAGCCCGGCCGCAGGCTTCCCCCAGCCGGTCGTGGCCCGCTGGTACGCCACGCACACCCTGTGGATCCTGCGCACCCCCGGCACCGCCGTGCACGAGATGCCCGGCAGTAACGGCGCCACCGCGCCGGTCTGGTCGGCCAGCGGCGCCAGCCTGGTCTACGCAGCGGGCGACGCGCTCTGGCTGGTTCCCGCCCTCGCCGGCCGGCCCGTCAGGATCGCCACGCCCCTGTTCCCGCCCAGCAGCTGGCCCACCTACTACGGCGAAATCGGCTGGGCCCAGCAGTTCGCCTGGTCAGCAGCCCGATAGCCGCGCGGAACCCGAAACATCCAGGGGAACTCGGTGGCCAGGTTCCGAAGCTCCGACCACGCGGCGGCCGAGGAGCTTTTCGATGCCTGCTATCCGCGGCTGGCGGGCTGGGTCCGGCGGCTGACCGGCGACGACGAGGCCGCCCACGAGATCGCCTCGGAGGCATTCACCCGGCTGCTGGCCCGCTGGTCCGGGCTGGACAGCCCGCAGAACTACCTGTACATGATCGCCACCAACCTGGTCCGGGACCACTGGCGCAGATCAGCCCGGGAACGCAAGGCCATCAAGACGATGACCGCGGCTGCCCACGACTCCACCTGCCACCCCGCCCAGGACGTCGACGTGCGGGCGCTCATCGAAAGGCTGCCGCCGCGGCTGCGCAGCACGTTCCTGCTGCACCACTACGCGGGCTTCGGCGTCCGCGAGGTCGCGGCGATGCTCGGTCGGCCGGAAGGAACGGTCAAGGCCGACCTGCATCACGCGCGCGCCAAGCTGAAGGCCGCGCTGGCAGACACCAAATGACCGGCCCGCGCGACGACATCAACGCCTGTGCCGACGGTCATCGAGCCGCTCGCCCCGGCCATCCGGCCCGCACCCACCGCAGATCCATAACGATCTTTCGGGCGTGACATCGGCCGCCAGCCAAGAACCCACGTCGGCGAGCATAACGGCGGGACTGCGCGCGCACTGGCTCCGCGATCACGTAGCGGACTGTGATCGGCGCGGGGTCGCCTCTGAACTCGCAGCTGACAGGTCGCTCCGCGGACCCGGCATTAGGGCATGAGCTTCCCGGGCAGCCTGCCCTGCGGAACTGCTGCCGCCGGAGGTGGCGGACGGTGAGATCACCGCTACCGGAGAGCGGTTCAGCCGATGTCCCGGCCGTTCACGGTCAGCATCACGTCGATGTTGCCCCGGGTGGCATTGGAGTACGGGCACACCTGATGGGCGGC
>WNFX01013292.1_pt1 | contig 14105 bp, 12 predicted proteins | sample 5400111 | NCBI WGS metagenome assembly WNFX01 (sample SAMN13153363, study PRJNA577476) | soil metagenome | isolation source: 40 cm soil or saprolite under grassland replicate 1 | place: USA:California | collected 2016-06-15 | reverse complement strand
CGGATGAACTACCTCGTCACCCTGTTGACCACGGACAGCTACGCCAAGGAGGTCAAGCTATTCGGGCTCGGACGCTACTTTATCGACCGCTACCGGCTCATCGGCAATGCGTACTACGACAGGCAGCGCCGGCAGGTGGTGCGGCGTTACCTGGTTGGTTTTCTCTGGGGCAACCTCAGCACGATCGCCACCTCCGTGACGTATCTGTATGTCGCGCTCCAGGCGATCATCGGCAAGCTCACGCTTGGCGACCTCACGCTCTACACGACCGCGGCGCAGTCGGTGCAGAACTCGATCCAGGGCATCCTCGGCGGCTTCTCCGGGATGTACGAGCACAACCTCTATCTGAGCAACCTCTTCGAGCTGATGGAGACGACGAGTGCGCTCCCCGCTCCCGCCAAACCCGTCCCGGTTCCCAACCCCGTCCGGGGTGAGATCAGATTCGACCGCGTGAGCTTCGCGTACCCGGGCGCGGCCGAGAATGCGCTGACGGACCTGAGCTTCACCGTCTCAGCCGGTGAGACGATCGCGATCGTCGGCCGCAACGGCGCGGGCAAGACCACGCTCTTCAAGTTGATCTGCCGGCTCTACGATCCGACCGACGGCCGCATCCTGATCGATGGCATCGACATTCGCGACGTGGAACCGGCCGAGCTGCGCGCCCAGATCGGCGGCATGTTCCAGGACTACGTGACCTACCAGGCGACCGCGGCGGAGAACATCGGGCTTGGGCACCTCGATGCGATCGCCGACCGCGAGGCGATTCTGAAAGCTAGCCGGCAGGCCGGGTCCGATGGTCTGATCGCGGGTCTTCCCCAGGGCTACGAAACAGCGCTCGGAAAGTGGTTCGATGCCGGCGTCAACCTCTCAGGCGGCGAGTGGCAGAAGGTTGCGCTGGCGCGCGCCTTCATGCGCGATGCGCGCATCCTCCTGCTGGATGAGCCGACCTCCGCGCTCGACGCCCAGGCGGAGTACGAGCTCTTCGAACGGATCCATTCGCTGACACGGGGCCGCACCGCGGTCTACATCTCGCACCGTTTCTCGACCGTCCGCCGCGCCGATCGGATTCTGTTCCTGGAGCACGGCCGGCTCGTCGAACAAGGAACGCACGAGCAGTTGATGCGACTCAACGGCCGTTATGCGCGCCTGTTCCGGCTGCAGGCCTCCGCCTACACCGGGGAGGACGTGCTTCCCGAGGATGTTGACCTGGACATCGCGCCGACCGCGTGACCCGGCGCGGATGGGCCCTGTTTGCGGCCATGGCCGTGATCTGGGGTATCCCCTACCTGCTGATCAAGATCGCCGTGGGCGAGCTGACACCGGCCAGCCTGGTCTTTCTGAGGACGGCGATCGGCGCCGCGTTGCTGCTGCCCGTCGCCGCCGCCCGCGGCTGGCTCACCCCGCTACTTTCCTACTGGCGCTGGGTGCTCGTCTACACCATCGTGGAAGTTTCGCTGCCCTGGTTTCTGCTCGCCGATGGCGAGCGCCGTCTTTCCAGTTCGCTGACCGGACTGATGATCGCCGCCGTCCCTCTGCTGGCCGCCGTGCTCCAGTTACTGACTCGCGGCGACGAGCGCACGGACCGGCGCCGGGTTGCCGGCTTATTGGTCGGTTTCGTCGGTGTCGCCGTGCTGGTGGGCCTCAACGTGTCCTTCAAGGACCTTCGGGCGGTCGGTGAGGTTGGGCTCGTCGCACTCGGCTACGCGGCCGGGCCGCTCATCATCGCCCGCCGTCTTCCGAGCCTGCCGGCCGTCGGGGTGGTCGCCGCATCATTAGTGCTGACCGCGCTGCTCTATTCCCCGGTCGCGATCCCGCAACTGCCGAGCGTGCTGCCGTCGAGCCAGGTACTGCTCGCCGTCCTGACCCTCGCGGTGCTGTGCACGGCGCTCGGCTTCCTGCTCTTCTTCGCGTTGATCAGCGAAGTCGGCCCGGTCAGGGCCACCGTGATCACGTACTTCAACCCGGCGGTCGCCCTGCTGCTGGGCGTGGTCTTGCTCCACGAACCCTTCACCGTGGGCGCGGTCGTCGGTTTCTCGCTGATCCTGGCGGGGTCGGTGCTGGCGACGAGGCGGACTAGTGCGCTCGCTGGCTCCGCGCCTGTCCCATCATCGACGGCTTGGGGAGCTGTAGCACGGTATAGACGCGCGCGGCAGCGCCGATCCCAAGGATGAGGAAGATCGCAGCCAGGACGAAGAGCGCGATGAACGCCAGGCGATTCGCGGCGTACACCGTCAGGTAGAGGACCGCGGCCACCGCCCAGAAGGCAGCCACGGCCGCGGCGAGCCGCGCCCAGACCGGCACCGATGTCTTAAAGCGCTCGTCCGTTCCGAGATTGAGCGGAATGCGCGCCGCCCACGACGGCTTGACGGCCCAGACCCAGGCGAGGAGCGCCCAGAAGACGACATTGAGGATGGCGAAGATGCTCAGCACAACACGAAGGAAGGTCATGGCAGTGAAACGTTACGATCGAGCTAAAACCTGCGGCGTGATTTGACGGAGGAGGGAGCCATGAAGAGTGCGGCGAACACGGCGGTTCGAACTCGTTTTGCCGGGTGGCCCAAGCCGGCGTTACAGTTCTTTCACGGCCTGAAGCGTGACAACAGCAAGGCCTACTTCGAGGCGCACCGGCAGGTCTACGAGGAGCAGGTGCGTCAACCGATGGAGGCTCTGCTCGCCGAGATCGAGCGGGACGTGGGGCCGGACATCGAGGTCAAGATCTTCCGCCTCAACCGCGATCTTCGCTTCACTCCCGACAAGCGCCCCTACAAGGAGCACCTGGGCGCCTACCTTTCCACCGCCGGGGCCGGCGGCCTCTACCTGCAAATCTCCGACGACGGCCTGTACCTCGCCGTCGGCTCACACGAGATGGCGCCCGATCAGCTCAACCGCTTTCGCGATGCGGTCGCTGGAAAGGACGGCGAAAAGCTGGCGCGGATCGTCGGCGCCCTCGTCAAGGAGGGCTACCAGGTGACGGAACCGAGCTTCAAGCGCGTCCCCTCGGGTTACGCGGCCGATCACCCACGCGGCGACCTCCTGCGCTGCAAGGGGCTGATGGCCAGCCGCAACTGGAAGCCCGGGGCTTGGCTGCAGACGGTCGAGGCGAAAGACCGGGTCCGGCAGGCGATCAAGGACAGCAAGCCGCTGACCAGCTGGCTCGACACGCAAGTCGGACCCAGCCGCCAACCCGCTCGGCCGATGCGCTGAACGGAGCCGGACTCACGCAGCACGACCGAGCGACTCGCTGAGTGGAGACGACCGCGCCCGCCATCTTCGAAATCGGTTTTGTCCTCCTGGTGGCGGCGATCGCCGGTTGGCTGGCTCGTCGCGCGGGACTTCCCGCGGTGCTCGGCTACCTGGCGACCGGCCTGCTCGTCTCTCCCTTTACGCCCGGCTACGTCGCCGACCGGCATCAGCTCCAGGTGTTTGCCGATGTCGGCGTCGTGCTCCTCCTCTTCGAAGTCGGCATCGAGCTCGACGTCGCCGAGCTCGGGAGGGAGCGCGGGAGCCTCTTCTGGCCGGCGCCGTCCTGCTCGGCCTCTGCCTCGCGTTCTCTTCCAGCGTCGTTGTGGTCAACATCACCCGCAGCCGTCGGCGCACGACCGATGCGGCGACCGACCACGTGCTGCTGGGCTGGAGCGTCTTGCAGGACGTGGCCGGCGTGACGCTGTCGATCATTGCCCTGATCGCGTTGCAGTTGCAGGCCACATCAGGGGTCGTCGCCGTCGAGCTGCTGCTGCTCTACGCGATCATCGTGGTGATCGCCACCGGACTCCTTCCGCGACTGCTCCGGCAGCTTCGCCAGGAACACGACCTCTTCCTCATCGTCTCGGTCGCGAGTGCCCTCGCGCTCGCCGGGCTGGGCGCGCGCTTCTTCGGCATGCCTCTTGCCCTGGCCGCCTTCGTCTCGGGGCTGGCCATCAGCGAGAGCCGCGAATCGACTGAGGCGCGGGAGCGGTTGCTGCCATTTCGCGATGTGTTCGCGGTGCTCTTCTTCGTCGCGATCGGCGCGCTGATCGATCCCGGTGCGCTGCTCAAGGGACTGGGGTGGCTGGGCCTCGTGCTCGCGCTGCTAGTGGTAGCCAAGGTTGCCCCTATCTACCTTCTTGCCAGGTTCGGGCGCCTTCCTGGCCGCCCGCGCCAGATCGCGACCGGCCTGGGCCAGATCGGCGAGTTCAGCTTTGTCCTCGCCACCATCGGGGTCACCCGCCAGGTGATCCCGGGCGAGCTATATGCGGCGATCCTGGCGGCCGTCGTCATCACGATCGCGGCCTCGACGCTGCTCGTCCGGCTCGGCTACTCGCGGCCGCCGGCCGCCTGAACGAGGATCTAATACTTCGCGAAGTGCTCGACGACGCGGTTCTCGTCAGCCGGCACGTCGATCTCGCTCCGTTGCGGCCGATGGGCCACCGTCCCGCTCAAAGCTTGCTGATCGGCATCGAAGTAGCGCGCCAGTTGTCCGGCGGCGACCCCGTAGAACCACCGCACTTTCTGCTTCTCTCGCAGCTGGAGGAGGTAGTCGGAATCCCTATATACGGCGCTCTCAAACTTCAGCGAGGCCCAGCGTAGGAGGGCCGGGGGCGATGGTTTCGATTCTTACGTCCACCGTGGTCGCGACCGCGACCGCCTTGTAGAGCGGTCAACGGCGTTTGTAGTGGTCGACGAGATCGATGGCCTCCGACTGGCTCGGACCCGTGAGGCGGAAGTCGATCTGGACCCGCTGAAAGACGGAGGTGTCCGACCGGTGCCGGATGCCTTCGATGGTGGCCTCAACCTGATCCAGGCGAACGCCGGTGTCCCGCGCCCTCCCCTGCACCAGCAGCACGCCGCAAGCGGAGACACCCGCCAGGAACGCTTCCGCCGGAGTGATCTGCTCGCCCGGTCCACCCAGGTGGGTGGGTTCGTCGATCACCAGTTGGTGGGTGCGCACCTGGTTGAGAGCGCGTCCTGGTGTGGCAGTGCTGGAGGAATGCACCCGGTTGACGACGAGCTCATCACTGGCCATGGCGTGCTCTACCTTACAGAGGGAGAGGCTCCTTCATCTGGATAAGGTCCGATCCGGTAGCATCCCTCGCGGGTACACCACCGAGAAGTGGGGCTTACTCCTCCGCAACTTAAACCGCTGATCGACGTGGAGCATCTGACGCGCGCTTTCGGGGCCCGCGAGCAGCGCGTCACCGTGCTCGACGACCTGAGCTTCGGCGTTCCGCGGCGGTCCTTGTTCGGCATCGCCGGCCCCTCAGGGAGCGGCAAATCCACGCTGCTCAACCTGCTCACCGGTCTCGATCGGCCGACGTCCGGTCGGGTCCTGTTCGATGGGCTGGAGCTGCGTGCCCCAAGCGAAAATCAACTTGCCCGCTGGCGCGGTCGCCACGTCGGCATCGTGTTCCAATTCTTCCAGTTGATCCCGACCCTAACGGCGCTCGAGAACGTCATGCTGGCGTTAGAGTTGGGCGGTTCGAAAACGTTCCGTCGCACGGGCTGGCGCGAGCGGGCACTCGCCTGCCTCCAAGAAGTCGGTGCGGCGACCCTGGCTGACCGTCTCCCCTCGAAGATGTCGGGGGGTCAGCAACAGCGGATCGCGATCGCTCGGGCGCTGGCCAACGACCCGCCCGTGCTCGTCGCCGACGAGCCTACGGGGAACCTCGACTCGCGCTCGGCCCGTGATGTCTTCGATGTACTGGCTGGGCTGACCGATCATGGCAAGACCGTCATCTTCGTCAGCCATGCCACGGAGCTGGCGGCACGGGCCACGGCGGGCATCGAGCTGCTGGATGGCCGCATCATCGACCAGCACGGCGCGGCACCGGCGGTCCTGCAGCCGGCTTGATCGCCTCTCCGCTCGCGCACAAGGCGCTGCGTGACGTCACCCGTCGAAAGCTGCGAACGGTGCTGGTGGTGATCGGGATCGTGGTGGGAGTGGCTGGATTGACCGCCATCAACGTCGCCTCTCACGAACTGGCGGCCGCGTTCGCCTACAGCGCCAGCGAGCGAGCCACGCCCGATATCTCGATCTCCGCCGACCAGGTTGATCCCTCGCTTGCCAGCGCGGTGCACGGCCTCCCCAATGTCCGGGTGGTTCAGCTGATGACCTTTTACTCGACGCGATGGACGATCAGCGCCCCACCCGGCCACGTCAACATGCGCATTAGCGCCTATCCCGACTTCAACCGCGTGGCGATCTATCCGTTCCAAGTGGCGAGCGGCCGCTTGCCCGGCGTCGGCGAGATCGTTATGGAATCGAGCGACCGAACGCTGCAGCCGTTCAAGGTTGGCGACGCCATCACGATTACAAGCAAGCTGGGATCCACCTCGCTAAAAGTCGTTGGCCTCTCGCGAACGCTGGGTAACACATCCGCTGGCTTCAGCTCCTTCGCCCGAGCGTATATGAGCCAGGCCGGCATGGCGGCGGCCACCGGCATCGAGATGCCGAACGCCATCGAGATCCAGGTTAGGGACAAACGCATCGCCGCGGACACGGCACGAGCCGTTACGGCGTTGCTCCGTGCGCGAGGGGTTGCCGTGCTTGGCGCGGACCTGCCGGGGAACCAATTCGATCCCAGCGTTATCAACGGCCTGTATACGATCCTTGATGTTCTGTCCGCGATCGCCCTGGTGCTATCCGGCTTCCTGATCGTGAATACGGTCAGCACCCTGATCGGGGAGCAAACCAGCATCATCGGCACACTCAAGGCAATCGGTGCCACCCGCGCTACGGTCATGCGCGGCTACTTCATGACCGTCGCCATCTACGCAGTGACTGGAACCCTGCTCGGCATCGCGCTCGGTGTGTTCGGCGGCTATGAACTCACGCTCTTTCTGACAAGTATCGTCACGCTGGACCTGGGACCCTTCCAGCTGGACGCTGGGACGATTGTGCTAAGCGCCTTGATCGGCCTGGCGATCCCCTTCCTGGCGGCGATCGTGCCGTTGTGGACCGGGACGCGCATCACCGTTCGGGAGGCCATCAGTGCCTATGGCATCGAGCGGACTGTGGCTGGTGGCGGTCGTCGGCCGGCGGGCGCCGGCTGGCCGTGGGTGCCGCAGACAGTCTGGCTCGGCCTGCGTGGCCTGTTTCGGAAGCGTGGCCGCGCGATCCTGACGTTGTTGGCCCTCACCTTCTCGGCCGCCGCATTCCTCGCCATCCAGACAACTACGTACTCAGTCAACCGATTCATCGGAGATCTTGCCGCGCATTCACGCTGGGGCATCGTCTTGCTCACCGGCGTTGAGCAGGATCCGACGCTCTACAAGCGCGATGTGATCCGCGGTCGCTGGTTCCAGCCAGGGGAGCAACGTGTCGTCCTGATCAATGAGCAGCTCCAGCAGAAGTCGGGCGCGCGGGTCGGAGATTCGATCGCCCTCTCGACCGCGACTCGGAACCAGTCGTGGCGAGTGATCGGCATCATTCATGACGTCAACGGCGGGCTCGGGACCTCGGGGGTAGCGATGACGTCGTACGACAACTATCTTGCCTTCTATGAGCTACCGGCAGATCGCGCCCGCGGGTTCATGGTGGGCAGCGCCGATCACGCCCAGCCAGCCGTCGACGAGACCGCAAACCGGATCGACGCCGCGCTGGTTCGCGAGGGCCTGTCACCAAACGTAACGACGGCGCAGCAGCAGGTGACCCGCAACCAGGGCCAGTTCCAGATCCTCTACATCCTTCTTTACGCAGTCGCGGCAATCGTGGCGCTCGTAGGTATCCTCGGCCTTTTCAACACGCTGACCACCTCGGTGCTCGAGCGGCGGCGTGAAATCGGAATCCTGCGCTCGCTAGGCGCGACCGGTCGGCGGGTGGCGGCCGTGTTCTGGACGGAAGCATTGGCCCTCTCGGCGCTGGCCTGGTCGCTCGCTGTCGTCGTTGGTATCCCCGCGTCGCTGGCCTTCGTCAACCTGATCGCCGCCGTGCTGATTCCCATTAGCTTTGCCTTTGATCCAGCCGCACTGCTCGCCATGCTCCTTTTCACTTTTGTGATCGCCACCGTGGCCAGTTTCATCCCGGCGCTAAGCGCGGCTCGCCTGCGCGTCGTGGAGACGCTGCGCTACGAATGAGCTGATTAGTGGCGGAGCGGGCGAGCTTCGAACTCGCGAACGGAGTACGCCCTAGTGGCGTCCTTTCACACGGCCACTCTCATCGAGCAGCCACAATACGGATGAGGCCGCTGACCGCCACAGAGAGCGTCTGGCGAACCGGAGGTAGCCTAAAGCGTCAAGGCCCCGCGAATTGTCAAGCAGCGATTGACAAGGGCGCGTGGCATGGGGGGCCGACTGGTCGTTTCACTGCTGGAACCTGAGCTAAGCCACTTTACAGACTGACCAAATCCGTGGTCGCGTGGGTTCAGAACTGAGGGTCATCAACTTGACAGAGAGGCCACAAGTGGTACCCTAGAGCTTGCGTAGCGCCGCATTTTCGCGACCGATAGTGCGTTAGGAGGGAGGGTGACTTGCGCCGATTGTCCCATCCCGGCCGGTTGGCACCCAGGATATGTGTCTGACTCCGTGGCGCGCCTCCAATAAACGTATCCCACGACGAACCTTGTCTACGTTTCGAGCGTATGCAGCCCATACCACGTTAGCGTCGGGGAGGTGATGTAGGGAAGGAATACCCAGGGTCCGAACACGTCAGATGCTTACGGGGGGCCCAGGGAGGGAAGTTGATGACGAAAGGTATAAAGCGATTTGCCGCTTTGGCAGCGTTTGTCCTGCCGCTGGCGGCGTTGACCGCGATCCCGGCATCGGCCGTGCACGACTCCGGCGCTTTTGAGCTCGACGGCAACGCCGTCACCAACAATTCCACCTCGGGCGTGCCCGACGATTGGGATCGGGTCTGCCACTCGGTGCTCGGCACCGACTGTTCCACCACCAACAACGCCAACACCTCGACCGTGGCATTTGCCAGCCAGGGCGCCGCGACTGGCACCACCTTCACCGGCGGCGGCTCCAAGGACCCCATTGACAGCTCGAGCTGGGCCTGGAACCAGGCGAGCGGTGGCTTACCGGGCAAGGACGTCCTCCTGAACGCCTTCGCTGCCCGATACGACACCTGTCCGCTGTATACCCCATCGACCTGCAGCGTCATCTACTTCGGCATGGATCGGTTTGACAACAGCGGTGACGCGCAGAATGGATTCTGGTTCTTCCAGAACCCAATCAGCCTCGGCACCAGCAAGAGCGGGGGCGGCCAAAGCTTCACGGGCGTCCACAAGAACGGCGACGTCCTGGTGGTCAGCGACTTCAGCATCGGCGGGACGACAAACTTGCAGCTGCTGCAGAGCTCGGCCGCTGCGAACTGTGCGACCGCCGGACCAGGCGACGCATTCTGCGGGATCGTCAACCCGAACGCCAATACGACCGCGCCATGGTCGTTCCTCGACAAGAAGGGAAACACCAGCTTCGACACTGGCGAGCTCTACGAGGGCGGCATCAACCTCGCGGCATTTCCGGGACTGGCGGGGGAGTGCTTTGCGAGCACCCTCGCCGAGAGTCGCTCATCGGCCTCGACGTCTGCGGTGCTGAAGAGCTTCATCCTGCAGAACTTCGGCGCCTGCGGGTCGAAAACCGTGACGCGTCCCCAACTTGCCGACGGCACTGACATCTCGGGCCAGTCCGTCCCGCTCGACGGTGGCTTCCAGGTGAAGGACCAGGCCACCGTGACAGTCGACGGCGTCTCGACCTTCGACGGGAACGTCACGTTCCACCTCTGCGGCCCGGCCGATCTCGTTAGCCAGCCCTCCTGCATCAGCGGCGGCACGCTGATCGGGTCGGCGAAGGCGATCAGCCCGCCCAGCCCGGTGGTAGTCACGTCCGACCTCGCACCTATCACAGCCGTAGGGAGGTACTGCTGGCGCGGGAACTACTCGGGCGACGCCGCCCACGGCGTCAAACCATCCTTCGATGACAGCTCGACTGAGTGCTTTACCGTCTTCGACACGACAGCAGTCACAACCGCCCAGAACTGGCTCCCGAACGACTCCGCGACGATTACGTCGGCGGGTGGAACTGCCCTGAGCGGCAGCGTGACGTTCACCCTCTACAACAACGGCACCTGCGACGGTACGAACCCCGCCAACGTCCTGTACACGGAACCATCGCAGAGCATCACTGGCGCGACGCCGCAGTCTGCGATCACGCACAACACGTCCGTCAAGGTCTCCGCTTCGGGTACGACCACGGTCTCGTGGTTGGTCGTCTACACCAGCAACGACACCAACGTTCACGGCTCCACGAGTAACTGCGAAACGACCACGCTGACGATTACCAACTAATCTCGGAACAAAAGGAGGAAAGGCTAAGCGAAAGAGGCCCCGGAACCCCGGGGCCTCTTCGCACCCCGGGTCGAAGGGAGATCAGTTGGAGTTAGGGGTAGTAGGCGCCGAAGCTAAGCGTCGCGAGCGTGACGGTCTTCCTGCCGCTGAAGTAGTAAAGGGTGGCGGTGCAGTCGGCTGCCCCGCTGGTCCAGGAGGGCGACGAGAGGGTAAAGATCTGAGTCCACGGCCACGGGTAACTCGGGTAGAAGCCGGCCACCGCCCCGTACACCAGCACCCCAGTCTGGTAGCAGTTGAGGCTGACGTTGGGCTCCGCGGTCGCCGTCGTCGAGACGTTGAACGTTACCTGCTGACCCCAGTGCGCGAGGCCATCGGCTGAGTTGAGCAGAACGAGGCTCAGGCTTGAGTTGGTGCTTTGGGGGTGACCGCCACCCCCTGCGGTCACCGCAGCAGCGCCAAGGACGCTTACGCTGAAGAGCACCGACGTGGCAAGCAAGCCGACGATTCCCCGCCGCAGCGCGGACCCATAACCCACTGACTTCATTGCTACCTCCAAGTTGTGGATACCGAGCCGCCTCGCTGCCAGTTTGGGTGAGGCGCACGGTCGAAACGATCGAGAACGGGTACGAGTTGATCGTGAACCTGTAAGGGTATTCGGAACATCAAACCTCGAAGAGCTAAAACGCACCGCCTTCGATGCGCATACGGCCAAGTTCAAGGAACTGTCTTGGCCGAGAGGTCCGTCTGATGGAGGCGAAGCTACATGTGTTGGCCGATCGGGTCCAGCGGGCAGCTTTCACCCAGAAATACCAGGGCCGTTATCAGCTGCGAAGCTGACGTGATCCAGAATCGCTCGACCCGCGAGGCGCCGGAAACGCACTGAGGGCGGCGCAAGCCGCCCTCAGTGGTGCGACGTCCTTACCGGACGGCCATCGATCCGTCGCCGTTACGGGGAAACCGGAAAGCTCATGGTCGACAGGGTGATGGTCTTCTTGCCACTGAAGTAGTAGAGGCTGGCGGTGCAGTTAGCCCCTCCACTTGTCCAAGAAGGCGACGAGAGCGTGAAGATCTGGGTCCACGGCCACGGGTAGCTCGGGTAGAAGCCAGCCACGGCCCCATACACCAATGGCGAGCTTATCGTCGTTGCCGCCAGGAATATAGATAGCGCGAATATAGCCAAGAAAATGGGCTTCACTATTTCACTCCTTAGGAGGGCACCGCTGTCCTCCCCAGGGATCAGTCTGGAAGCCAACCGCAACGGCTACGGCGAAGGATTCATCACAGACGGAAGGCGACCTGTAACGGAATTCGCAAGGTAACGGTCCAGCAACGGCTTGGCTTTGAGCTGTTACCCAACTCCCTTTGACCGCGGTTATCGTGCGGTCGTGTTCGCCTTCATCTGGATGATCGTTAGACCGGACGAATCCTCATTTTCGACTAATGGCGGCCGAGTCCAGACGGACACGGATATCGATACAACGAGGGGAGATCGCCAGCTGTAGATCTCCTATGGAGCTGGAACCGCCGCGGTGTAGATGTCGAACTGGTGGAGTCTCCCATCCGGGTTGTCCCCGGTGCTGTTCGAGTTGTCAGCCCAGGCCGGATGCGCAACCCCGCCATAGAACGAGAGGCCCGTGTAATCACCATAGTCGATGTGGTTACCCGAGTCATGCGAGTTCGACGTTCCCGCGCTGATCTGAATGTTCTTGGTGAACGTTTGTCCGCCGTCCGTGCTGAAGGCTCCCCAGAACTGCGCGTCATCATTCGGCACGCCATCGGTGTCTCCGGCACCACCGGTTCCCAGATCGTTTCGCGAGTCGTACCACACGACCGCGATCTTGCCAGTAGTTTGATCGAGTGAAATCTTCGGCAGGAACTCGCTGTTCATCGTAGTGTCGTCGTTCACAACCACCGGAGTGCTCCAGGTCGCGCCCTGGTCGTCCGAGAACCGGACGAAGATATCGGTATTGTCGGTGCCATTCGAACGCTCGAAGGTGTAGACGATATAGACGCGGCCGTTGTGAGGGCCACCCGTACGATCCCAGGCCAGGCCGGGTTCCGAGTCGATGGACCGATCGATCTGCGCCGGGATGAAATGAAAGCCTCCGATATGCGTGTCGATCACGGCGACCGAATCGCCGAATCCCTGCGGCCCGATCCCGTCCGGATCGACGTTGACGCGGAGTGTGCCTCCACCCTCACCGGTCTCAGTGAGCGTGCACACGTTCATGACCTGTCCCTGCGGACCGATTGCCACGTCGCCGTAGGTGCAATTGTTCGTGCCGGGCACGACTTCAGCAGTGATGAAGGAACCGACCTGCCCCAGCCCGGTGACTGGGGCTCCCGTAGCAACGATCGGGCCTCCGGCGTTGAAGACCAGCCAGGCTTGATTGGCTCCGGTCGTAATCGTGGGCTGGTCGACGAATCGGAACAACCCGCGGTCGTCGCCGTTGGTCCCATTGCGCTTCGCCGAACTGTCGATGTTGGCGATCACGTTGAACGTCACGCCTTTGTCGGTGCTCAGGGCCACCGGTACGACGTTCGGGACCGTTCCGCCGATCAAGTACAGATAGGTCATGAAGAGGTTCCCGTACTGGTCGAACGAGAGACTCGCGTCGCAGCAGGCGCTCTTCAGCGGGTCATCGGGGCCGGTCGCGATGACTCGATGAATCGGCCAGGTGGTCCCTCCGTCGAAACTTACGGCCTCGAACAATCCCGCGGCTCGCGGCGCGATATTCGTTTCGATCACGATGTTGCGCGGATCCGTTGGGTTGACCGCCACCGTCTCCTCGGACTCGTTACTCGGGCGCTGGCTGACGTTAACGTTCATTGGGGTGGCGGCCGCCAGGGCTTTCACCGAGCCACCCGCCCCGGCCGAGCCCACCCCGAGCAGGGCGATCCCGAGAGCAGACACGCAAACGAGCCCAACCGTCCCTGGGCGCATATCTTCGTCCCTCCTGTACCGACTTCCCAACTATACCGCTCCGCGTTACAGGCTCAGGATGGCCGCGGGACGAGGCCGTCCTGACGCCTACCGGCTGGACCTGACGGCTTTACAAAAGGATGAGCACGATGGCGTTGGTGACCACGATGCCGGCAAGCAAATCAATCCCTCGGTTCGCCCAAGCTCCAGCTGCAAACCGTGCCGACTCGAGCTCGCAGCTCTAACTAATGGCGTTGACAAGGTACGAAAGGCCTGGCGCTGCGGGCGCCAGGGCTTTCGAGCGGCTGCTTGGCCGAGTTAGTGGTTGAGCTGCACCACCTGCAGCTGGAAGCTGACGCCCGGGGCGCTGAAACCAAGGATCTGGTTGGTCGAATAGTGCCCGGCCACGGCCGGAACTCCTGTGTCGAAGGACTCGCTCGGAATCGTTATGACGACTGGTGGGCCACCCGTGCGGCCAGTGATGGTGTCAACCTCGCTGGTAACGATGAAGGTCTTGGGCCCCGCGGTCCCAGGTGCGATCTTCCAACTGGTGATATCGATGTTGACGTGCTGGGCACCTGCAGTTTGCTGGACCGCCGTCGGCCCGCCCACTAAGTGGCTGCAGTCGGTTACTGTGACGTCCCCGGTGTTGTCGCTGTCGAACTCTGCCCATACCCAGAATCCGCCCGTACCAAAAGTAGCACTACAGAGCGACGGGTTGTTGCAATTACCCGAAATGGCAATTTGCCAGAGCGCCAGGTTCCCGTAGGCGTGGCCGACCAGCGGAGCGCTGACGGCCGTTGGGACAGCAAGAACACCCGCCGATACGAGCGAAAGCAGCAAGCTTCGAACCTTGTTCATCCTTCCCCTCCTAGGTTCAGATTCTTTGACCGTCGAGCGCGACGAGCTTTCCGGGC
>WNFX01010868.1_pt1 | contig 14116 bp, 9 predicted proteins | sample 5400111 | NCBI WGS metagenome assembly WNFX01 (sample SAMN13153363, study PRJNA577476) | soil metagenome | isolation source: 40 cm soil or saprolite under grassland replicate 1 | place: USA:California | collected 2016-06-15 | reverse complement strand
GCAAGATCACACGGCAGCAGGCACGGGCTTTCCTCCAAGACAAGGCAGCCACTATCAATCTGCGCCAGCGCCGGCCCCAGGCAATCATTTCACTCGAAGAGTTCGTGCGGGTGGAATGGCGGCCCAATGCCGCACTGGCACTTAAGAAGAGCACTGTGAAGTACTACGGCTTCCAACTCGACAGGCATATCATCCCTGCTCTCGGCATTTGTTCGCTTCACGACATCAGCCGGGCGCAGATTGAATCAGTGCTTTCGGAGCTGAGACAGAAGGGACACGCGGGTGGCACCATTCGCGGCGTTCGTGCAACATTTTCGACCGTGTTGCAGTCCGCCATGGAGCGGGGCTATCTCGATAAGAATCCGGCGCACGGAATTCGCATCCGTACGACGGGATCTCGGATCGAGCACCGCTTCTATTCCCCTGCTCAGGTACGCCAGCTCTTGCCAGAGCTGACGGAGCCGTGTCGCACAGTCGTAAAACTTGCAGTGCTAACCGGGTTGAGGATTGGTGAAATCCTCGCCCTCCGCTGGAAACGTGTGAATCTGCTTCGCGGCACAATCGAAGTTGCCGAGTCGTATTCTGACGGAGAATTCGGTTCACCGAAGACTCGAAGCAGCAACCGCGTAATTCCCATCAGTGACCTCCTTCGGGGTCTATTAGAATCCCATCGGTCCGGTACCCAAAGCATTGCGCCGAACGACTTGGTGTTTTGCACGCCGACTGGGACGCCACTCAATCAAAAAAACCTCTACAACCGGGTGCTTGCGCCGGCGTGTGATCGGATCAAACAGCCACGTGTTTCGTGGCACTCGTTCCGGCACACACACGCAACGCTACTCACGGAAGTAGGACAGTCGATCAAGACCGCGCAGTCCTTATTGGGCCATTCGGATCTTGGCACGACGCTCAACACGTATGCTCACGTGATCCCGGACTCGCAAAAACGCGCTGTAGAGAGGGTCGCGGGAGTTTTGTTCTCAAGTGTTCTCGAATCTGAGGAAAAAGCGCAAAGCGGGAAAACCAACTGATTGCAAAAGCAGGACTTAAGAATTTGTTGGTGGGCCCGCTAGGATTTGAACCTAGGACCAACGGATTATGAGTCCGCTGCTCTAACCGCTGAGCTACGGGCCCCACGCTTGAGAAACATTTTAGCCTGAAATCGCCTAATTCACCTGTTTTCTGATCTGGATTCCTGCTTACCCCTTGGCGGAGAGGGCGTCTATCGCGATGGGAGTGGTCCTTCAGAGAGAAAAAAAAACATTCGCATCGTTGTCTCTTGCGGAGAGGAGAGGACTCGATCATGCGCAACGTGTGGAAGTGTGCTTTGGGAGTTTTGGTGGGGTGCGGAGCGCTGGCGGTGAATGCCGGAGCGCAATTCAAGAACGGAAGTCAGGCGACGGAACTGAATATTCCGCGCACGAGCCAGCGCGGAACGGTAACGCAAAGGATTGGACTGACGGACATCACCATTACTTATCACCGGCCGGCGCTCGGTGGGCGGGAGATCTGGGGCAAGACGGTGCCGTATGGGAAAGTGTGGCGCGCGGGCGCGAATGAGAATACGACGATTACTTTTGCCGACGACGTTTCCATCGAAGGAAAACCGCTTGCGGCGGGGACCTACGGACTGCACACCATCCCTGACAAGGATCAGTGGACGATTATTTTCTCGAAGAATTCGACTTCCTGGGGCAGCTTCAGTTATGACGAAAAAGAAGACGCGCTGCGCGTAACCGTGAAACCGCACGCGGCGGAATCGTTTGAGGTGCTGACGTACGTGTTCGATGATGTCAAGCCGGATTCCGCGGCGGCCACTCTGCGGTGGGAGAAGCTGGCCGTTCCCTTCCGCATTTCCGTGGACGTAAAGGCAGCGGTGCTGAAGAGTATTAAGAACGAACTGCGGAGCGTGGGCGGATTCACCTGGGCCGGATTCGACGAGGCGGCGCAGTGGTGCCTGGACAACAATTACAACCTGGAAGAAGCGCTGAAGTGGGAAGAGACTTCGATTCAAAATGAGGACCGCTTCGAGAACTGGGAAACCAAATCGCGCCTTCTGAACGCCATGGGGAAGAAAGAGGATGCGGGCAAAGCGCTCGAGACGGCCTTCGCAAGAGCGAACGCTCAGCAACTGTACATCTACGCCCGAGGTCTGCAACGCTCGGGGAATGCCAAGCGCGCGTTCGAACTGTATCCCCAAGTCCCCAAGAAAGACCCCAATCACTGGCTCAGCCACGTGGCGCTGGCGCGCATCGACTCGAACAAGGGAGATTTTGCTGCTGCCACTAAAGAGATGACACAGGCTCTCAGCGCGGCGCCGGATCCAAACAAGCCTCAGCTGCAAGGGCTGCTGAAGCGGCTGGAAGCGAAGGACGACATCAACAAGTAGTTCGGATGCTCGTTGGTCTGAAAACCCGAATGTAGGAAGTGCCCAGGCCCCCCGGGCGGTCTCGTATGTGTGGCAAACACAAGGGTTAGAAGCACACATTTTTGGAAGTGTGGCAATAGCTGGACTTACGGGCGAATTTTCGGAAGTGTGGCAAGGAAAAGAGTTAGGGAAGAACAGGAAACAGGTTGAAATGACCTCCTGCCCCCCTATGTTTTTGTAAAAGATTGAGACGACAGGGTTTAGGTGGTAGGGGTCGGCAAAAAGATTGAGGGGTAAGGATTTAGGGGTGAAGCTCTTTAAAACGTCCCGAGCGGGTCGGGATCTCCGCTTCCAAGCTGCGAGGGGGCTTCGATTTGAACGTTGAAACGTGGGAACGTTCTCGGAACGAGGAGATCGGCGGGGATGTAGCTTGGCAAACACGGGAGAGAATAGCATAGAAGTACACGCCATGTTAATTACTTTCTCGTTAGCATTCGAATGGATTGGTAATGCGTTGAAAAGTCCGGGGGATAAACGCGCGAGAAGAGAAAAGCCCTGCTAGAACGTTAAGGGTGATCCACCCGCCTCGCGTGTCGGGAACCGGGGACAGACGAGAGGTTTTCTACTAAGCGCAGGGGACCGGAGTCTCTTCTTCACAGCTAGATCCTGGGTGTATAATCTTTCCATCGGCAAGCATGTGATCCGTTGGAGTTTAGACCGATGACGATCAATCTGACGCCTGAACAGGAAAAGATCGTGAAGGAAGAGCTGGAGTCGGGCCACTTCCGCACGGCGGAAGAACTGATCTCACAAGCTCTGGACGCGCTCCGTGCGACTTTGCCTTCTTCCGGCAGTGGCGTGGACAATGGCAGCCGCCGCGAAGCGGTCCGCGAGATGATGGAATTCGTGGATAAGAATCACACTTCCCTGCAGGGTATTTCCGTTAAGGAACTCATTCACGAGGGTCATCGTCTGTGAGTGATTTAGTGCTGGACGCGTCTCTGGCGCTCCAGTGGTTTCTTGTGGACGAAGCCGACCGCAAATACAGCCTCAGCGTCCTCTCAAGCCTTTCCGAAAAGCAGGCCGTAGTTCCCGTGTTGTGGTTCTATGAGGTCGGCAACGGCCTTCTGATGGCTTATCGCCGAAAGCGGATTGCACAGGATCAGGTCGATGGATTCCTGACCAGGCTGAAGAATCTGCCGATTCAAGCCGCCGCCCAAGCTCCTATTGATGTTCTTGACTTGCCTGCCCTCGTGCAAACTCACAGTCTTACAAACTATGACGCTGCCTATCTTTCTCTCGCACTACGGCTCGGATTGCCTCTCGCAACAAGCGATGCCGCTCTCCGCCGGGCTGCCACCGCGGCAGCCGTACCAATTTTCTAGTCTGTTTGTTCAGTGCAGGTCGGAGCGCCGCGGGAGCTTGCCGGAGGCGAAGGCATCAAGGGCGCGGAGGCAGGCGAACACTAGGTGAGACGCGAGTGACCTTCGCCGCCACGTGGCATCGACTTTCCGTTGTATGCCTTTGTGAAGCGGACTCGCACTAGCCAGAAAATCAGCAAAATCAGTGGAAGTATGCTGAGAATCAAACACAAGGTCATGCTAAAGCCGGATGCACACGGAGTGGGGGCTTACACGCGGACTTGGTGCTCGAGGGCGGCGCGGATCATCTGGCTGAGACTGGTAAGGCTGTAGGGCTTTTGGAGGATGGCGGCGCCTCTTTCCAGCAGAGAAACGAGAAGCTTTGCTTCGGAGGCGTAGCCGGTCGTAAAGATGACGCGAATGCCGGGCCGCAGAGCGGACATTTGCAAATAAGCTTCCGGGCCGCTCAGCGAAGGCATGACGACATCCATGACAATCAAATCGATCTGATGGGAATTGGCCTTGAAGAGTTCGAGAGCTTTTTGGCCATCGGAAGCAACAAGAATGCGATATCCGAGAGACTGCAACATTTCCTGCGCAGTATCGCGAAGGGCATCGTGATCTTCGGCCAACAGGATGGTTTCCGTGCCCCTGGTCGGCCTGTCGTCACGGAGTGTTTGGCGCGCTTCGTGATCTCCACTGGAGACGGGGAAGTAGACTCGAAAGGAGGTTCCCTTTCCCAGTTCGCTTTTCGCGAAGATGTAGCCACCGTGCTGTTTCACAATGCCATATACGGTGGCCAAGCCGAGTCCGGTTCCCTTGCCGGTTTCCTTGGTGGTGAAAAAAGGCTCAAAGATGTGCTCTATGGTTGCAGAGTCCATGCCCATGCCGGTGTCGGAAACCGAGAGCAGGACATAACTCCCCGGGGGAACAAAAGCGCAGTCGCGGGAGAACTCCGCGCCGATTTCAACGTTTTGAGTTTCAATGATGAGGCGTCCACCCCCGACCATGGCATCCCGGGCATTCAGGCAGAGATTCAAGATCACCTGCTCGAGCTGCGTGGGATCCACCAGGGTAACTTTGAGATCTTGAGAAGTAACGACCTGCATGTCGATATCCGCTCCGATGACCCGGCGGAGGAGATTCATTTCTTCCTGGACTAAAACGTTGAGGTTGACCCTGCGGGGCTGCAGGATTTGTTTTCGGCCAAAGGCGAGGAGCTGGGAAGTCAATTTGGCAGCGCGCTGAGATTGCTCACGGATCTTCTCAAAACGATCATGCAAACGGGTCTCTGGCTGAGTTTCCTCACTGCCCAGTTCCGCCCAGCCCAGGATGGCACCGATGATGTTATTGAAATCGTGGGCTACGCCGCCAGCAAGCCTTCCAAACGATTCAAATCTCTGCAATTGATGGACATGTAACTCCAAGCGTTTGCGTTCCCTGCGATCTTCGGCCTCGTGGAGCTCGCGCTCGACAGCGGGAACCAGGCGCTTGAGATTCGTCTTCATGACGTAATCCTGAGCCCCGACCCTCATAGCGTCAGTGGCCACTTCTTCGCCAATGGTGCCGGAAACAAAGAGGAAGGGAACGTCGACATTTCTAGCCCGAACCATTTTGAGCGCCTCGGTCCCTGAGAAGTGGGGCATGGAATGGTCCGAGATGATAATGTCCCATTTTTTATTGAGCGCTTGCGCCAGGGCCTCTGCGGAGTCCACACGCTCGGAGGTGACTTGGTACCCGGCCTGGCGAAGAAGCAGGAGCAAAAGCGCGGCGTCGTCTTCTGAATCCTCAACGATCAAGAGGCGAAGAGAGGTTCCCATCTAAACCCTCCTTGGAGGCGGCTCGTTCAGAACCAGCCAATACAGGCCGAGTTGGGCGGTGGCGGTGACGAAGGCGTCGAAATCCACCGGCTTGCGCACATAACTATTCGCGCCCAAGCCATAACCGTTGATGCGGTCCCGGTCCTCGTTCGAGGAAGTGAGAATGACGACCGGAAGCAATCTAGTTCGAGGATCGGCGCGAAGGCGGCGAAGCACTTCCAGCCCATCCAGCTTGGGCAGCTTCAAATCAAGCAAAACGACCTGAGGTGTTTCCGTGGTGTCGCGGCCGGCATGAGGGCCCTGGCCAAACAGGTAATCGAGTGCCTGAACGCCGTCGCGGGCGACAACAACCTCGTTCAGCGCGCCCCTTAAGGTAGCCGTTTCGCCCAGCGTGAAATAGAAAGTGGCGCCACGGTCGACGGCGCTTTCGGCCCAGATACGTCCACCGTGGCGTTGGACGATGCGTTGCACGGTGGCCAAGCCCACCCCGGTGCCGGCAAACTCCGTCATGGCGTGAAGCCGCTGGAAAACGCCGAATAGACGGTCGGCATAGGCGGGATCGAATCCCGCGCCGTCGTCACGAATGAAAAAGGCCGGGGTCCCATTGCCAACCGCCATGCCAAACTCGATATGCGCGGACTGGCGCTTGGACGTGAATTTCCAGGCGTTGCTCAGCAGGTTCTCGAGTACCACGCGCAACAAACCCGGATCCGCCGTGGCCTTAAGACCTTCTTCGATTCGCAGTTCGATCTGACGTTCGGGCTGGGCCTTCTGAAGGTCGCACGCGATAGTGCTGGCAAGCGCGCTGATATCGAGACTTTGGGTATGCAACTCGGCGCGTGATAAGCGGGAAAGATTCAAGAGGTCGTCAATCAACAGGCCCATTCTTTGAGTTGCGGAACGTATGCGGTTCAGGTGGGCTTTGCCCTCGTCGTCGAGGCGGTCAGCGCAATCTTCGAGCAAGGCATGACTGAAACCGTCGATGGTCCTGAGCGGGGCGCGCAGGTCGTGCGATACCGAATAGCTAAAGGCTTCGAGTTCCTTGTTGGCGGCAAACAATTGTGTGTTCACGCCTTGTATTTCTGTCTCGACACGCTTGCGTTCTTCTATTTCTTTCTCAAGCTGTAGATTAGCTAGGTCCACTTTGTTCTTCTCGGCTTCGAAATCGTCGAGAATGTTCAGTACAGCGCGTTGCGTCTCTTCCAGGCGGCTTTTCTCTTCGGAAAAGTCATCCAGGATGTTCACCATGGCCCCCTGAAGCGCTTCCAGCTGTGTTTTCTCGGCTACCGAATCTTCCAGTATGTTCAATACGGCGCGCTGGGCCCCTTCCATTCGCGCCTTCTCGGCGGCGAAGTCCTCCAAGATGTTCAGGAAAGCGCGTTGGCTACCCTCGATCGCGTTCCCATCGCGGTCCGCGCCCGGAGGGCCAGGCAAGGCCACGTATTCTGCTTCCCATAGTTTTTCCTGCTCGCTGAGCGCTAATTCTGGGGAGTTCATAGTCTTCAGGCTGATACCGCTGGCTCGGCCAGCCGCCTCTTGAGGTCTTCGACCTCTTTCTTCAACTCGATCATTTTCAGCTCGCGGCCCACGGTGAGTTTCTGAAATCTCTCCAACTCGGCTAGCCGCTCGAGTTCTCGATTCCGCTGTTCCGCCAATTCCACCTCGGCCTTTTTGAGAGGCGTAACATCTCGAGCAGCGGCAAAGACCCCGAGGACCTTGCCAATGGTGTCTTTGTAGACGGAAGCGTTGTACAGCACGTGAGAGAGCCGCCCGTCGGTGTGGCGAATCGTCAACGGATAGTCCGTGACAAAGCCCTTGGCGAACGCCTGCTGGTAAGCTTCACGCGCCTTTTCCGGCTCGGTAAAATAGTTCCAAAAATCCGTCCCAATGAGCCTTTCCCGCGCCGCGCCAGTGACCTTGACGGCGGCTTCGTTAACATCGGTGATTTTGCCTTCGGTGCTGATGGTGACCAGGGGGTCCAGGCTGGCTTCAATCAGGCTCCGGGCATACTGGGAGGTCTGCTTTTGGGCGGTAATGTCGCGGATCGCGCTCATGGTCAACATGCCTTCCTCGGTTTCCAAGGGGCTCAGGCTGATCTCCACCTGAAATTCGGTGCCGTCTTTGCGCTGGCCGAACAGTTCAAGCCCGGCACCCATGGAGCGTGCCGCGGGTTTGGCGAAGAAACCGCCCCGGTGTGATGTGTGAGCGCCTCGGAACCTCTGGGGAACGAGTATTTCGACCGCCTGACCGAGGAGTTCCTGGCGTGCGTAACCAAACAGTTTAACGGTCTGGGCATTGACGAGGACGATCCGGCCATCCTGGTTGACGATCACGAAGGCGTCGGGAGCGGCTTCGAGCAAAGCGCCAAATTTCTCCTCCGCCTTCTTGCGCCCAGTGATGTCGCGCGCGGCGGCGAACGCGCCCAGTACGTTGCCTTGTGCGTCCTTATAAACCGAGGCGTTATAGAGAACATCCGTCAGGCGCCCCTCGGCGTGACGGATGGTGAGCGGATAGTCCGTGACGAAACCCTCCGAGAAGACCCGCTCATAGCTTTCGCGGGCCTTTTCCGGTTCGCTGAAGCAATTGGCGAAATCCGCGCCGATCAGTTTTTGGCGTGGCGAACCAGTGACCCTGACAGTGGCCTGGTTGACGTCGGTGATTTTCCCTTCCGGGCTGATGGTGACCAGCGGGTCCAAGCTTGCTTCGATCAGGCTCCGGGCATACTCCGTCAGGCGGATCTCGTCTGAGATATCCTTCGAGATCAACAGAAAACCCTGTGGCTTGCCCGAAGGGTCGCGGCGTGGGGTAATCACGACGCGCGCGGTGAACTGCTCGCCATTTCTCCGCTGGCGCGTTAGCGTTCCTTCCCATTTGCCCTGGTCGAGTGCCGCTCGCATGATTTGCTCAGGTACGCCAGACTTGACATCCAGAGGTGTGTGCAGAATCGAGGAATTTACCTTGCCGATGACTTCATCGGGCTCGTAGCCGTACAGCCGACGCGCGCCTTCGTTCCAGAGCAGGATTTTCCCCGTAAGGTCCTTGGCGATCACCGAGTATTCGGTGGAGGATTCGAGAATGTTGGTGATAAAGTCGACGGCTTCCTGAGCGGTGCCAATAATCGAGCCATCAAAGAGCCTGGCTTTCTCGTGGACATTATTGCCTTCGCCTCGACCTTTGCGATTCATTGGTGAGTTCCTCGGGCTCCACGGAGAAGCTTTCCCGGCTTTGCGGGAGTGGAACCTGGCTGACGAGCGCACGTGGAGAGGAATCAGGCTGGTGAAGCACACCTGTTCACGCCAGACAAATCTTTGGAAGGGAATTTTATCGTGACAGAAGGCACGGCAAAGTCAAGGCCGGTGAGCGAAGGGGTAGCGTCGCGGACACCCCTCGGAGGCCTTCCGATCCGCTACCGTCTAGGCGTGGGAAAGTGCGGCTTGTTTGTGCTCCGCAACGGCCGAGAGAGCGGCTTCAATGAGGTCAAGGCCTTCGTTAAGCTGCTCGTCAGTGACTACCAGCGGAACGAGAATGCGAATGACATTGTTGAAGGTGCCGGCAGTGATGGTGATGAGGCCGCGCTCGTAGCAATACCTGGCGATGGCCTTGGTTTCGGAGTCGGCAGGCTCGCGCGTCTGAGCGTCGCGCACTAATTCGATGGCGCACATGCCGCCGAGGCCGCGAACGTCGCCGACCAAGGGCCATTTTTTCTGCCAGGCTTGGGCGCGTTGCTCGAAATGCTTGCCGATGGCGGTGGAGCGCGCGAGCAGACCGTCCTTCTCGATGGTTTCGATCGCGGCTAGAGCGGCGGCGCAGGAAAGAGGATGCCCACAGTAAGTGCCGCCGAGAGCGCCTACGCCGGGGGCGTCCATGATTTCTGCGCGGCCGGTGACCGCGGCGATGGGCATGCCACCGCCGAGCGATTTCGCCATAGTGATTAGATCCGGCTCGATACCGAAATGTTCGGAAGCGAACCATTTGCCGGTGCGAGCAAAACCGGATTGCACTTCGTCGGCGATGAAGAGAATGCCGTGCTTGCGACAGATATTCTGAAGCAGCTTGAAATAATCACGCGGCGGAATGATGAAGCCGCCCTCGCCGAGAACGGGCTCGGCGATGATGGCGGCGACGGATTCGGGAGCGACGGAACGCTTGAAGGCGTCTTCGAGATAATGCGCGAAAGTTTCCGCTGTAGCACTTTTTTCGGCGCGGTAGGGATAGGCAAAAGGAATGCGGTAAATGTCGCTGGCAAAAGGCTCGAAGCCGGCTTTATAGGGATGCGTCTTGCTGGTGAGCGACATAGTGAGAAGTGTGCGACCGTGGAAAGCGTCCTCGAAACAAATAACGGCCGGACGCTTGGTATAGGAGCGGGCGATCTTGATGGAATTTTCGATGGCCTCGGCTCCGGAGTTCAGGAGAATGGTTTTCTTCGGGAAATTGCCGGGAGCCAGGGCGTTGAGTTTTTCCGCGACGGCCACGTAGCTCTCGTAGGGAGTGACGGCGAAACAGAGATGCAGATGTTTTTCGAGTTGCTCGCGGATGGCGGAGAGCACACGAGGAGCGCGGTGGCCGATGTTGAGGCAGCCGATACCGCCGGCGAAATCAAGATAGCGATTGCCGTCGACGTCCTCGATGGTGGCGCCTTCGGCGCGCGCGATAAAAACGGGCGTGGCATTCGAAGGGCCGCGCGGAATGGCGGCTTCGCGGCGCGCCATCAAGGCGCGAGACTTGGGTCCGGGGATTTCGGTGCGAAGGTGAATGGTATTCATGATTTCCGTTTCTCCAGTTTCAAGCGAAAAAAAGCAGATTCCTCGCTTCGCTCGGAATGACAAGATGTTCTCTCAGTACCAGCCGATGGGCGTCTCATCGAGATTGACGAAAACCTGTTTGGTTTCGAGATACTCTTCGAGGCCCCAGGGGCCCAGTTCGCGACCAAATCCGGACTGCTTGTAACCGCCCCAGGGAGCTTCGACGTAAGTCGGTTGCATGTGATTAACCCAAACGATGCCGGCGCGGAGGGACTTCACCACGCGGAAGGCTTTGTAAATGTCGCGTGTCCAGACGGCTGCGGCTAAACCGTAGGGCGTGTCGTTGGCAATGCGAATGGCATCCAGTTCGCCTTCAAACGGGATGACCGAGGCGACAGGGCCGAAGATTTCTTCGCGGGAGATGCGCGCGCTGTTGTCTACGTCATAGAAAATCGTCGGCTCGACGTAATAGCCTTTGCCAAACTGCTTCGGACGCCCGCCACCGATGGCGACTTTTGCTTCCTTCTTGCCGAGTTCGAGGTAGGAGCTGACGCGGTCGTATTGCTCTTTGCTGACCAACGGCCCCATTTTCGTGTCGCGCTCGAGGGGAGCGCCGAGCTTGATACGCTTGGCCTTTTCTGTCATGGCCTCAACGAACTTCGAATAAATTTTCTTTTCGACGAGAATGCGGCTGCCTGCGGAGCAGACTTCCCCTTGATTGATAAACACGCCGAAGAGCGCGCCATCGACGGCCGCTTCCCAATCCGCGCCATCAAAGAAAATGTTGGGAGACTTGCCGCCAAGCTCAAGCGTGACACGTTTGAGAGTGTCTGCGGCGCTCTTGACGATGATTTTTCCGACAGCGGCGCTGCCCGTGAACGCGATTTTGTCCACGCCGGGATGCGCCACGAGCGCGGCTCCGGCCGTCTCTCCAAACCCGTTGACAATGTTGACGACGCCGGGCGGCAAGCCCAATTCTTCAAACCAGTTGGCGACCTCCATCATGGTGAGCGGGGTCTGTTCGGCGGGCTTGAGGACGCAGGTGCAGCCGGCGGCGATAGCGGGGGCGAGCTTCCACGAAGCCATCACCAAAGGATAGTTCCAGGGAATAATTTGGCCAGCGACCCCAACGGGCTCACGAAGGGTAAAACTTAGGGCGTTGGCAGGAACGGGATTGACGTGGCCCAGAACTTTGTTGGCGAGGCCGGCGTAGTATTCGAAACAAGTTGCGGCGTCGGCGATGTCATATTCGGCTTCGACGATGGGCTTGCCAGAGTTGCGGCATTCCAGTTCAGCAAGGGGCGCGGCGTTGGCGCGAATTTTCTCCGCCAGCTTATAGAGAAGGCGGCCGCGATCGGCTGCGGTGGTCTGGGGCCAGGGACCGGAATCAAAAGCGTCGCGCGCGGCTTTTACGGCGCTATCGACATCGGATGCCGTGCCCGAGGCCACGTGGGCGATCACTTCCTCGGTTGAAGGATCGTAGACGGGAAACATTTCGCCGGAAGAACTCTTCACCCACTGACCATTGATATAGTTTTGATTGGCTCGAACGATTGTTTTCGCAGTACCTGACATAACTGCCTCCCAAGTTCCATTCATAGCACCGGCGCGGGTGCCGCTGCCAGCTTCCGGGCAGCTTTGCGCCTGCCGTAAACGAAAAAGAAAAAGGCGGCGAGGCCGATGAAAAAAAGCGTGCCCCCGAACATCCAGATCTCGTAAGACAGGAGCGATTTAATCTGCTGTGCCGGGAAAAATGCCAGGGTAATTCCGAGACCGGCGGTCGCGAATCCGCTGAAGCCGGCGAGGATCAGCGTGGTCTTGCCATAGCGGCCTTTTACAAAAGAATCGCCAAGAGCGATCTTCAGCAACGCGCCAAACATGTAGAGAAACGGAATCAGTTGAAGCACCACAGCAAGGGATAACAATTTCTGAAATGTTTCTTGCACGCCCGCGCCGGTAAAAGAGAAATTGATCACCACCAGAATCAAAGATACGGCCGCATGGACGATCAGCGCGGCGTACGGTGTAACGTACTTCGGGTGGACCTTGCCAAGCCAGGAGGGCATATAGGAGTCGAGGCCGGCAACAAAGGGAATCCGCGCCGAGCCACCCAGCCAGGCGGAGCCGATTCCCGCGATGGAGATGCTCAAGAGAAAGGCGAAGGGCGCCACAATCCAGCTGACTCCAACGCGGCTGGCCATGTGCCCGACGGCCTGAACGATTCCTTGCAGGACGCTGATATCGTTCTTACTTACGGCGATAAGCAGAGTCAAAGTGGCTCCGACGTAAAGCAACCCAGACAGCAAGCCGCCCCAGGCTACGGCACCAGGCAGAGTCTTTTGCGGGCTGTCGATTTCATCACCCATAACAGAAGCAAGTTCCAGACCTACGAGGCCGAAACAGATGACACCGAATGAATTCAGAACAAAACGAGGGTTTGCGGGAATCTGGAAATCCGCCGCCGTCACCGTGGTGCCGAAGCGCATCCAAATCACGATTCCCAAACCGATCAGAACCGCCGCGGCAAATCCCGTACCGATGGCTCCCAGATTGTTCAGCCATTTTCCGACGCCCAGGCCAAGAATATTCAGGACCACCAGCAGGAAAAGCAGAGCCAGCGAAGCGGTCAGCGTGAAAGATTTGTTGTCTGCCAGCGATTCGTGCCCGGCTCCCAAAACAAACACGAACACACCGACGAAATAGAGCATGATCGTCGGGACGTACATCATGTTGTTGGTCCAGTAGCACCAGCCGGAGAGAAAACCGTGGAAGTCCCCAAAGACTTCCTTGGCCCAAAGGTAGACGCCGCCTTCGCCTGGAAAGCGATGCGCCAGCTCAATGACGGCGATGCCTTGCGGCCAGAAGAACAAGACGAGCGAGATGATCCAAAGCCAGACGGTCACGCCACCATTTGCGGCGATGGAAGGAACGACGTTGAGATTAAAAACGGCAACGACAAAGAGCAGAACGAGGTCCCAGCGCCCCAGAACGCGGCGCAGGTGCGGCGCTTCCAGCGCCCCGAGGGCGGCGGGGGTTATGGTGACCTCGTTCGCCAATGGCGTTCTCCCTTTTCGCCTGCGGCACTGGGCCGTCAGTAGTTGAGAAAGCAAGAAGGCCGGGCTAAAGCCCGGCCTCTACACTGCTCTCTCAGTGTCCAGCGGCACCGACAAACGCAGCGCCTCGTTGTTGCTGAGCGTGCGCAAGGGCCGGCGCAATTTCCTCAAAAACGGCGAGGTGTTTGTCAATGTCGGCTTCCGTGTGCTGGACGGAGATGGTCCACTGCTCGTCCCACCAATACGGTTGGGCCAGCACTCCGCGATTGACCATGGCGAACCAGTAGTGCCGCCAGAGATCGACGTTAATCTTGGTCCAGTCGCGATAGTTGCGAATTTCCTGCGGATAGAGCATCAATGCGCCGTTGACGCCGGCGCTGGCGACGTAAGCTTGCAGACCAGTTTTGGCAATAATTGTGCGGTACCCTTCGGTGAGCTTCTTGCTGAGCTTGCCTACGTGAACATAGTTTTCACGCGTTAGGACTTCGCGGAAGGTTGCGAGGCCCGCAGCCATGGCGACTCGATTGGTGTTGTAGGTGCCCCCGTGAAAAACTTTGTGTTGCGAGATGAAATCCATCACCGCGCGGCTTGCACCGAAAGCTCCCAGCGGCAAGCCGCCGCCGATGGACTTGGCGAGACAAATTATGTCCGGCTTGACGCCGAAAAAGTCGCTGGCGCCGCCCCAAGCCAATTTTGCGCCGGTTTTCACTTCGTCGAAGATCAGCAACGCGCCGTGCTTTGTGCAAATATCACGCAACCCCTCGAGGAAACC
>WNFX01006304.1_pt1 | contig 14119 bp, 15 predicted proteins | sample 5400111 | NCBI WGS metagenome assembly WNFX01 (sample SAMN13153363, study PRJNA577476) | soil metagenome | isolation source: 40 cm soil or saprolite under grassland replicate 1 | place: USA:California | collected 2016-06-15 | reverse complement strand
ACGGATCCGGAGGTTGCCGCGCGCACGGGAAATCCGCCACGAATCACGACACCCGGTGCGGGCCAGAAAATCATGTTGCCTCTCGATAAAACAATTCCATTACTGGCAAAAACCGATGGTGATGTGGGTGAAATTTATTGGTTCGCGGGGAGGACGTTTATCGGCAATGCGAGACCTCGCGAAGTGTTTTCATGGAACGCATCAGCCGGTGATTACGTGCTGACGGCCTTGGATGACCATGGCCGCGCCGGTTCGTGTTCGGTCATTGTGCGCTGAGACCCTAGACGACTTTGCGTAACGACGCTTAAGGCACAACGCCCCTCTTTAGATGTATGTGAAACAGAAGTCCTGAACTTCGATTTCAACCTCTGGTAAAAAGAAAATTTGCGGTTCTTCGCTGCGCTCAGGATGATTCGCATTTAGAGCGCACGCAATTGAAATAGCCGATCGCCAGATCGGCTCTACTTAGTCTCCCGACTTCCCCTTTTTCTCGACAGTCGGAAGGAAAGTCGCGCGCGAGGCGCGGGCGTGGCCAAGATATTCTTTTGCGAGCGCGCTAGTTTCGGCCGGTCGTAATCGCTTTCACATCGGCTAAACGCATTCGCGCCCAGTCGAGGACTTCGGGCTTTTCCTGCGCGCGAGCCAGGACGACATTAAGCCAATAGTTGTTGGTTCGGAGCGACTGACACTTCCGTCGCATTACTTCAGCTGAGAATTGTCACCAGTTTCTTCCAAATGGACTGTTCGTCACACATACACACCTTCGCCTGAGTCCTTTCTCGACCGCAGTTCGGCGAGCATATCTCGCTCGCTCAGATCGGACGCCCATTTCGGTCGAAGCTGAAAATGCGGTTCGTCTTGAATGGTTTTCCAGTTCCCACCCCACTCAAGCCCCAGGTCCGTTCCAAGAACACCGACCGCTTTATACTTGGGCGATTCGTCGAGGTATCTGCTTCCTTCGAACACGCCAATGTCGAAGGCAACTCCAAAGTTGTGGTTGGAGTAACCACCACGCGCATTAGTCACGATACTGCCTGGTTTCGTTCTTCCTTGCGCGTAGAGATCATTCTGTTCGTCATAAGTACGGAGGCCACTGAGGACTTTGATGACGATGCCGCTGGCAGCGGCTTTGGCGATGAGTGCACGCGCGTATGGCTGCACCTCTGGGAGGAGCGTCGCAATAACTCTCTCACTACGATCATCCACCTTATCGCCCGATGGCTCTGGCGGCTGCGCGTCTGGACAAATGCGATTGTAAATCGCTTGCCACGTCTCGGGACCCGGCTTTCCGTCGGCATTGACGCCAAGTGCTGCTTGAACTGCGCGAATAATTTGGTCGAGATTCATAATAGTGATCTACATCAGCTCGCGGCCTTCGCACTAAAAATTTCCGGCGGCACAAATTCCGAAATGTACAGCGTTAAGGTTTTTCAAAACCTTCATGTTTTCTTCTTGACTTAGTATTTTTTCCGGCTGTAATGGTAAGGTTCCTCCGGACGAGCTATGGAAGACGATCTGGATCATCAAAGCTCGGGTCAAGAGACACAGGCCTCCAGTCAAGACGCTTCAAATCACGGCACGAGTATTTCTTTTGATGGCGAGGGCGACGTGCCTGCAATCGCTCAGCCAACATCGATGGCCATTAAATATGAAGCAATGGCCTAACGGGCTGGAAGCTTCAAATGATGCACTGCTAGCTCTTTTATTTAAAACCCAGAGTTCCACAAAAAAGCCAAATCAAAGAAAGGAAACATTATGGCTGAAGTAACACCAAGCGTGCTCGCAAATTCAATCATGGGCAAACTGTACGACATATTGACGAACGGTGATGAGACCGTCCCACCGTCGAAGGATAACTTCTTTAGCTGGGCAACGCCCGGCATCCCACTTGGCGCTGATGACCTGCAGTTTTTGACTAAAGGATTTACCGGTGTCGTAACGCCAGCGGCGGTGCAGACGTTGCTTGCCGCGAAAGGCGCAAGCCAGCCTAGCTCCGGTAGTGCGGCCGGCAGCGCAGCCGCAGCACCCACATTGGACGAAGCGGATTTGGAAAAGCTGCGAGCCCAAGATACCGCGGGACTTTACCAACAGTCAGAGTTCTTCGCTCGTTTAGTCGACTTCGTGCCGGAAGTAACACAGCTCAACAACAATCACTTCGCTACTTTAGCTGTGATGAATAATGAGGGGGGATTGTCTGAAGTCTATGAGACAGTACTCAAACACTCCCAGGTGGCGCACACTGACCTCTCGGACGATGAAAAGAAGAAGCTCGAACATTTGCGCTCGCTTTTAACGGCAACCATCGAGAAGACAGACTTAATCACAGGTGAAAAGAAACAGGTGACAGGCCCCAGCCCCTTAGTGCAGGCCTATAACGATAAAATGGCGGCCTACGAAGCAGCGGCCCTTGAATATAATGCTCGCCGCATAGACGCGCTCGCAGCAGATAACGCGAAGGCCGTGTCTTACTGGGCAATAAACGCTAACATCCTGCGCAATCGAGTGAAGGCAGCAGAGAACGACTGGATCACCAACGGCTATAGGAACGACTATGAGGAGATCGCAGCGTACATCGCCCAGGTGGAGGGCCGCGACCTCGTACTCCTAAAGCAGAGGTACATCGAAGAGCTTGAGCGGGCGAAGCTGACCGGCCTCGCCTCGGGTAGCGATTACTATTATACTGCGTTAACACCACCGCATTTCGCGGACTCGAATGCGGGCTGGACGAATTTCAGTTTCAGCTCCGGCGACTTCAGCAGGTATTCGAGTTCAAAGTTCGATGCCAGTGGATGGCAGGCGAGTGGTGGAGGAGGGTATCTGGGAATATTTGGCGGCAGAGCCGGCGGTGGTGGCAGCACCGAACGCGAAGAATGCAAATCGACCTTTAAGTCCGATCACTGCAGCATGAGCTTTTCCATAGCGCAGATACCGATCGTCCGACCCTGGTTTAGACCCTCCTATTTAACCAGCCCCATCTGGCGCTTTGCCGTGGGTGATGTTCTGGTCAAGGACTGGAAGTTAAGTGATGGTGGAAAACCACCCACAGGGCAAATGCCAGCATATCCGACCTCAGCGATCTTTATACGCGATCTCACCTTGAACTTTGGGACTGAATCCGGGTTCTCGGAATGGATGAATGAGCAAAGTTCGAAGTCTGCAAGTGGTGGCGGTGCCCTGTCACTTGGGCCGTTCTTTCTGGGCGGCAGCTACAGCAATTGGCAAAAGCACGGCAAATCAGAAAGCCAATCGCAGTATAAGTACGACGAGAATGGAATGAGTGTGTCCGGGATGCAGCTCATCGGCTTTAAAGTCCATATCCATGCCAAATCAATCCCAAATCCATCGTCTGACGTCAAGGAATGGGTGTAGCAAAGGCGAGCCCAGCATGCGTTTTACCGGAACAAAGTAACGCCATTTAGCTAGTTTATGATCTAAGGAGGGGTAACATGGATGCCATGGCACAGCTCGCGTTGATGAGCAAAGCCAACCAAGTTTTCGGAGGTTCCGGAATCTTCCTGAGCTTTCCAGCCACGACTCCGATTGCCTTCAAACCGGAAGAGCTAAACCCTGCCAACGCATTCTCCGACCCAAACGTCCTGCATAAAATGGCAGATTTTTCACTCACCTTGAACTCTTTGCCAAGCGGGATCTTGTTTCAGGGGGCGGGTGATAACTATCTCTGGAATGCGTACGACGACTGGCTCACCAACATGGTGCTCGCCAGGGACCAGATGACGGCAGATGAGAGAACTCAATATGACGAGGCTAACGCCTTGTTGAGTGTAAGGGATGCCAACGGGTTTTTGGTAGATAGCCCGATGGTGGTGGCCTATAAGCAGTACCGAGACGCGTGGTTTGGCGCAACGCAGAATTATAAGAACGAGCAAATTACCGCTAGTTCGTCAAGCGACCCGGCGGTGCAGACTCAATGGAAGGAGGTTGACGAACCGCGCTTGCGTACATTGGTAGATCAGGCGTCTTCCGACTGGGAGAATAAGGGTCATAAGACAGAGGTGGAAAATGCACAGGCGCTGAAGGCCCGGCTTGAAGCGCGCTCGCCATCCAGTGCCTGGAACGAATGGAGAGGCGCCTTAATGAATGAGATTGATATGCCAACCGATCCCGTGAGCAATATGCCATTCGCCCCTACCCTTTTCTCGCCCGCTGACCTATTCGCGGCAGACTGGCTGCCCTTCCATCTGTCGAGCGATGAGATCAAGCACTTGGTATGGTCGGCGCCCGACGAACTGCGCAATATGTTTTACGTCGGCGATGGAGCTTCTGCGATCACCTCCTTGTCATTTGAGTTTCGCTCTGCCGCGCTGGTTCGACCATGGCTAGACACAGATGTGTTCAAAGCACGATTTTGGAAGTTCCGCGATGACACGCCACCTTTGAGCGACGGCGCTGCGGTGCCCCAAGGTAGTTGGCCTGCTTATATCTCTGCTGTGGTGTTCGCACGGAATATCGTCATGACAACGCAGGCCGCACCACAGCCGCAATATTTGCAAGCGCTTACGGTTTCACAGGCAATTCTAAGCGCGTCCGCGCCTGCGGCGGTGATTAGGGATCACCGAACTGAAGGGACAGGATCAACGTCGCCCGTGATTAGGGATCACAGAGCTCAAGGGACGGGGCCAAGGTGGGCAGCGATACGTCCGTTTATGAGCGGGCTTGCTTCTCGCGCCGTGATGGCCAGCCGTCCGGTGACGCCGACAGTGGCTTCGGCTGCGGCTCCGCGAACAGGACAGCTGTTAGCGGTCTCGCGCTTAACTGATGCTACCTATACATCGTGCTGGCTCCCACCACGCGTGGCATCTGGCGAGTCTTCAGGCAGCTCCTCTCCTCCGCCAACCACCAGCACCAGTGATGTTTCAATTTTGGCGTTCATCTGTCGAACGTTACCTCAGACGCCAAACCCGGACCCCTCGCTTACCTGGTAGCCAATATGCCGTACAAGCGTCTGTTTCGGTTTATCGTCACGCCCAACATCACGGCTGTCCCGGATTCCATCAAAAAAAGGGACGACTTTTCGGCGGACCAAACCGGTTATTTCGTTCGATTCTTCCTCGACAGCGCAGCCGATGGTCCGCTGCACCACGCCGAGGATGGTTGGGAACGCGTGCCCGACCCGGTCGGCGTTGTCGATTTTCTTATCAGCACGGTAGAAAGCTCCAAGTTTTGGCTCGATGCGTGGGTGCTTCCAAATTCCAAAGTTGATCCGGACGCACGGACATCGGACCCACTCTGGCGTAATCAACAGATGAGTACCGATGACTTTGCGCCGGTGAAGGCCGGTGACTGGCCAGAACTCGTGAAGGAGTTTTCGCATGGATTTTTCATTATTAAGATGGATATCGTGGCCGTTTATCAACCGATGCTGCTGCCCGGATTGCCAAACCCCGGGGATTTTGCGCGACTCGGACTTCGCCAGGAGGACTTTATCTATCACATTGTCAACCCTACCCGCGACTCTGCTGGCACATTGTTAAGCACGAACCATGATATAGTTTTTTGGAACGATGAGTTCCGTCTCAGCGGCTTGAAATACGTCCCCTAAATTTATGCAATTAATCTCCTTCTGTTTCTAAAGCTCCTCCCATATGTAACCCAAGCTACCACACATGAGCACTTCAGATACCAAAACCGATAATTCGAAGTTAGTTACTACCGACACTGTCTATGTTAGCCCGGACGGTGGAACAACCGACGAGGCATTTCCGAAGCCAAACGTCGAATACGACTTTTGTGTTGACGTTGCCAACGCCGGCCAACTTCCGAGCGGCTCCTTTTTTGTCAGGTTCAATTTGAGTGGCGATCAGGATCCACCCCTGGATCTCGATTTTACGCAGGATGCCGGATTGGATGCGGGAGCCACCGTCAAAGCTGTCGTTCACTTTGGGACGTTTCCCAACAAGTTCGCCACGTATAATCTCGAAGCTTGCATCTACTCCAGTTCAGCGCCGGAGAAGCCGATCAATTGTGCAGGCTCATTCGAGTTCACTATCAACACAGAATCGACGAGCGACTCTGGTTCTGGCGGTGGTAGCGATGACACAAGCGCGAGTAGCTCCACAACTGAGAGCGACGATTCCACAGCAGTCGACCCACAATAAACAGCATCAAAACAACACAATATAAATAATTAATATTATGGCTAACGAACGTGAACCAGATGATCCGCTGCCGGCCGATTTTGTGCCCGATGGAAAGGTTGCTGACCATCGTGTCAGTGATGGCGAAGATTGGGCATCAGTTGCCGCGCAATATAACGTAAACGCGAAAGACTTAATCTATTTTAACTTTCACACCAATGTTCCCGAGGAAGTCAATTGGTATCTCCGCCGCAACACCGGATGCAATGTGTCCAAAGATGGCGGTCGAAACTGGGCGTTCAGTTCCAGCGCCGATCCAGGTGTTGTTTACATACCTCCCTCGGAAGTCATCGACATGGAGCCTGAGGACGTTTCCGTGGATACAAGGACCATTATGGACCGTCTCCGAGAGATCGCCAAGACCATTCCTGGAAACGAGGGCGTAAGGATTCGCGAGATGCTGGATATAGCCACCAAGGTGGGTTCACCAGCAGACGAACAGTTATGGTTCTACAATGGCCAGGCCGTGTTCAAATATATCCAACTGCGAACCACTAACTCCGAGCGACAAGAGATGACAAAGGACACGAATGGACAATTTCCCTTTGATGGGGACGCAGGCGTGAATTTTGGAAATTGGAAAATTACTCCTTTCCGCGACATCCTCGTTCTGGATGCCACTAATCATCAAACAGATTCGGACCTAAAGACCTGGTTGCTTTGGTTGGACGGTCAAATTCATACCTCGTGGGCGGACATGGTACGAATCCATGACGTCGGAGGCGGCACCACTGAAGGGCTGGTAGCTGACTTTTTGGATCATGTGCATGACCTGGCCGAGAACCCGACTCACTTGTATTATGTCTATCAAGAACACTAACACGTGATTGATGGGGTCATTTCTCAATGATGCATCAATTAGTGCTGACCACTGGCCCTCGTGGTCGGGACATTACGAAATAGCACCTCCATAGAACTCACTAACATATAGCCAAACTGAAATTCCTAAGAGGAACTTTACTACCCAACAGAAAGGATGCTTATGAGCGACGACGAACGTCAAGATGACTCTACTGACGCTTCAGAGCAACAATCAGAAGAACAACCCGTTGAAAACGACCAAACGGTCGCATCTGAGACCGCGGACGATACGCTAGCGTTTGCCGATGACGCTGCATCCGCTGCGGGAAGTAATGGTGGTGACGGTGGAGGAAGTGAAGGAGGATTTGGCGGTGGCGAACCTGCGGACGACGCGGTCGCAGCTGACAGCGGCAGTGGGTCGAAACGCAATCTGAAAGTGGTCGCGGAATTCACGCAGGCGGGGGATCAAAAATTCGTTGGCGATATTATGATTAAGGTCTTCGAATCCGATAGCGGTCAACAGGGCCGTTTCCTATTCCCAACCGGCGGCCAGTTTTGGCAAAGCACTACTTCAAAAGGGAACACTATCACTACCCCGCTGATTCGTGGCGTGGCGAGCTCGGAAGTTATCGTCTGGGCTCAGACTCGCGCATCGGACGGCACTAACTCCCAGAATATGGATTGGGGATTCGCGATCCCGATGCCAAGCGGGGATACGCTGCAGGTTGCATTCGATGTAGACGTAGGAGAAGTGGAGAAGACGGTTAATGCGCCTGATGCAAACGCGGCGAAAGCCACAGTCAGTCAAGCAGCCCCGATGAAGGGGCATGTTGTCTTTGATCTCGATGCGCAGTCCATCGGCAACCAGCAGTTTCGCGTGACAGGAAAGTTTTATACCGGCGAAATCAAGTCTTCACTCGGACAACGTATCAACCAGTGAGCACTTATTTCGTCGGCAAAGTTAAGTGAGAACCAGGAGTAGTAATGTGATTAACGGGATAACAAATCTACAGAGCGAACTGGTTAAACAGAAATTCTTGAAAGGAGCTTTACTAACCTGACAGAAAGGATGTTTATGAGCGACGACGAACCGAAAGACGAATCTACTGACGGTTCAGAACAGCAAGCAGACGAACAGGCGACTGACAGCGATCAGTCGGCCGGGCAGGCAGAACAACAACCCGTTGAGGAACAAACGAGTGACGCTCAGAGTCAGACCGAGGCAACTACCGACGATCAGAGTCAGGAGGGCCAAACGATTGACGTACAGTCAACTGGGGATGCCGATCAGTCGACAGAGCAGTCGCAAGAACAACCCGCTGACAGTGATCAGCCGTCGACGTCCGGAAGCACGGACGACACAGTGGCGTTTGCCGAAGGAGATGCGTCGTCAAGCGGCGCGAGTGTTGGTAGCACTACGAACGTTAGCGTCAGCACTAAAAGTGCCGGAACGGCGATGTCGCCCTTTCCCGCCGCCCCATTCCCCGACCTCGTAAGGGATGCCGGCAAGCTCAAGGACGCGTTCACCGCAGCCAAGGGCGAAGTCAAAGCCGATCCGTCGCTCATGGGGGGCCTGGTCGACGTGGACGGCAAGCCCCTGGATGTGGAAAAGATTCCAATGGCAATCGCCTCCCTGAATCTGGATGGGACGACGTCTGTGATTGGACAGCACGACGTCACCGAAATGTTCTTCTCAGGCAGCCTGCTGAAGATCGCGGCGATGTACGCCGCGTTTCAGCTCCGCCACGCGGTGAACGATCTGGCGGCCACATTAGACCCCAATCTGTCGATACCCGATTTCTTCAAGAAAGTGCGAGACACGTTCGATTTGCAGATTAAGAATGCCGTCAAGCTCCTGACCGATCGTGGCTTCCATCAAGTTCCGAAATACGAGACGATTTTTACACCTACGCTAGGAGGTGATGGCAAGTACACGGTCGCCTTCCGGAGTGACGCGAATCCGAAATTCGACTTTCAACACCATCTGCAAGAAATGGTCGTGAACAGTCATAATCCCTCGGCTGGGTTAGTCATCCAGGCACTCGGCTATAACTTGATTAACGGTATGCTCGAGAAGGGCGGATTCTTCCGGAACAACAGCACAGGCATGTGGCTGGCGGGTGATTACCTGCCGAATCCGATCCCAAACACCGACTTTGACGAATTTGTGGAGGAACGCGCACTTGGCCTCGTCGGCGGCAATGTTGTGACCATCAACAGCCTCAATGACGGACCGGTGAAGCAGGTCGCCACGTGCATCGACCCGGTCAAGATGTTCGCGCTCCTAGCCAATGAGGAGCTGGTTAGCAACCCACACGACAGCGACGACACTGCGAACGAAGAGATGTTGAAGATGACTGCCGACGCCGTGACCGGCGCCGGCGCACCGTCCCGTTTCACGCGGGCCGTCCCTCTGCCGGCGTTCACCGTGCTGAACTGCAAAATCGGTCTTGGAGAGCTGAAAGGAGGCGGCGTCTGTCCCGACTTCCGATGCGTGACCTCCGAAGTTTCGATCCTGCAGCACACTTCCGGACACCAATTCGTGACGATGTTCCAGAACATCAACGTCGCCGGCAAAGAACATTTTCACATGATCGCTGAGATCTTTCAACGAACGATGGATAAGTTCCTTGCGTGATGCCCAGAGCCTACGTCAAGCAACCGGATCAATTTCTTTGGGCTGGATTAGGTCATGAACACTGCGTAATCTGAAAGGATTACAACTCATGCCAGACGATCAGGACGACCAACAGACAGCTGACGATCAGTCCTCGGCGGAGGCGGCCGAATCTGATCAGCAGGCTTCACAAGACCAAGTCATCGACGAGAACATCGGGCAAACAACTAACCCTCAAAGCGAGAGTGACCAAGCAAGTGACGTCCAGTCAGCTGGAGACGCCGGCGTTGCAGCAACGGATGATGACTGCTCCGGCTGGTTTTCAGATGCCGAAAGCATCAGCAAGCGCGCGGCTGAGTTCTACGTTCGAAACGAGCTGTCAGGTGATCGAGGAACGGTCGAGAAGATCGACGTTGACGGGCGCGGCGATCCCGAGGGCTATACCTGCACCGTACATTTCTCAGATAGAACTACGAACATCGAGGTCGTTGTATTTAGAGACAAAATCATAGTCAGGGAGATTCTGGAAGACACTTCCGACCGCCTCACGTGTTGGTACGATTATAAATGCCCTCCCCCCAACCGAGATCTGGTTTTAACCAAGCGTGAGTGTAAGATGATGGCTCCCATCATCCTAGGACCGCTGCGATGATTGAGCGCGAAGAAAATGGAATATACCAGCAAGCAGTTAACGATTTAAAATGAGTTACCAACAATCAACAGAACAAATGAAGATATGGCTAATTTAAAATTCCTAAAACGCATCGGCTACTCGAACATAAATACCCTTGATGACGACGACTCCGCCTTTTTTTACCAGTCGGGGCTAATGATAGATGCTGACGGCGCCTATCACGCCTATCACCCGGATGGGAGATCCGGGCTCGATTACCTCGGCAATGCCGGCCAGCCCGGCAATTGGTGGGCGCTAGTCACCGACAATGGTCAGCCTAACGGCAGGCCGTTGATTCAGACGGCTTCTGACCCGGCTCCCGGTTTTTACATTTCGACAACCTCGTTGGAGGACGAGAATTGTGACCGGAAGGACCCACGCCGCTATGTAAACGCAGAGGCTGTGAACTTCGTCGTCTTGCCTGGCAGGCTGGGTTTGGGCGCCAAGCTTGGTGATTTCGCAGTGGTGATTCGGCCTGCTACTGGAGCTTATGATTATGCGGTCTATGCAGACGTGGGACCTGCGAGCAAGATTGGGGAAGGATCAATCGCGCTTGCGGCAGCTCTGGGAGTTCCGTCGAGTCCAAAGACCGGTGGGGTCGGACATGGAATAGCGTATATCGTTTTTCCAGGCAGCGCTCAGAACTGGCCGCTCTCGCAGCCGGAGATCGATCAGTATGGAGCACAGCTTTTCTCAAAATGGGGAGGACTTGATAAGGCAAAAGCTTGTTTTCCGGACTTGCAATGGAGTTAATGGAAGTTGCGTTCACAGCTCGCATTAGAAGGTGGTTAGAAGCGCCGCCAATGAATTGCTGGCTGCGTTGTTCAAATGGCGCGCTAACAATCTCTTCCTCGGCATTCGGCAATTGTTGCAAGACCCCTCTGTAACAGGACTGGTCACTCGTTTCTATGAACATCCCCTCATTGACGGCCTCTCGTCCAAGGGGAAGAAACCATCCTATATTCCTTCTCGAACGTTTGCACTAACGTTGCTGGATATAGTTTCACCTGTAGCACCAGCCGGTAATCGAACTCTGGAGGATTTAAAGGCGGGAATCGAAAAACTTCCCGGTCCTCTTCAGGTCACGTTCCGCGTGCTTCTCGATGAGGCTGGACATGACATTGAACAGTTTAAGGTCCAACTTGAAATTTGGTTTAATAGTACCATGGAGCGCGTATCTGGCTGGTACAAGCGAAAAACACAGGCTCTCCAGCTGGTGTTAGCACTCCTTATCGTCGTGCTCGCCAACATAGACAGCGTTCGAATCGCCAGAAGCCTCTCCGGGGTTAACTCTCCACTTCGCGATTCTATTAAGGATGCAGCGCATTTGTTTATCGAAAAGAACCTGCAGCAGGAGAACGCGCAAACACAACTAAGTGCGGCGACGGAGGCAATTGGAAATCTCGCATTGCCCATTGGCTGGGTTCACGGGGGCTTTGGGCCAACCACTATCCTTGGTTGGCTTGTTACTGCGCTGGCAGCCACGCTGGGCGCGCCATTTTGGTTTGATCTGCTGAATAGATTCGTCAATGTTCGCGCGTCCGGAAAAGCACCAGAGGAAGAGCCGAAATCCCCCAAGGAAGTTCCTACCCCTAAGCAACCTGGGGGTTAGCAGACTGTTTCAGAGAAAACGAAGCAGCCAGCAGCGTGGTCAAGCCGGCAGCGATGACCACGAAGTAGCCTGGCAATTAATTAACCTTCTTGAATCACCGGCTCCCGCATGTCTGCCTTTCGGAAAATCAACCAGACGCCGATGAGAACAAAACCGGCGCCTAACAAGGATGAGACCGGAAAGGTTTCGCCGCCTAATAACCAGCCGAGCATGACTGCACCAGGCGGGGTAAGGAGCGAGATTGCTTGTAGCCTTGCCACCGTCATGCGTGGCAACAGCCAGTAAAGTAGCAGAAACGTTAGTGCAGACCCGATAACGGCGAGATACAGCAGACAGAACAGTGCCATGGCAGTCCAATGAAAGCGGGCCGGGTTTCCATCAACGGCAAACCCAAGAACCAACAATGGCGCAACGCCGAAAATCATCTGCCATGCGGCCAGCATTGCTGGTGCAAGCTGGATTGAACGCGCCTTAACCAAGACATTGGCGAAGGCAGCGCTGGCGGCTCCAATAACAACCCCCACCCCGCCCCAGAAAGCAAGTGGGCCATTGAAGCCGAGCAGCCGTGCACAGATTAGCGTGACGCCGCCGAGCGCGATCATTGCGCCGCCAAGCTTCTGCAAACGCAGCGGTTCATCTGGCAGCATCAAATGCGCGAAAAGCATTCCGAAGATCGGGATCGTCGCTTGCAAAACAGCGGCCAGGCCGGAAGAGACGTGGAGCTCCGCCCAGAACAGCAACGTGTAATTCACAGCGAACATGAGGACTCCCGTGATTGCCAGGACGGCATAATCGTTGCGGCGCAGCGGGAGCAATCGCACACGGCCGATTGAAACAGCTATCAGCACAATGATCGCGATCAGAAAACGAATCGCCACAAAGGAAATGGGCGGCAAATCTCGCAAACCGACTTTGATGACGAGCCAGGTCGAACTCCAAACCACGCAGAGTGTCAACCAAGCCAGCGGCACACCCCAGCTTGTTTTGCGCTGCCAATTCCATTTCGGCGATGAGTTTTTGCGCTTCATCAGCGCGCGACCATCGCGTCTCAGCCGCGATTCGTAAAGCGAGGTCGCACCTTGTGCTTCTTGCATGATTGACACTTAGCCTGCCGCCTGACAGGCTGCGCGCCACTATGAAAAAATCCCTCACTATTTTGCTCTGCGCTTCGCTCAGCATTTTCACTATGGCACGCGCGATGAAACCGGGTCACAACCTCGCCGCCGTCGCGAAAACTGCTCAGAAAAAACCAACAGGTCAAAAGGTCGATGCCAAGACCTTGCTTGATGACGCAAACAAGGCGCTGACTGCAATGATTAAAGCTGACGACGATAGCATAGAGGATGCCTCAAACGACGAAGGCGAGGACATAAGTGATGACGATAGTGGTGGCGATGACGACAGCGGCGGCGACGACGGAGGCGGTGATGATGGTGGCGATGGCGGGGGAGACGATGGCGGCGATAATGGTGGCGGTGACGAAGGCGATTAAACGCGTTCGTTTGGCCCGATCGCTTTCGAGATTACTTCGCGGAAGGCCGATAGACATAAGGTGGATAGATTTTTCTTGCGCTTAAGGATGCAATCTATTAAACGCGAAGATTCAACGCCTTAACTCCTATGATATCATTCATCCAACTCACGCAAAACCTCTTCTTCCATAACGCCTCTCTGCTCGCGCAAGTCGAGTACTCGTCCTCGTCGCAAGGCAAGCCACCCGGCCCGATCTTTTGGATTTTCTACACCGTGTTCACCATTTTGATAATCGCGGCTTGGTGGAAAATCTTCAGCAAGGCAGGCCAGCCTGGCTGGGTCGCTATTATCCCGATCTATAATCTCTACATTTGGTGCAAGATCGTCGGGCGGCCGTGGTGGTGGATTCTTTTGATGCTAATTCCTTTCGTGGACTTCATCATCCTGATCATTCTTTTCATCGATCTTGCGAAGAGCTTCGGCAAAGGGGCAGGCTTCGGGATTGGTTTAATTTTGCTGCCAATTATTTTCTTCCCGATTCTCGGCTTTGGCAGCGCGCAATATCAAGGACCAGCCGCCGGGCAAGGACTGGCCGTGCGCTCGCAAGTCGCTTAGAAACGCCTTCGTCTGGGTCACCTTGACAGGACTGAACTCGGCTACGGCACCCAGTTCGGCTTGCGCTTTTCGTTAAAGGCTGCGATGCCTTCCCAAGCCTCAGCAGATTCGCGGGCTTCCATGTGATACTTGAGTGCAAGATTGACATCTTGCTTCACTGAACGCCACCAGAG
>WNFX01004244.1_pt1 | contig 14120 bp, 10 predicted proteins | sample 5400111 | NCBI WGS metagenome assembly WNFX01 (sample SAMN13153363, study PRJNA577476) | soil metagenome | isolation source: 40 cm soil or saprolite under grassland replicate 1 | place: USA:California | collected 2016-06-15 | reverse complement strand
CGCCGCGTCCTGCTCGATGTCGGCGAACAGCGCCAGCGACGCGAATTCCGCGAGTGGATCGCCCCAGAATGCGCGCTCGGCGTCGATCAGGCCGCTTATCCGCGGCGCGCCCCGGCCGACGTCGACCAGGATGTTGCCGTCCCACAGGTCGAAGTGCACCAGCACCGGGGTCGCCACCTCATCAAGCACCGGCGCCTGGGCCTCGAACAGTTCCCTAATCTCCGGCCCCGGGCGCGGCAGCGTGACGGCGAACCGCCCGGCGTCAGCCAGCACCGCGCCGACCATTTCCAGGAACGCCACCCGCCAGGTCGCACGCAGCGGGGCCGGCGGCCATGATGGGTAACCGAACCCGCTTCCCGTGATCGTGTGCAACACGGCCACCTGGCGGCCGACCTCGGCGCGCAACTCCTCGTGCTCACGCCCGCGGGGCTGCGGCAGCAGCTTGTGCCACGGCCGACCCGGGCATTCGGACATCACCAGGTACCCGCCAGCCACGACGCCGCTGCCGACATCAACGGCTACCACCGAGGGCACCGCGACACCGGAATGCTGGCCCGCCAGGCGGTAGTACATCGCCTCGGTGGCCAGGATGCCCCGCTCGTATTGCAGCATCGGCCCGGCAGGATCGGGCGCGAGTTTCACTACCAGCCCGGCCTCATCCGCCCGGCGCACCAGGTACACCGTGTTGAATGTCCCGCCGTCAAACGCGCGGTGCCCGGTCACCTGATCCCAGCTCACCCCGGCCACGGCTAGTGTCGCCGCTAACCGTGTGGTCCCGGCGTCCGGCCCGGCACCGCCACCCATCACCGTGCCAATGCTGCCACAGTCACCGCCTCCGCCGGCCGGCGCAGCGCTGGTGGCGAGCCGGGTAGTTCTGCCCGATTTGGTGTCGATCTCGAGGACGCTCGGCTCGCGGGCCGCTGAGGTAAGCGGATCGCGGGCCCGGAGCGTATAGGGGGTGTGAAGCAGCTGGAGTTCGAGGAGTTCTACCAGTCCAGCCGGGACGTATGCCTGCGGGCGGTCCTGGCCAGCGTGGGTGATCGCCAGCTGGCCGAGGATCTGGTGGCCGAGGCGTTCACCCGCGCCTGGATGTCGTGGCCGAAGGTGGGCCGGCATCCCGCGCCGTGCGCGTGGATCGTGCGTACGGCGCTGAACACCCGGGTCTCGTGGTGGCGCCGGCAGCGACGGGAAATCTCGCTGCGCGGTGCGCACGAGGTCGTGGGGACCACGGGTAGTGACTCCGGGCTGGACCCTGCGCTGCTGGCCGCGCTGCGTCAACTGCCGCAGCGGCAGCGGGAAGTGATCGCATGCCGGGTCTTCCTCGATCTCGATACGGGGGCCACCGCCAAGGCCCTCGGGATCGCTCAGGGGACCGTCACTGCCCACCTGTCGCGCGCTGTCGCGACCCTGCGCGGCCATCTCGTCACCAAAGACAATCGGGAGGTTGGGCCATGAGCGACCACGACACAGATGTAGCTGGCGTACTTGGCGTGCTGAAGGATTCGCTGGACGGCGTCACGATGCGCACCCCTGTCGAGCAGATCGTGGCCAGTGGCCGTGCGCGCCGCCGTCACCGCCGTCGCCTCGGGCTCGCAGGCGTGGCGGCGGGTGCGGCGGCGGCCACGGGTCTTGCGCTCGGTATGCCGATGCACGGCAACCCGTCGGCCGCGCCACCGACGGCAGGAAACAGCACCACGGCGGGCGCCGTCCACATTCAGACGGCCGCGTACACCGTGGACAGCAAGACGGACGGTACGGTCCATGTGACCTGGGACAAGCGCCAGTACTTCCGGGACCATGCGGGCCTGGAGGCCGCCCTGCGCGCGGCCGGTTTCCCTGTGCTCATCGAGGTCGGTGAATTCTGCCGGGGGCCGCAGGACAACGGGACGTTGGACCCGAGCGGCGTCGGGCCCGGAGTTGACCGGGTCATGAAGGGTGAACGGGAGGGCGCCAAGAAGGTCACCTTCGTCTTCCTCCCCTCGGCCATGCCTGCCGGGATGCAGCTGTTCATCGGTTACCTGGCCCCGGCCCAACTGGCGGTCACGCACGGCCTTCCCGGATCGGTCGAGCGCCTGGTGCCCACGGGAGTACCGCTGACGTGCACCACAACCGCGCCGCCCCCGCACTCATAGCGGCACGTTGGCGCGAGCGGGGCAGGGGAGGGGCAGCCGTTTCGACGGCTGCCCCTCTCCCCGCTGGCAAGGGGATTCCTGCAGGTCAACCATTGGCACGGACCTCCTGCTACCGATATGGTCGCGGATGCCCCGAATTGCACCGACGGCGCGGCGGCGCGCCGCCGTGCCCGAAGAGCTGGAGGGCCGATGGGCATTCTGTCGTCGCGGCGAAATCTGGCCGCGCTCGCCTCGCTCGCCGCTGCCGGTCTGGCAATGTCGATCTCCGTTACGGCGACCGGCGCAGTAACCGGCACGGTCAGGACCGAAGGGCACACGACCGGCGTCGGCAACGCCGGCGACGAGTCCAGCGACCTGATGAACTCGCTCAGCGCCTACGGCGATCCCCGGCTGTCGCCCGCTGGGTCGGTCCAGCCCGGCGCCTACGGCGCCGCGTGGAGCCAGATTCTCGGGATGCCGGTGCGCGCTGACACCTTCACCGAGGTGACGACGCAGCCGTACAACGCCGACTCGCTGCACTTCCGCGACCGGGCCGCATCCAACTCGGGCGGCGGGGCGGGCTACTCCGCCGGCCGCATCGCGGCCATGGCCGTCGACCCCAGCCATCCGGGCGTCGTTTACGCCGGGGGCGCCGATGGCGGCGTGTTCCGTTCCTCGGATGACGGGACAACCTGGACACCCATCGCCGACCACCTGCCCGCGCTGTCCGTCGGCGCGCTCACCGTGCTGCCTGACGGCTCGCTGTGGCTCGGTACCGGCGAGGCGACGACGGCCTTCGAGAACTACGTCGGTTCCGGCGTGTACCGGCTCGCCAACCCCGCCACGAGCACGTTTACCTCGGCTGACCAGGTCGGCGGCACTGAGTTGCAGAGCACCTCGATTCACGAACTGCGGCTCGACGCCGCCGCCGGTTACCTGTTCGCCGTGACCTCGAACGGCGTCTACCGACGCGCCCTTTCCGCCGCCCAAGCCAGCCCATGGCAGCGGGTGCTCGCGCCCTGCGCAGGCGTCGGAATCAGCGGCATCCCGTGCGGCACCACCCAGTTCTACGCGGACATCGCCAACGACCTCGCGGTTCAGCCGGGCAGCGGCGGGCAGTCGCTGGTCGCCAACGTCGCCTGGCGCAGCGGCGCCAGCTATAACGGCTTCTACTATTCGGGAGATGGCGGGACCACCTGGCACCTGGCCAACCCGACCGGAGCGATCAACCCGAAGGAGATCGGCAACGCCACCCTCGCCTACGCTGGCGACGGCAGCAAGCTGTACGTGGTGATGGAGTCCCCGGTGCTGATCAACAAGGCGAACGCCAGCACGGTGCTGGCCGGGGTGTTCGTGTCCCCGAACGGCAGCATCAGCGGCCCCTACAACCAGATCGCGACGTCCAGCGTGCTGGCCAATAGCGGTTCGGCGATGAAGCGGACCGAGATCGGGCCCGGCTACCAGCCTGGTATCCAGGCCTGGTACAACCAGTCGCTCGGCGTCGACCCGGCCAACCCGAACCATGTCTTCCTCGGCCTTGAAGAGGTCTACGAGACCTGGGACGGGGGCGGCACCTGGCAGACGACCGGCCGCTACTGGAACTTCGGCCTGCCGTGCTTCAGCTACACGCTCTCGCAGAACACCTGCGACGGAAATGTCATGCACTCCGACCAGCACGCGCTCGCGTTCAGCCAGTGGGCCGGGCACACACCGGAGGTGTATGTCGGCAACGACGGCGGTGCTTACGCCAGGCCGACCGCCCAGCGCACTCCGGGCTGGCACAACCTCAATGCCAGTGGCACGCTCCGCACGCTGCAGTACTACTCGGTCGGCGCGGGCTCCCTGCCTGGCGGCGGCACCGCGGTGTGGGGAGGCCTGCAGGACAACGGCGTCTCGTTCACGGCGCCCACCGGCTCGACCTACACCTACACCTATCCGGGCACGTCGACCCCGGTTACCGAGCGGCTCAACCCGAACGGCGAGATGTCCGAGCCGTTCGGCGGTGATGGCGGCGACCAGCTTGTCAACCCGCGCAACGGCTGCCAGACCGTCGGGGAATACACCAACCTCGCCATGTCCATCACGAACAACTGCGGCTACACGGCGGGCGACGACGGCACGCCCCGCGCGATCACGCCTATCGTGCCCAACGACCCGCTCCCGCGGTTCATCGCGCCCTTCACGGCCGACTCGGCGGACTCGGGGTTCTGGGTGGCCGGCGGCGAATACGTGTGGGGCAACACCGCGACGTGGAACAGCACGTCCGCCGCGGCCTGGCAGCAGCTGGCCGACAGCGGTGCTGGTCACTCCATCACCGCCATCGCCAGCCAGCGCCGCGTCGTATGGGCGGCATGGTGCGGCGCCTGCAACCCGGGCAGCACGTTCGGGACCGGCATCCTCACTAACTACGGCGGCAGCTGGCACCAGATCACCCTGCCGCCCGGCTTCCCGACCCGCTACATCGCCGACATCACCGTTGACCCTGCCGACCCGACCGGTGCCACCGTGTACGCCACGTTGTCCGGTTTCTCGCGGCATTGGAACGAGGGCCCAGGCGCGGGATACGGCCACGTATGGAAGACCACGGACGGCGGCGCGACGTGGACCGACGTCAGCGGCATACCCACGGCCAGCGACTCGTTCCCCGATGTGCCCGCCAACCGCCTGCTTATCGCGGCTGACGGCACGCTGGTCGTGGCCACCGACCTCGGCGTGTTCGTGGACAACGTCAAGGCCGACGGGCTCGGGCACTGGCGTCGGCTCGGCCTGACCGACCCGACGGCGAACGGCAACCTGCCCACCGCCGCTGCGGTCTACCTCACCCCCAGCCCGGACGGCACGCAGGTCTACGTCGCGACCCACGGGCGCGGCATCTGGGCGACCGCGATGCCGTAACCGCCCGGGATTGAGACGCCCGCGCGGCAGCCGTTTTGTATCAGTTGGCCCTGCTGGCTAATTTGCGTTCAGGCGGCGGCCGCGCATGCGTCACGGCCGTCAGCGCGGACCGGGCACGCGAATCGGGCCGTATGGTCCCGGCGTTGATGACCTTTGTCCCTGTCGCCCGCCACCGGGCCGGCCGACTCTGGTGATGAATACCCCTATGGGTATTCGTCGGACGAGGGATGAGGTGGCGTCATGGCGGGCAAGCGGGTGCTGGTGATCGGGGGTAACTTCGGCGGGCTGACGGCGGCGTTGGAACTCAAGCACGACCTGGGTGACGAGGTCGACGTGACGGTGGTGTCGGCGTCGGACCGGTTCTTGTTCAACCCGTCGCTGATCTGGCTGCCGTTCGGCAAGCGCGCCGCGGCCGACATCACCTTCGCGCTGGAGCCCACCTTCGACGCGCACCGGATCGGCTTCGTGCACGCCGAGGCGACGGCGATCGACCCGGCCGCCCGCACGGTGGCCACCACCGGCGGGAGCTACGGCTACGACTACCTGGTCGTCGCCACCGGCTTCCGCAACAAGTTCGACATCGTGCCGGGCCTGGGCCCGGATGGCTACGCGCAGACGATCACGACCCTGGCTGACGCTGAGCGGGCGGGCACCGCGTGGCGGAGGTTCCTCGACGACCCGGGCCCTGTCGTGATCGGCGCGACGCAGGGCGCGAGTTGCTTCGGCGCAGCGTATGAATTCCTGTTCAACATCTCCCACCAGCTGCGCAAGGCCAAGCTGCACAAGAAGGTGCCGCTGACCTTTGTCACGGCCGAACCGTTCGTCGGGCACTTCGGCATCGGCGGGCTGCCTGGCGGGGAGAAGCTGCTCAACATGTTCCTGAAGAAAGAGGGCATCACCGCTCGGACTGGGGTGGCGTTCGAGGAGGTCACCGGCGACCGGATCAAGCTGACCGACGGCACCGGCGTTCCGTTCCGGTATGCCATGGTGGTGCCGCCATTCGCCGGCCAGGACGTCGTCCGCGCCACGCCGGGCCTGGCCGACGACAAGGGCTACATCCCGGTCCAGGACACCTACCAGTCGAAGGCCTACCCGGAGATCTACGCCGCCGGGATCGCCGCGCAGGTGCCGGTGCCGTGGCAGACATCGGTGCCGATCGGGATCCCCAAGACCGGGTTCCCCACCGAGACGATGGCCAAGGTAGCCGCCCGCAACATCGCCGCGGCGATCAAGGGAGAGCCGCCGGTCAGGCACAAGGACTTCGGCGACATGGCCGCTGTGTGCATGATGGACGCCGGCAGCAACGGCGTGATGATCCTCGCCGACCACATGCTCCCCCCGCGCAAGGCCGCCGTAATGATCCCCGGCCCGCAGGTGCACGCCATGAAGGTCGCGTTCGAGAAGTACTACCTCTGGAAGAGCCGCCACGGTTACGTACGGCTGCCCTGATGCGATGAGCGATGCGCTAGCGGACGGAACGAAGCGTAGGGGTGCTGCTGGCTCGCAATTCCGCCCACACGACCTTGCCCGCCCAACCGGGTACGGCGCCCCAGCCCCACCGCTCGCACAGCGCCTCAACCAGCATCAGTCCCCGGCCGCCTGCTTGGTCAGGCTCGGCCTGCCTGACCGTGGGCGCGGCGGTGCTGCTGTCCCACACTTCAATCACCACGCGCGTTCGATCAGATGACAGCCGCACATGCACGACCGGCAGCCCGGCGAGGTCGTCTTCATACCGCGGTCGCCCGTCCGGGCTGGTCGTGGCGAGCACGGCGTTCGTCATCAGCTCCGACGTCACCAGCTCGACTGTCTCGGCTAGGCTCGCAAGTCCCCACTCGCACACGATGTTGCGGGCATGCAACCGGGCGCAGCCAACGGCAGATGGCAAGGCCCCTAGTACCAGCGCGCTGGCGAGCGGCCACGGTCCGCCCGCTCGGCCGGTCGGCTGGTCCGTTATGACGGCTCGTACAACCATGGTTTACGCGCCCCGTTCTCGTCGCTCAGCTTTAGGTTCGCGCTCTACCCGTTGCAGCTCGCCGTACAGTTGACGTGCCAAGGTGGCTCGCACCCCATACAGCGGCGCCTGTTGAGACAGTAGCTAGCCGTACCGCACTCGCGCTGCTGCCATTGGCCTTGTCTTGGCCGCCAAACGGCCCATTCTGGAAACCGACGCAGCAATACCCCAAAAAAGACAAGGTTGACTTCTGTGGCATGGAGGCGATGGGCGGAAGCAAAGCCGACGTCGGAGCCGTGCTCGTGCCAGGGTTAGCTGGGATCCTTTCCGATACGTACGATGCGCTTGCCGAGATTCTCACCCGCCAGCAGGCCGATCAGTGCCCGTGGCGCGTTAGTCAGCCCGTCGATGATTTCCTCAATGGCCTTGAGCTCGCCGCTGTCGATCAACCCGGCGAGCTGCGTTTCGGCGGCGGGCCATTGATCGTGATAGTCGCTGACCAGGAAGCCCTGCATGCGCAGCCGCTTGGTGACCAGCAGACCGGGCACCGACCGCGGGCCCGGCGCCGGGGCGGCGGTGTCGTACTGGGACACCACCCCGCAGCAGACGATCGTGCCGTGAATGTTCATCTGGGGCAGCATGGTCTCCAGGACGCGGCCGCCGACGTTGTCGAAGTACACATCGGCACCTGTCGGGCAGGCACCCCTGAGGTCCTCAAACAGCGTCGAGCTGTGGTGGTCGACGGTGGCATCGAAGCCAAGCTCGGCCTCAAGCAGCCGGTTCTTGGCCGCGGAGCCGGTGATGCCGACGACGCGGCAGCCCTGGCGGCGGGCGAGCTGACCGGCGACGCTGCCGGTCGCGCCCGCGGCCGCGGAGATGACGACGGTGTCGCCGGGATTTGGCCTGCCGACGTCCAGCAGGCCGAAATACGCGGTGAGCCCGGTGATGCCGAGCGCGCCGAGATAGTGGGAAAGCTCGCTGCGAACCTGGATCGGCCGTGCCGCCTTGACGGGCAGCACCGCGTACTCTTGCCAGCCGGCGTCGCAGGCCACGACCATGCCTGCCGGTAGGTCACCCGCGATCACCTCGGCGACCGCGAACCCGGGCATCACCGAGCCCGCCTCCACCTGAGACCGGTACGTCCGGCCCGCCATCCACGCCCGGCTGGCTGGGTCGATCGACAGCAGGATCGTGCGAACCAGCACCTCGCTGGGCCGGGGGTCAGCGACGTCCGAGGTCGCGGTGCGGAAGTGGCGCTCCTCAAGAGCACCCTGAGGGAGTTCGGCAAGCAAGATCTGATGGTTGATCATTGGCACTCCTGATCACAACACCGGGCCACGGCTGGCTCCACGACGGCGAAGGCGGCCGGCGTTCACGTCGAACCTATCGCTGTGCGGGCCACTCATTGGGCTTGGAACTTGCCGCCTTGGTGGCCGGGCACCGGTGAAAGTCAGGTGCCCGGCGCTCAGCTGCCGCCCGCCCGCCAGCGCCCGGAGACGAGCTTCGCGCTCATCTTGATCGCGTTGACCGCGGTTGTGGTGCCTGCCTGCAGGATTAGTCCGACCGCGAACACGACGATGCCGGGGATGAACAGCACGCGGGAGCCGAGCATGAGCAAACCGACGCGGCCGAGCACGTAGGGAGGGGTGCAGATCACGGCTCCGATTGCCCCGCTCACTGCGGTCGCGGTCAGCTTGTCCCGTTTCGAATAGGTGGTCTTCATGCCGATGAGCCGGGCGGGCACGGCGACGTAACACGTCATCATGACGGCCAGGACGACGCTCAAGGACAGCGCGAACCACCACAGGCCCCAGCGGACGAGGACCGCGGTCGAGATGCCGAGACAAAGGCCGATGGCTGCGCCGGACCCCAGGACGACGGTCAGATGGGACCGGGCTTCCCGAAAAGCGGGGCGGATCTTCGGTGGGCCCGGTTTGGCGATGGCGAACGCGAATACGGCGTTCAGGAAGAAGCTCGCCGCCGTGATGGCGACGATGGCAAGGACGATGGCCACTCTGGCCGGCCCGCGGACGACATGGTAGGTCTTCCCGTAAAACACATGGGCTTTCAGATCGAACATGGCAAGCCAGATCCACATCGCCGGGATCACCTGGATCAGGGTGAGCCGCCAGTTGGAGAACAGCAGCCTCAGCCCTTCGAACAGCATGGCGAAGGCGCCGACGGCAAGAGCTAAGGGAGCGAACAGCCGACGAGACCGGCTCAGCCGGAGGACCGCTTCCTCCACGGTGGCCTCGTCACTGTCGTGGATGGCGCGGACGAGCCGCTGGACCTGGGCTCGCGCGGCTACCCGGCGCGGCATCGCAGGAGACACAGCGTCAGGGGAAGGGTGGGGCGGGCGGGTCCCCAGTGAGGATCTCCTGCGCGCGCCGCCGGATCGCGTGGTTGCGGTTGCTTGAGGTCAGGATGTAGAAGCGGGAGCCGCGGATGGCCTCGACCACCAACTCGGCTACCTCGGCGGGTTCCCTGCCCGCGGCGAGCAGCTGGCGGAACCGCTCCTGGTTGGCGAGCTCGGTCTCACCGGAGGCCAGTGGCGGCCCGGCCGCGGCGGGCCGGTTGCGCGCCGACGTCGCAAAGCGCGTCCGCACCGCGCCTGGGCACAGCACCGACACCCCGACCCGGGCGCCGAGCGCGCGGAGCTGGAAGTGCAGGGTCTCAGAGAGCGCGACCACGGCGTGCTTGGAGATGCCGTACGGGCCGAGCGCCCCGGCGAAGACGCCGAAGATCGATGCCGTGTTCACGATGTGCGCGGCGTCCTGCTCAAGCAGAAGCGGGACGAACGCCCGGATGCCATTGATCACTCCCTCGAGGTTCACCCCGAGCACCCATTCCCAGTCGCCGCGGGGGATCAGCCACAGCGGGTCGTGCGGGCCGCCGACGCCTGCATTGTTGCACAGCACATGCACCGCGCCGAAGGCCCGGACCGCCTCCCTGCGGAGCGCTTCGACCTGCTCCGCGTTGGCCACATCGGTTATCACCGGCAGCACCGATGCCCCCTGCCGGGACAGCCGGGCGGCCGCGTCGCTAAGCGCCGGCTCCTCCACATCGGCCATGACGACGTGCATGCCTTCGGCGGCGAAGCGCTCGGACAGGCCCAGTCCGATCCCGCTCGCGGCGCCCGTGACGACGGCGACCCGCCCTCGCGCGACCGCGCCCGTGGGCTCGCCCATCAGTTGCCCCCTCCGCGGCGCTGTGGTCGGAGCAATCCCTAAACCTGGTTGCCGGTTACCGGGTGCCGGTAATGGAACGGGAAGGTCGTGGTGTCCGGCCATAGCCGCGGCGCGTCCGCCAGCAGCTCGTCAGGACCGTTCGGGTCCTCGGGAAAGGTGACCGAGGCGTTGGGCACGTAGTCGGGCGGGGTGTGCGCCCAGCCTTTCTCGAACGTGCCATGCCAGAAGGGCCGGTAGAACAAAACCTTGATCTTCCAGATGCCATCCTCGGCGACGTAGACGTTCTCGTACAGCCCGCCTTCCCACCACTGGCGGGGCTCACCGGCGCTCTCGTGGGTCCCCGCCTGCATCAGGGTGCGGAACCTGGCGTAGCCCGTCCGCCGGTCGGGGCTGACGTGGATGATGTCCTGGAGCTGCGGGTGATCGAGCAGCCGACCGCGGGCGGGACCGTTCACACCATTGGCGAATGCGTTCCTGAACCGTCCCGTGTACAGCCGGGCGACGCTCTTGCGTCCGTTGTAGACCCCGCCGATGAAGATGACCTGCCCGTCCTCCGCGAACAGGTCGACGACCTCGTCGTAGAGGCATTTGTCGAGGTAGTAGCCGTACGCGTGCTGCAGGTTGCGGATGGCGAGCGTGTCCTCGAGGATGCCGAGCCTGTGCTCGAGCTCGGCCAGCCGGTCGTCTGCCGTCATGAGATCTCTCCTACTCCGACCGGTTCGCGAGCTGCTGCGGCGTGACCCAGTTCCCGTGCAATCCGCCGGGCAGCCGTATCGGGATCTTGACGGTGGCGACCGGTTCGCCATCGATGTGCCGCGCGTCGAGGATCAGTAGGTCGCAGCGAGCCTCGGCCTGCCGGTGAACGAGTTGCATGACGTACCCCTCGCCGTGCGGGGCGTCCTGCCGGGGCGGTACGAAGATCGCCTCTTCGACGGTGCTGTCGTGTCCGGCGTAGCGCATGGTCATCGCCCGTGTTTCCGGATCGATTGCCGCCAGCCAGCGGAACCCCGGCAGGCCATCGGGCGGCGGGGCTTCGCTCGGCACGTGGGTGAGGTTGATAAGGCCGAACCTGTATCCGCGTGTCGCGCGCCTGTCGTCGGTGCGCGGGAATTCCCCCGAGCAGGCGGTCAGCTGTGTCTGCGTGAAGCCGTCGGTCTCGCCCATCGTGTCGATGGTCCACCGCGACAGGTAGCCCCTGGCTTGTTCGGGGTCGAAGGGGGCACCGGTGATGTCGGGGAACCACGGAAAGGCGGATTTCGCCCCGACCGGTGTATCGATGTGGATATGCCGCCCGTCATCGAAGGCGTTCATGATGTGGCTGGCGAACCGGTTGGTGCCGCGGTACCAGCGGACCCGCGCGGACCCGCCGCGGCGCGGTACCACGCCAAGATAAATGTCCATCGAGCCGTCCCACACGTAATGCGGGCCGCCGGCCTTCAGCCGCTCAAGGTCGCTGGTCAGCGGAATGATGGGGAAAATGACGAAGTTCTCCGTCACGGCCCAGTCGTGGATCATGCTTGAGTACGGCGCCTCGAACCACGCTTCGTGGACGATCCGGCCGTTTCGATCCGCCTCGTAGTAAGCGATGTCCGGTGTCGTCTCACCCTTCGCGGCGAAGCCGAAGAACACAAGTTCGCCGGTCAGCGGGTCGATCTTCGGATGCGCTGTGGCGGTCTGGCTGGCCAGATCGCCGTCCCACGTCCACTCGCCCACCGTCTCAAGGGTGTCTGGATCGATCTGGATGGGCGCGCTGTCCTCCTTGGACGCGAGCAGCCGCCCCGCATGCCAGTAGACATTGGTGTTGGCCAGGCCGCGGTTGATGCCGGCGACGCTGGGATCGTCGGTGTAGGGATTGCGGTAGGCGCCGAACAGCGACCGCCGCGCCGCCCGCTCGGCGAGGAACCGCGGTGTCCGCACGTAACGGCACCGGAAGTCGACATAGCCGTCGGCGAACCTGAACATCGATATCATGCCGTCGGCATTGAACCAGAAGTCGCCGGGGACCAGCGGCGGCCACGCCGGGTCGGCACCCGCGCGGTAGTACGTGCCGCGGAGGGTGTCAGGAACGGTGCCCTGGATCACCTCCAGGCCGCAGATCTCGCCTTCGAGCCGCATCGGCGCCTGATAACCGGTGAATCCGGGCGCGTCGGGAAACCTCACAGTCATCTCATCCCACCTCGCGAGTGCGGCGTGGAGCACCGGCTCAGGCCCCGACCGTAACTCTGGGCATGCCCGGGCTGGAAGATGGGGCGCGCTGATTTCGTGGCCGCAATGTTGTGCCCGCGCACAACCCGGCCGCACGGCGCGGGCTCGCGGCTCCGCGCAGCCGTTTAGCTGCTGTCCTTGCCATCGCGGCCCGCGCGCGCCGCTGAACCTGGCGGCGACGCGGCAGGAAATGAATCTATGGCCAGAAAATTGACGCCGAGGCTGTTCGCGGCGCATGATCCGCGTCTACCGTTTCACCATGCGGGACCGGGAAATGGCCGCCGCGATCGTGGCTGGTGATCCGGCCGGGCTCGCCGGGGTTCACGACCGTTACGCCGCGGCGCTGCACGCCTACTGCCGCGCGCTGCTCACCGACCCTGGGGAAGCCGCGGACGCCGTTCGAGACACGTTCATCGTCGCCACTGGCATGCTCGCGCACCTGCGTGATCCGGACCGGTTGCGGCCGTGGCTGTATGCCGTCGCACGCAACGAGTGCCACCGCAGGCTCCGCGCCGCCGACGCGGCGGGCGACGGGCCAATCGGGCCGGAGGGGGCGGTCGACGGGGCGGAGGCGGCGGACGGTGCGGACGCGGCGGACGCGGCGGTCCCTGCGGCCGACGAAACGAGCGACGCGACCAGGGGACCGGCTGACATCGCCGCAGCGTCCCACCGGTCCGAGCCGCGCGAACTTGTGGAGGGCGCGCTCGCGACGCTGAACCCCGGCGAGCGCGACATCGCCGAGCTGAACCTGCGTCATGACCTCGATGACGCCGACCTCGCCGCGATGTTCGGCGCGTCGCGCAACCAGGCGCACGCGACGGCGTCGCGTGCCCGCAAGCAGTTCGACGCGTCGCTCGGCGCGCTGCTCGTCGCCAGTGCCGGGCCGGAATTCTGCCCCGAACTTGACGCCCTGCTGGCCGGCTGGGACGGGGAGCTGACCGCCGCGCTGCGGACGCTCCTCAACAAGCACCAAAAACGCTGCTCGGTATGCGGCGAGCGGACGCGGCGCATGCTGCCGCAGGTGACGCTGTTCGGGCTGCTGCCCGTGCTTGCGCTGCCTGACGGCGTGTGGCCGCAGGTGGTCGGGCTCGTCACCGACGCCAGCCCGGCAGGCGCCGCGAACCGTGCGCACATCGCGGAGCGCGCCGGGCCCTTCGGCAAGTCCGGCTTCCCCGTACCGCTCGACCCCCCGGCACTCACGCGGGTGCCGAAACCTTCCATGCTCGCCCCCGTGGTCGGGGTCGCGGCGCTCGCCCTGCTCGGCGCCGGCACCGTGATCATGACCAACATTCCGCACCAAGCCGGATCACCGCACGGCGCGCGATCGGCACATGGCATCCAGGCGAGCGGGCCCTCGACGGCGCAACAGGGGCCGCCGGTATTTCCCGTCGCCACCTCGCCCGCCACCCCGCGGGCACGAGGCCGCATGGCCGCTCCCGCCGTCCCGGACACCGCATCAGGCTCGAGAGCGCCGCTCGCCGGGAGCGCCTCGCCAGCTTCTCCCGCTGCTGGCACGCTGACGGTGTCGGCGACCACGGTGACGCTCCGGCGGCACGGAAAGGGCGGGCGCCCGACCGGATCGTTCACGCTGACCGCGAACGGCGGGCCGGTCGCGGCGTTCACCATCACGGTCCCGGCTTCGGTCGCGGGCGTCCTGACCGTCACGCCCGTTACCGGCTCGCTGGCGGCGGGCCAGAGCGTCCAGGTTGAGCTGACCGTGCGCAAGGGCTATAACGCGCCGCTGAACACCCAGGTCAGCGTGCAGCCCGG
>WNFX01004242.1_pt1 | contig 14124 bp, 17 predicted proteins | sample 5400111 | NCBI WGS metagenome assembly WNFX01 (sample SAMN13153363, study PRJNA577476) | soil metagenome | isolation source: 40 cm soil or saprolite under grassland replicate 1 | place: USA:California | collected 2016-06-15 | reverse complement strand
AAGCTTGCTGGGACCAGTTCGAGCCGGTTGTCCGGAAAAATCCCGCCCCCTGGCTCTGGATGTACAAGCATTGGCGTTACCGCCCGCTGACGGCGAATCTGGCGGCGTATCCATTCTACGCGAATATTTCCGAGGATTTTGAACGCCGTCTCGATGAAGGCGCGCGCAAACTTCCGCCGATGACTTCGAAAGTGAAGCTGCCGATGGCAGCAGGAGAAGTAAGAAGTAAGAAGTCATAACAAAGTAAGAAGGAAGAAGGAAAAAGGAAGAAGTTATAGGAAGTGACCAGCCTTCGTCCCGCAGTCGCGGGACTACGGCTCGACAAGACGGCGCGACAGGTGGGTGGCTACGGAAGTTGATGGTTGAGAGCGTAAAGCTCCGTCGGAGCCACGCTCCTTTACGGAGTTGAGAGCAAGCGTGAACCAATGACGTTCGTGAGATGCAGATAAGAAGAGTTAATGAACCTGAGTAGTATCAACTAAACTATGGCAATGATTCAGAAGGCTCTGATCACCGGGTTCGGTGACGAGTCGAAGATCACAGTCGTTCAAGAGGAGATCCGAGCGCCATCGGCTAACGAGGTGCAAGTGGAGGTGGAGTTTTCCGGCTTTTCGGGCGCGGACATCAATATGCGCCGCGGCACTTATCCGATGCAGAAGAAGCCGCCGTTTACGCCGGGCTACTGTTTTGTCGGCCGGGTAAGTGCAAATGGCTCTCGAAGCACCAAGTTTCGCATCGGCACCAGAGTAGCTTGCCTATCGATCTATGGAGCGGAAGCAGAGCTAATCAACATCTCTGAGAAGTATCTCGTATCAGTTCCCGAAGGTGTTGACGCACAGCAAGCGACCGCCGTGATCCTGGATTGGAATACTGCCTATGGCATGGTCATGCGCGCCGCACGCGTCGAAGCCGGCGACAAGGTGTTTGTTCATGGGCTTAGTGGTGCTGTTGGCCATGCACTATTAACGCTGGCGAAAATGCAAGGAGCTACAGTTTACGGGACAGCTTCAGGTCGTAAGCATGCTGACTTAGTTCAGGCAGGAGCTACGCCTTATGCTTACTCGGGCAAGGAATGGATCAGCGCCATGCAGACGACCGGCGGAATGGATGCCGTCTTTGACCCGCTTGGATTCGAGAGCTGGGATGAGTCTTACTCCATTCTAAGAAAAGGCGGCGTGTTGGTGGGCTACGGTCTTAACTTGCCGGCTTTGTCCGGGACTGCTCCGCGGCCTGCGCTGCCTGCCGTTATCAAACTGCTTGCAAGGAACGTGATGTTCTGGACAGGCAAAAGGACGAAGTTCTACTTCATCAGTCGCGACTCGAAACATTTCGTATCTGACTTAAACGCGCTTTTCGACTTACTGCGAACCGGCAGACTTTCCGTGCCGATCAAAGCGGTGATTCCGCTGCGGGATATTCAGCGCGCGCATCGCGAATGGGCGCAGGGTGCCGGGATGGGTTCAATCCTGATTCAGGTTCGCGAATAAGGAGGAGGTAAATGGGGGTCGCATCTAGGGCGGGAGTTGCGGCTCAGAGCTGGGCGGGAGTTGCGGCTCAGAGCTTACTATTAATGATTTGTGAGGAAAGTAGGCTCTGATCCTTTCGGAGTTTGTGATTCTTCAGCCGAGAAGCGCGAAAATTTCTGTTCGGATTTGTTTTCCCTTCACCGCCACTTCGCCGAGCCGGCGGGTGCGATACTTTTCTTTCGCTTTCGCTAGCGTGGCGCCGCTGACAATGACCCGCGCTTCATATTCCGGTGTCTTGGTCAGCTCTTCGAGGCGCCAGGCGAGGTTTACTCCATCACCGATGACGGTGTAATTGAGCCGCTTTTCAGAGCCCATGTTACCGGCAACTACAACACCAGTGTTAATTCCAATGCCGACACCGACCGTGGGCAAGCCGCGCCGGTGCCATTGCTGGTTCAGCTCATCGAGCGCCGTGGTCATCTCTAATGCAGCGCGCAGCGCGCGGTCGGCATCGTCCGCAGACGCGACCGGCGCGCCAAATAATGCCATCAGCGCGTCGCCGACGTACTTGTCCACGACACCGCCGTGCTTTTCCACAATGCCGGCCATCCGAGTGAAGTAGTGGTTGAGAATCGCAAGCATCTCTTCGGGACCGATGGCTTCGCTCATTCTGGTAAAGTTTCGGAGGTCGGAAAAGAGCACTGTCACTTCCCGCTGCTCACCGCCGAGCGTGACCTTCTTCCGAAGTAACTCCGACGCGATCGCGGGCGAGACGACCTTACCTAACAAGTCGCGAACGCGATCGCGCTCTGCCAGGCCAGCACTCATTTGATTGAAGGAAGCGGCAAGCGATCCGATTTCATCCTCCTGCTTAAGCTCCACGCGGTGATTGTAATTTCCGGCCGCAATCTCACGTGCGCCGCTGGCGAGCTCCAATACCGGCCGGGAAACGCCGCGCGCGATCCACAAGCCAAGTATGGCGGATACGCTCAAGCCTACCAGCGCCAGGATCAGGTAGATTCGTTCAAGTCGAAGATAGGGTGCGAGTTCCTTGTCGAGCGAACGTTGCAGCAGCGCGATGGGGCGCGCGTTCTCGGCCGGAAGCGGGACGACATAACTAACGAAAATTTCCCGGGCGAGGCGCAGATCAATCACCTGCTTCGGCGGAAGTGCGCGATTGCGCAGCATCTGAGTGATGTCGCTTTGGTTGGGCAGCGTCGTGCCAAACAGGTCGGCGCGGTTGAGAAAAGTGATCTCTAGGTTGGTGTAGACTTTGATTTCACGCGCGAAATCGTCGTCGATGCGGAACATTGGGCAAAGCCACGCAATGGGATCCGGCGCGAGCAACGGCGCGACCGCGATGGCGTAGAGTTCGCGGTCGAGCACAACAAACGCGTAGGTGCCGTCATTCGTTTCGGCTTTGTCGGTCAGTTTTGGAAACGGAAACGGCACGCTGTGTAATTGTGGGCGGCGTGTATCAAAAAGAAGTTCTTTGTCGAGAGATGCGATCAATACCGCATCTGCTCTGACCCGGCTGCGCAGACTCGCTAACGCAGATAGGGTAGTCTCACGGTCCTGATCGGCCCCGGCAAAGGCTTCCTGAAACGCGTGGTCACGCGAAAGAATGGCAGCCGCGGTCGTGATCTGCTGGTTACGCTGTTCGATCAGCTTCTCGAAAATGCGGGCACCGCTGCGGAGGCTGGATTCAATCTGCGCCACGGCATGCTGTCGATTAGCCTGTCGGACGAGAAGGTAGATTGTGCATTGCAACAGCGTCAGGAGCGCAATCAGGAAAAACAGCAGCCGGCTTCGAAAACTGCGGAATCGAAGTTTCAGCGATAGCCTCCAGTGGTTAAGCCGGGCGCCCGTTTGGCGCGCACATCATGCTTGAGCGGCAGAGTGAACACGAAACTTTTTGTGCCGCCGCCGACGTCAACCCTTTGGGCGAACGCTTCCGGCTGGCCTTTCAATGCCGGGTGCCACACCTGCACTGTGTATTGCCCGGCCGGCAGATCTTTCAACACGGCGCGTCCGTCTTGTCGCGTCACTTGAAAATACGGCGTCGGCAACACAGCAACGTAAGCAATCATCCAATCATGAATGTTACAGCCCAGAGTGACGAAGCCGACCTTATTGAACACCACTGGCTCGGCGGGAACGCCGCTATAAAGCGGCAGCTCGAATTTTTTCGCGGGCGAAAATGAGTAAACGTGATGTCGAATGTTATCGCTGTTCGGGAAACTGACCGCGGTGCCCACTTGTACTGCCGTCACATAAGGAATGAATTGTTTGTCGCGTTGGTCGACGACGGCGTGCTTTTTCGGCGCTGCGCTCGCAGCGCCGACGGCAGCGGCATAGGCAACGGCATCGGAACACGGCGCGCCTTTCTCGTCCTTGACGATGACCTCCAGCGATCCGGCCATGAGATCGCCGGCGAAGACCAAAACAGTAAGCAGCAGGAATCCGCGAGGCGGGCTCATCTCAATAGGCCACGGCGATGTTCGCTTCCACTATGTGATTCTCGTATTGCAACGGATCGTGCGTGGTGACGGCATACTCGTAGCCGAGCTGAACCGACGCGTACTTCATCAGTTGATAGGCAACTGAAAACGAAAGTGCATGCGTGCGTCCCAACAATTTGTAGGCGGTACGCAGCGGCTGGCCGAACTCGTCTTCGTCTTCGCGTTTGATCGAGAACCGGGCGATATCGGGTCGCGGCGGAACAGCGTATGAAATAACATCACCCTCGCGATAGGTGTAGCCAGCGGTGACCTGTAGAGACGACGTGACATCGAAGACCATACGTACATTGCCGCGATGAACCTGCCGATCGTAGAAATCGTCCGGCGCGACAAAACTCTCAAACGCATAACCGCCTTCCAGCGCGATCCGCTCGGAGAGCGCAATGCCGGCCTGAAAATTGAGAACGTTGTCATAACCGCTTTGCGCAGTGTCCTGGAACCGATCGTAACCGAGCCGGTTCTCCAGCAAAACCCACGGCGCCTGGCGGCCCAAACCGAAGCGGTAGCGTAGGCCAGCGGAAGCGCCCGGGCCGATGGCATTAAACGCACCAAAACGATCCCACAGCTCGCCGCGCAAATCTGCTCCGAAATTCAGTCGTAAATCACGCGTAAGCTGGAGAGCATTGCCGACACTTATATCGCTTCTCCATGCCCAGTCATCGCGCACATCGGCGGAGCGATCGGAATTCGAGAGATTGCTGTCATAAACCGCTCCCGTCTCCCCTTCGAACCGCCACTCTGCTCGCGCGAAACTCGAAAGCAAGATCAGGAGAACTATGCTTAGCGTCATTCTCGTGTGCATGCGTCAATGAAGAGCTGAGCTACTAGCGCCCGCGAAACTTCGCGCAAATGAGGACAAAGGCGAATGGTAGCACGCGGAAAAAGCATCGGATGCTTGGACCGCGATTCCTGATCGCAAAAGTCGCCGCGACCGTTCTTGAACTCGGCCACGCAGCAACGCGTCTAAACTCCGGAAGCGTTCGCGAGCAGGCTATTTGACATTGGAACGGAGAACCGGGTCGCATCTTTAAACATTTAACATTCTGAAAGAGTTCGGTTGGTTGAGAGTTGAGAGTTAACGGGAAGCTATAAGTCAGACGTCAGAGGTCGGAATTCGGAAGGGAATTCGTTACGGAAACTGTCCGGCTGCGAATTCCAAAAGTCGCCTCCTAAGCCGAGGCCCGCGAAAATGGAACGCATCTCATCGGGCTGCGGACGGCCAAGAAGCAACTGCGCCACATTCGAACTGCAGCGCAAAGGCGGGAAGCAGAAGGGGATCAGAGCTTACTATCGACAGTAATCATCGGGTGAGATTCGTCGGATGATTTTGCGCTTTGACAACCATAAGCGGGGTTGTAAGCGATCAAACTGAAGGATGTTCGTGGGGCATTACGGCGTCGCGTTTGCGGTCAAAACGCCGCGAAATAAGATCCCGCTCTGGGTTTTGTTCGTGGCCGTGCAGTTGCTGGATTTTTTGTGGGCGCCGTTCGTTCTGCTTGGGATCGAGAAGGTGCGTTTCGTTCCCGGAATCACCGCGACCAACGCGCTCGATCTTTATTACATGCCTTACACACACAGCCTGATCGGCGCGCTCTTCTGGTCGGCGGTGGCATTTGCAATTTACAAAATCGGCTGGCGCAACATTGCTTCGAATAGTGCCGCGTTACTCGTGGGTTTCGCCGTTTTTTCGCATTGGCTTCTCGATCTGATTGTTCATCGGCCCGATCTCCCCATCTATGACAACAGATTGAAAGTCGGCTGCGGTCTTTGGAATTACAGAGGCATCGAATTCGTATTGGAGATCGGAATTCTTCTTTTCGGCACGATCGTTTATTTGAAACGCAACGGCGCGATCGCGCGGAAAATCGGCATCGTGATTTTCGTTGCAGCGCTGGTCTTGATTCAAACAAGCAACACTTTCCTGCGCCGGCTACCCTCGTCCGATCACGCCTTCGCGATCACGGCGCTCATCTTCTACACGGTTTTCGCGGCCGTCGCGTTCCTTCTCGAGAAGCGACGCGCGGGTTAAGAGTCAGAGAAACGTCGCGCGCTGCTGTTCGCGGTGAAGAGAAGCGTGGCGAGACCGAGGCATAGCCATATCACGCCGTAGATGTACCAAAGAACGATGAGCGCCGCGCCGGAGAAGAGCGGAAAAATCAGTCCCGCGCCAACGGTATTGACCGTGGCGTGAAAGAGCATCGGCAGAAAGACGCTGCCATTCGTGCGATTGAAAAGCCACGTCAGCATAAAAGTTGCGCCGAAGAGCGAGAGAAGAAAGGCGGTAACAATTGGCCATGGAAATTCATTTCCAACCAGCGGGAGATGCCAAAGCGCCCATACCGGTGCCAGAATGAGACTCGCAGCCAAGGGCGAATATCTTGTCTGCAACTGCGGGAGAGCGAAACCGCGCCAACCGGGTTCTTCGCCAAGCCCGATGAACAGGAAAATGAAGAGAAAACGTTCCGGCACTTCGCGCAATTTTTCGATCGACAAAGTGGAAGGTGGCGATGTGAAGCAGAGTGTGATGCCAACCGCGATCAGGCAAATCAGAATCGGTGTCAGGAAAACGATGGCATATGCCTTTACCCCGACGCGCCAGCGCACGAGTCGGCTGAAAAATTCCCGGAATCCCGAGCGGCCAGATACGACGGCGGTCATGATAATGGCAGCGACGAATGGGCCCAATGGATTCGGCCCGCTGGTGCGGCCGCGCATCGAGGCAATAATCCATGGATACCAGGACAGCACGAAAGCCATCACGAAGAACGCGATCAAAGTGTGCCGCTTGAAGAAGGCTCTCATCCCATCGCATTTTGAAACGAGTTCGCTAATTGAATCAAGATCTCACGCCACCGACATCGATCGTTACGATTACGCTGCGACAATGACTTGATTTGCCTTCGAGAACGGGGTCGCGTCTAAACTCCGAAAGGATTCGCGAGCGGGCGGCTTGGCAAGCGAGTGACGAGATCGCAGGCGACACGCCTGCCGCTACAGGGAACGCCCAACGCCTAACGTCGAAGTCAGCTTAAAGCTTTGGTTCGCGTCGCGCGGAATGCCAAAAATGGAGAATCTCGACGCTCTGCTTGGTTCGTTCACGCGATAGAAAATTTTAAACGGCTTGACCGTTAGCTTACGAACGTTGCCAATGTGCCGGTATGGACTGCCTTTGTACGGTGTTTGCGCCAGACTCAATGCCGCGTCGAGCAAATGATTGCCAAGCGCCGATGCTGCATCCGGGTTGTCTTTCGCGATATAAGATACGATCTCGGCAAGATCGTCTATGGCCGGGTCTGTGATTTCGACTCGGAAATCCATTTTGGAATGAGCGCGCGAACCTCATCGATTGATTTGCTTTCTTCGGGATGAGCGTCGGCATAAGCGATCGCTTCCTGCAACGCGGCGTGTAAGGCAGGATCATCGTCATCGTCTGCGAGGCGGGAATCGACGCCGAGCTTCACGACACGCAATTCATCGGGCGTCAGTTTGTCCATCGCGGTGAGGATTTCCTGCACGGTGCTCATGATTGAAGATTACAGAATAAGTGGTCGCGAAGCAATATGTCGATCAGGCGCTCAACTACAGCGCAAAGGCGAGAAGCTCGGTTTCCACCGAAACCAAGTCACCGGCTTCCCTAGACCGACGAAAAGACTCGCGGCCTCCCGCCGTAAAGTTTCGCGCCTGCGAACCGTTAGAGCGATTTCGGCCACAGCCAACCGAATATTCCCGCTGTCAGCACCGCATAAATCACACTATCGAAAAGATGCTTCAACGTGACTACCCAGCTTCGGCCGCTCCAAATAGATTCCTGGGCGTGGGCCGCACCGTATCCTAACCAAGCGACGGTACCAACCACGCGGAATACTTGCAAGAAAGCGGTGCCAGGCGCCAGCAAACGGCCGGACAGGTAAGCGGCAAAGAGGCTGATCACCACACAATACAAAAACCATTGGACCATGTTCTTTCCCGTCGCTGGTGGGCCGCTGGCCAGCACAGTCAACAAGCCCACCGGTCCGCGTTTCATTTTCTCGATCACGGGCGCCGATTTCATCTCCTTGAACGAAAAATACGGAAAGAAATAAGCGGGCCCCGGTGTCACGCCGGCACCTCGCATCGCGTCGGTAACACGGTCTTCATCTGGCAGTCTGCGGTAATCACTTTTGTGGTAAGAGAGCACCATGTGCATGATGAAGCTGGCGAAAAAGACAATCACGGCCGAAAGCAGAATGGGAAGCCACAAGGCAGTTAGCGGAATCATTCTTACTCCTTTACTCCTTGCGTGATCCTAATGTCAAAACAGAGATCCGGAAGCGAAGGCCGGGGTCAGCTCAAAATGTTCACGCTGGTGACGAGTGACAGGTGACCAGCCTTCGCCAGGGCTACGGCCTGGCAGGCGAGTGACGAGATGAGCGGACGCAAACGGTCAGCTCTCCGTCTTTCCGAGTGCGGCGTTGAGACGTTTGAGGCTGGCCTTGGGCCAGAGCTTGCTGGTGTTGTAGTAATCCCGGAACGACGGGGTTCGCTTCGGCAGCTTGAGCCACTTCGCTTTCCACCGGGTGTAGATGTGCACGTCCGGCTTTAGGGCGCGGGGCTTGTCGAGTGTTCCAACGCGCACGAACCGGAGATTGGGCTTGCGCCCGTAGTCGCTCCAGAGCGCGGTCTGACACCTGGGGCAGCGGTAGATGTCGTGCGGACCGTTCTCGCGTGGCACCGGCACGGCTACCGGCTTGCCGCGGAGCAGCTTGATCGCCTGAGTCTCTATAATCGCGTTGAGTACGAACGCGCTGCCCGTCAGCCGCTGGCAGTCGTCGCAATGACAGCAGTGGACGAACATTGGCTTGTCGAGGAGCTGGTAGCGGATGGATCCGCAGGCGCAGCGGCCGGTGACTTTCTTTGCCATGGTGAACGATCCGAGCGAGGCGAACGGTTCTTTAATAGTGCGCGCCGACGTATTCCCACATCTGGTGATGCCAGTAGGGCCATTCGTGCCCGCCCTCCGGGCCCCAATCGTCCAGATGATGAGCGATGCCGCGATTCCTGAGGATCTCGGACATTCGGTAGGTCGGCCCGCTGTTCTCCCATGGACCACAGCCGGTCACGAGCCGGATATCGCAACTCGCGTACTGATGGAGATACCACGGGTCACTCTGGTTAGCTATATCGTGCACCGGGTTGTTGAAATAGAAGTTGTCGTCGTACATCCCGCCCATGGAGTCCTGCATATCGTAGATACCCGAGAGCGCGTAGCATCGCTTCACGTGGTCGGGATGCTTGAAGAGAATGTTGGCCGCGTGATAGGCACCGAGCGATGCACCCAGCGTGGCGATCGCGATGCCAGGCGTCTGGCACTGCGAGTCGATGAACGGGAAAACTTCTTTCGCCACATAGGCGTCGTACTGCGCCTGCATCCAGCTCCGGTGGAAGGAATGCGCTCCCTTGTTTTGGAATGATTCGCTGTTCACGCTGTTGATGCAGAAGATTCGGATTCGCCCTTCCTCCAGGTAGGGGCTGAGGGTGCGAATCATGCTCTGGCCTTCCTGCTCCCATTCATCCCCGCAGCTCGTCGGGAACGCGAGGATGGGCGCGGCGTAATTTCCGTAAATAGCGACGCCCATGTCCCGATTGAGACGGTACGAGTACCAACGCTGATGATCACGATGCATCGCTTGCGAGGATAGCGGGTTGACAGTCGGGCTCAAGCCCGAGGAGATGCGCTCTCCCGAAGAAAGTAAGAAGAAGCAGGAATTAAGAAGTTTGGAGAAAGGAACAAGTAGGAAGGAAGAAGTAGGAAGAAGTAAGAAGTGTCCGCAACAGACGTCTCAGAAAGCGTGGCTGGTCACCCCAACAGGGCGGCGCGTAGCCACCCGAGCAGCAGGAAAGCGATTGCAAATCCGCCGCCTACCAACCAGCGAAGGTCGGGGACGACCGTGCCGCTCGAAACCGGCACCAAGTCAAGCTCCACGGCTATGAACTTGTAAGCGGCGACCCGCGCATAGGTGGGGTGGGAAATCAGTTTCAAGAACGTGCGCCGGCTGGGATAGCGCACGACAGTCATATTGCCCCAGGTTCTCTCCGGCTGCATGTTGATCAGGTTCCTGGCTTGGGGAGCTCCCATGAACGTTGGATAGGACGCGTGACTCAACCACAGCCATATAAGGCTCTTTTCATAGTGTGCGTTGGCCTGTTCGGGCGTTTCCTTGAACTCCGGCGCGCCGGGAAACGTTTGCACCCCCGGGAAGAAATGGATGAGGTTGAACATGTAAACAGGCTTGCCATCATCCGCCTCGGCCCATGGGCGAAGACGGGCAATGAACGCCTGAACACCCTTCTCAGGCAGCGGTAGCTTTTCGATGATCGCCAGGTATTGATCGATCTCCGCTTGAGTGAGCTTGCCCGCTCCTTGAGAATGCCAGGCCCAGAAGACCACGTACAAGACGACTAACGCGGCGGCAAGAATGAGCTCAAACCACATTTTCGTTTCCTTCTTGAATTTATGACGCTCTGCCGAACCCAATCATGCTTTAAGACCAGTGACTCATCAAACTGAAACGCTTAGCGCCTGTTCGGCGCAGCGCATGCTTAGGTCGCGCTAGTCCGATACTCGACGAAATGCTGTGCCTCATGGCGTGTGACTCTACTGCTGCCGGATGGTCCGCAGCCAATCTGGGTAGTCGCGTAGACATAGCGACCTTAGCTACCACTTCTTTGTTTTTGCGCATCCAGGGTCAGGAAAAGAATTGCGATAGCAAGGTATTAACTTGTGCCGGCTCTTCGTGTTGGACCCAATGGGTCGCAGTCTCAAACATTTCAAGGTGCCCATCATCACAGTACTGAAGACTTTCTCTGGCCATTGCTTCACCCGTGAACTGGTCGTTTTTCCCCCAAATCAGGAGCGCCGGCACTTTCACTCGCGAAGCGTTGGAATCCAACGCGAACTTCGACGGACGCAATAGGGCGGCTCGATACCAGTTAAGCATTGCTGTCAGCGCACCCTTCTTGGCCCACGACTTCTTATACTGCTCGAGATCAAAATCAGAAAAGACCCCAGGGGGAGAAGTATTCCGCAGCGCTCCAACCAGCAGCGCCCAGTCTCGTCTTCGCAGGATACCTTCGGGTAGCCAAGGAAGCTGAAAAAACAACATATACCAGCTCCTCCGCAGCTGCGCCGGGTTTATGAGGACGTTCTTTATGAAAATGCGGGGATGGGGGACGCTCAACATCGCGGTGCGGCTCACCCTATCTGAATATCGGGCAGCCAAGTACCAGGCAACACCAGCTCCCCAGTCGTGCCCGACGACGAACGCTTTTGAATCCGCCACGGTATCCAAAATGCCGACGACATCTCTAGCGAGCAGGTCAATGGAATAGCTAGCAATACCTGCAGGTTTGTCACTTAAGTTGTAACCTCGTTGGTCTGGTATGATTACGCGATATCCGGAAGAGACGAAGTGGTCAATTTGGAGGCGCCAGGCGAACCAGAATTCGGGAAAACCGTGGAGGAATATTAAAGGTTTACCACTCGCAGGCCCCGCAAGAACGACGTGCAATGCAATGCCATTAATGTGGAAAACGCGAAATTCAAGAGGCGAGCGGATGCCTGATAGTGTCATAAGGCGAGTCAGCAAGCGATTTTTCCACGTCAGAGCCCTTAGAACCAAGATTCTTCACTTTTCGGCGATTAGCTAGGCCGAAAAACTGAAACGCCGGAAGCGGAAAGGAACAACCAAGAGTAAGTTCGCGACCTACTCAATCTCCGCAGTGATCTTACCGTTGACGTCCTTCAACGTGACCGTGTCAACGCCTGCCAGCTTTACCTTATCGAAGGTTACCGAGAGTCCCTCGTCGTCCACCAGGTTGAAATCCCAGGTTTCTGATTTTGCGTCATTCTTGAAGCGCACTTGGATCTTTCCCCCAGCGGCGAGCACTTTTCCGTTGAGAAGGAGATTTGCGTCCCAATCCTTGTTGTCAGAGGCGGTGATATAAAGACCTTCAAAGCTGCGGCCGGTCTGATTCACCAGTGTGAAGTCGAGATCGGAAGCGAATGCATTTGCGATGGGTAAGAGAATGAAGAGAAAGAAACGAAATTTCATGAGTGCGAACTATTTCTTCTTTTTCTTTTTGTGAGAGGTGGTCTTTTTGTAAACCGTGTGACCGTATTGGTTCTTCACCTTTGTAGTCTTGAACACCTTGTTGCCTTTTCTCTTCTTGCTTGTGTATTCGTAATAGCGTGGTTGGCGGTAGATTTTAGGCTGGTTGTAGTAGGGGTCGAAGTCGCTCGGATAGGGCCGGTCGCCCACATACACGGCGAGTTCGCCTGGGAGGAGCAAAGCATGGCTTACTTCGGCAGAGCCCGCGACAAGAAAAGCCATGATTACCATCAGTGAGAGGAAGCGAAAAATCACGCTGATCGTCTATCAAGAGTGTTTGGCCAAGTCAAAGGAAATCAGGGTTGCGCAAGATCGCCGATTATCGATCGGGAATTCTGCCGAATTCCGGGCTCGCGTCTAAACTCCGAAAGCGTCCGCCCGCCGCTCGCCACGGCGAGCAGGCTTTGGGCAGGCTGAGCAGGCTATTTGACATTGGCTGTGCGAAATCTGAAACGCTAAAGGAAACGATGGTGCGATACTCTTTTGAATGAGCAGGGCGTTCGTCAAAGAAGATGTCGATCTTCCGGAGCGCAGCGGACGAAAGCGATCGGTGTCTGGATTGCCCCCGGGCGCGACCAATTACGTCACCGCGCGTGGCGCCAAGCATTTGCGCGACGAGCTGGCAAAACTTCGCGCAGCAAAGACGGACAGCGAGCGCGTGGGCGAATTAGAACAAATTTTGGCATCGGTCCACGTTGTCGATCCTTCGGACCTGGCATCGAACAGCGTTGCCTTCGGCGCAACGGTGACAGTAAAAGATAAAAAAGGCCGGACCGAAACATATACGGTCGCCGGTGTTGACGAACTCGATCTCGAACCGGACGCCGTCAGTTGGATTTCTCCCATCGGCAAGGCGCTTCTCGCCGCGGACATGGGCGACTGGATTACGCTTGAGGATGGACGCACGGCGAAAATCGTGAAGATCGAAAAAAAAAATGACACGTGACGAGATCGCAGGCGACACGCCTGCCGCTACAGGGAACGCCGAACGCCCAACTCCGATAAATCGCGAGCAGGCGTCCAATGTCAAAGTCACTTACTGCGGAGCGATCGCAGGACGTTGCTTTCTCAAAATATATTTCTGAATCTTGCCGGTCGCAGTTTTGGGTAGTTCTTCGACGAATGTCACGCTGTGTGGCGCCTTGAAGTGTGCGAGGTTCGCGCGCGCAAACTCGCGCAGCTCGCGCTCATCGGCGCGCGTGCCTTCGTGGAGAACAACAAAGGCGTGCGGCGCTTCGCCCCAACGTTTATGCGGGAATCCGACGATCGCTACCTCCTGCACGGCGGGGTGTCGCAAAAGGACGCCTTCGACTTCGACCGAGGAGATATTTCACCGCCGCTTATGATGACGTCTTTTATGCGGTCGCGAATTTCGACGTAACCATCCGGATGAACGACTGCGGCGTCGCCGGTATGAAACCATCCGTCGCGTAAAGCCTGCTCGGTCGCTTCCGGGTCATTGTAGTAGCCGGCCATGATCACGTTGCCGCGGGCGACGATTTCACCCTGAGTAACGCCATCGTGCGGCACGTCGTTGCCCTCTGCGTCCACCACGCGCAACTCACCCGACGTAATCAACTCAACACCCTGACGCGCTTTGATCACCGCCCGTTCGCTGATCGGGAGGGGCGCATGTTCCGCCCGCGGCTCGCAGACGGTGATGAACGGCGCTGTCTCGGTTAGTCCGTAAACGTGGGTGATCGTCCAGCCGAGCTCTGCTTCGAGTCGCTGGATGGTGGAGGCTGCGGGCGGCGCACCGGCCGTGACAACGTGAATTCCTTTGGGCGCGAGGCGACGGAGATTTTCCGGCGCGTTTGCTAACGAAATCAAAACCGTCGGCGCGGCACACAGCGTGGTGACTTGCTCGGTGGCCATCAATTCGAAGACAGCATGCGGCTCGACTTTGCGCAGACAAACGTGAGTCGCTCCCGCTGCCGTCACCGTCCAGACGAAAGTCCAGCCGTTGGCGTGAAACATCGGCAGCGTCCA
>WNFX01008311.1_pt1 | contig 14125 bp, 16 predicted proteins | sample 5400111 | NCBI WGS metagenome assembly WNFX01 (sample SAMN13153363, study PRJNA577476) | soil metagenome | isolation source: 40 cm soil or saprolite under grassland replicate 1 | place: USA:California | collected 2016-06-15 | reverse complement strand
ACGTCGTCGAGGGCGGTGCCACTCTTCGAACAAGCTATCAAACTCGATCCGAACTTTGCCTTGGCGTTTGCAGGGCTTTCGATGGCGGAGAGCTGGATATATCACAGCTCTGATCCTGTCCCTGCTCGTCGGGAGAAAGCGCGTCTGCACGCAGACGAGGCGCTGCGGTTGCAACCGGATCTGCCCGAAGGCCATCTCGCACTCGGATTCTCTTATTACTATGGCGACCGTGATTACGAACGCGCTCTCACCGAATTTGAAATCGCGAAGCGCGGTCTGCCGAATAACGCTCAAGCTTACATGGCTATCGGCGCGATTCAGCGACGTCAGGGTAAGTGGGCGGAATCAACTGCGAATTTAGAAAAAGCGGCCTCGCTCGATCCGAAAAATGAAAGCATCCTGATGAACCTGGCTTACAGTTATATGGCGTTGCGCAATTTCGAGGCCGCCGATAAGACTGTTGATCGGGCGATGGCCGTAGCGCCTAACTCGTTCGAGACGGTCGCGTTCAAAGGGTATCTTGAGGCTGTATGGAAAGGCGATCTTACAGCGGTCGAGCAACAATTTCCTTCAATTCCAGCCGGAACGGACCCGAACGGGTTGCTGACTTGGGCACAAACCTGGCTCCTCATGTTGCAACGCAAGTTGCCTGAAGCCCTTGCTGTCGTGCAAAAATTTTCTGGTGAGACATTGATTACGAACACGACAGCACCTGTGCCAAAAGCCTTCCTCGAGGGAACGATTCATTTGCTCCAGGGCGATAAGGCGAGCGCGCAGATGGAATTCGAGCGCGCGAGCGTGGTCTCGGAACAGTTGCTGCGCGACGCGCCTGAAGATCCCGCGCGACACGCGCAGAATGGACTTATTCTTGTCGCATTAGGTCAAAAACAGGAGGCGATCGCCGAAGGCAAGCGTGCGGTCGAATTGCTACCCGAATCTCAGGATGCCTTTGATGGGCCGCAATACACTGCCTCGCTGGCACAAATTTATGCCTGGACCGGCGAATCCGATGAAGCATTTCGGCTGCTCGATCATTTGCTCAAAATTCCAAACGGTCTCGCGATCTCAATGCTCAAGTTCGATCCTGTCTGGGACCCGTTGCGCAAAGATCCTCGTTTCCAAGTGTTGATCGACAACTACGCTGCCAACCGCTAATGCGAGTTGGGACTAAGCATGAAATCGGGATATGGACTGAGCATATCGCAGACGCCAGAGATCAGCCGCGTGCGAGAGGTGGTTAAGGATCGTACGTTTAGCGCCTGAAACTGGTTTTCAGCCGATGGCAATCGCCATCCGTTTCGGCGGTGCTTCTACGATTCGCGGCGCAGTTCTTTCGCCATTCTTCGCCACGTACGCTTCGTGGCGCGAACCCCAATGACAAAGCGCTCGCAATAACGGGCGCAGAGTCTGGCCGTATTTCGTGAGCGAGTACTCGACCCGCAACGGCATCTCACGGAACATTTTTCGGGCGACGATACCATCCCGCTCGAGCTCGCCAGATGTTGCGTCAGCATTTTTCTCGTAATTCCAGGAATCATTCGCTGCAATTCGAGAAAACGGCGAACGCCTCCTTCACCAAGGTGCCAAAGAATCAGCGGTTTCCATTTTCCGCCAATCACGGCCAGCGTCACTTCTACCGGGCAGTGGTTCGCGTTAAAACCAGTCACTTTCATGTAACCGCGTTACAAAATAGTGCCTTCTTGTTGGCTTTGTAGAACGCAATAATTTCGGACGCAGAAATTAATTTACAAGCTAAATGGCACGATGAGCACACATTTCTGTAAACGAGTTGTTCAATCCATGCTTCTTCCGAAGGGATCTGTAAAGAGGCGCTTGATTTCTACTGCAGGCGGGTCGCGCCGGACTATCATCGTTGAGTCAAACCGCGCCGTAGTGGCAGCAACGAATTTGGCGGAGTCAGACATACGGTGAGCAAACTGAGATTCAATATCACGATGTCGCTAGACGGATACGTCGCTGGGCCGAACCAAAGCATCGAGAATCCGCTCGGTGAAGGAGGGGATCATCTCCACGACTGGCTTTTCAAACTGAAAACGTTTCGAGCGATTCACGGTGACATGAGTGGCGGGGAAACAGGAATAAACGACGATGTACTGCGGCAAGCGTTTGAGAATGTCGGCGCGACGGTCATGGGTCGCAATATGTTAGTTTTCGTGCTCACCCATTTCGCGCGCGAACCGCTGCCCATGCAAGGTGGCACGACATTCTTTTTCGTCACCGACGGCATCGAGTCGGCACTGAAGCAGGCCAGGCACGCAGCGAATGGCAAAGATGTGGCGCTGGGCGGCGGACCTAATGTCGCGCAGCAATACCTCGCGGCCGGCCTCATTGACGAACTGGAGATTCATGTCGTTCCGCTTTTCCTCGGCAGCGGCGCGCGCCTCTTCGACAATCTCGATTGCGGCAACGTGAAGCTCGAGCCGATCCGCACGATCGCCGGACCGGGTGTGACGCATCTCAAATATCGCATCCTGAAATGAGCGAACATCAATTAAGCAAAGAAAGGAACACAATGAACAACAGTAAAAAATTCTCAGGTAAAGTTGTGCTGGTGACCGGAGGAACTTCCGGCATCGGCAAGGCAACGGCGATTGAGTTCGCGCGCGCCGGCGCGAAGGTCGTTCTGACTGGTCGCCGCGAAAAAGAAGGCGCGCAGGTCGTCCACGAAATCAAGAAACTCGGCGGCGATGCGGCATTCATCCGCGCGGATGTGGCAAAAGATGCAGATGTGAAAGCGATGGTCGATTTCACGGTCGACATGTACGGCCAGCTCGACGTCGCTTTTAACAATGCCGGGGTTGAATGGAAAGGCCCGCTCGACCAAGCAACCGAGGCCGAATATCGCCACGTTTTCGACATCAACGTTTGGGGCGTTCTCAATTCGATTCGGCACGAAATTCCGGTCATGCTCAAGAATGGCGGCGGCGCCATCGTCAACAATTCCAGTGTGGCCGGACACGTCGGCCTGCCGGGGGGTCAGCGTTTACATCGCTTCCAAGCACGCGGTGGAAGGCCTGACAAAATCTGTCGCGCTCGAATTCGCTAAACAGAACATTCGTGTTAACGCGGTCGCGCCGGGCGTAATTGCGACTGATATGCTCGATCGCTTTGCTGGCAAGGACGGTGAGATGCGTGATTCGCTTAAGTCTATTGTGCCGGTCGGACGAATTGGCGCCGGCGAAGAAATCGCAGCGGCGGTTCTCTATCTTGCCTCCGATGCCGCGAAGTTCACCACCGGCATGTCGCTGGTCGTCGACGGAGGCTTCATCGCGCAATGAACAAAAACTGGACCAATCAAACTTTATGAAACTCCCATTTACAGGCGGATGCGCTTGCGGGGCGATTCGCTACGAATCCACAGCCGAACCGGTGTTGATGCTTCACTGTCATTGCCGTGATTGCCAACGATGCAGTGGAGGTCCGTTTTCGTCCCTCGTCATCGAGCCGGCGGAGGCTTTCAAGCTCTTGCAAGGCTCACTACGCTTCCATGCGTCGCCCAGTGCAAGGGGCGGCAAGACCCATCGGGGCTTCTGTCCTGAGTGCGGCTCGCCGATTTTGGCCAAGACCGCCGCGAACCCTCACATTGTCGCGATCAGGACTGCGAGCCTGGATGATCCAAGCTGGTTCAACCTGCAATTGGACACGTGGACATCAGACGCGCATCCGTGGGACCAAATGAATCCCGCGTTGCCTAAATACGAACAGTATCCGACGTCATGAGACGCTCCCCTCTAAATCACATCCAGCTGCGTTGCTCGAAGAGTTTAAGTGCGTCAAACGTCCTCGCTGTGTAAACAACTATTATATTAATATGCAACCGGAACTCCTTTCTCTGCCTGCCTGTCTTGATCGCAGCACGGCCTTCGTTGTTTTTGCTCTCGCGATTTTCATAGTCGCAGCGCATACGGGGATCGCCGCCCTCGCGGCGCAGCGAACTTCGCTTTCGGCAAAAGCCAAAACGGTCAGCCCGTTCGTTGTGGCCGGGTTCCTCGCATCGTGGCTCGCGATTGCGATCCTCGTTGGGGACGGGGCAAATTTCCCCATACCTCCGGAGTCGCGCCAAGGAATCAGCGGATTGGTTGCAATAATCCCTCTCGTGATTGCTGTTATCGCACTGTTCGCGTCAAAGAATCTTCGGGCGATCAATACAGCTACGCCGAGCGCCTGGCTGATCGCTATTCAAACTTACCGCGTCGCCGGCATTATGTTCATCTATCCCTTTGTTACGGATGGAATATTGCCGGCGGGATTTGGTTACCCCGCCGGCATTGGAGACGCATTGACGGGAATTTTTGCGCCTATCGTCGCGTTGATTGTCGCGCAAAACCGGCCTCATACTTTGAAGTGGGCGGTGGCGTGGAATCTTTTTGGCATGCTTGATCTAATTGATGCGACCGCAACGGCGCTACTTTTCCAAGCGCCTGTCCTGGGCATCTACCCAATTGCGCTCGTGCCGTTATTCCTGGGACCGCCGCTTGGGGTCCTCACTCACATTTTGTCGCTCAGAAATCTGGCCGTTACCAGATCGGCCGCGCCCGTTACGGTATGATTCAGAGTGTTGCCGGGAAATCATTCCTGATTTCACTGGCCGACCTGCCGTGCAGTTACAAACAACAAATAGGCGAAAGAGATTTTCGTGGATTTTAATTAGCCGACGACAGCGAGCACCTTTCCAATGGAGGCACGTGTTAGGCGAAACTACCGTTTACTCTTCGGACCTTTGGCGGCAGCAATTCTTGGGTTCGGCATCGCCGGTTTGGCGCTTCTGATTCCCGGCTACAGTCACGTCCGCCAAACAGTCAGCGAGATTGGAGAAATCGGTTCGCCGGCCAGAGTTCCATTCGCGATCATGTTGTGTTGCGTTGCGGTCTGCATCTTGATCTTCGCATCGGCTATTCGCGATCTTTCGGTTATGGAACACCACTCCAGGTGGACTGCGTACCTAATTGGCTTCATGGCGGTTCCGGCTGTGGGGACAGGAGTCTTTGCTTTTCCGCATCCGCTTCACAACGTCTTCGGCCTTTCCGAATTGATTGGATACCAAGCCCCGCTCGTTTTCGCGCTCACGTGGAGACGCGATCCGCGAGCGAAAACTTTTGTCGTGCTGTCCTACATCCTGTTTGCCCTCATATGGTGCGCAATCGCTTTAAACTTAAGTTCCGTTGTCGCGCTAGTTTGGGCCTACGTGAAGCCCGTCCACGGCATTGCCCAAAGAGCTCTTTTCGCCGCTTGGTTCGGCTGGTGTGCACTAGTGGGGCATTTTGCTGTTCCAGCGCAAGTGGTAGAGTTCCGTCCGTTGAAACGTACATCATGTGTTTCCCGTCGAGTTAATTATCCTAGTTGTCAGATGAGGAGATTGTGATGACGCCAGAGCAAACACCAAAGCATGAATTGAGAACCCTGCTGACCGGACTAGCGATGGGCGAGTCACCACGTTGGCACGCTGGGCGTCTTTGGTTCGCAGACTGGGGCGCTCAGGAAATCGTGGCTGTCGATCTTGAAGGCAAGAAAGAGGTCGTAGTCCGGACTCCGTTCGGTCTTCCATTTTGCATCGATTGGCTGCCGGATGGCCATCTGCTGATCGTCTCCGGTCGGCAGAGTCTCGTTTTGCGACAGGAGCCAGGCGGTTCGCTGGTGACCCACGCCGACCTGCGCGGCGTCTCGAACAAGGTATGGAACGAAATCGTCGTGGACGGTCGTGGGAATGCTTACATCAATGGAGGCCCCGGAATCATCGCTCTTGTTACGCCCGATTGCTCAGCTCGACAGGTTGCCGATGGTATCGCTTTTCCGAATGGAATGGCCATCACCCCAGACAACTCAACCTTGATCATCGCGGAGTCCCACGGCAAAAAGCTCACCGCCTTCGACATCGCCGAAGACGGCAGCCTATCGAACCGACATGTTTGGGCCGACCTCGGCGACGGTGCTCCCGACGGCATCTGCCTCGATGCCGAGAACGCGGTCTGGTACGCGGACGTTCCCAACAAGCGCTGCAGGCGCGTCCGCGAAGATGGTGACGTGTTGCAAACAATCAATATTGATCGCGGCTGCTTCGCGTGCATGCTCGGCGGCGCCGACAAGAAAACGTTATTCATCGTAGCCACGGAGTGGCGTGGCACGAATCAAATCCCGGAAGTTGCGCGGGCGCGAACCGGACAGGTGTTGACGATCGACGCCCCCGCATCGCGTGCCGGATGGCCTTAGTACCTGTGCGCGGGCGCGCGCAATGCAAAACAAGCAAACAGCTTAACCGCTAAATCGCTCGATATGACTCTTGCTCCAGAGTCGGACGGTCTTTGCGACCAGTCACTTTCCTGTAACTGCGTTACAAAATAGTGCCCTCTTGTTGGCCGCGGTTTTCCCGGCCACTTTTGTTCCGCGCTCAGGCACAGCAATTGGCAGCGAAACAACAAACAACGATATGAAAATCGCAATTCTCGGAACAGGAATGGTCGGCAACGCGCTCGGAACAAAACTCGTCCAAAAAGTACATGAAGTCACAATGGGGTCGCGAACTGCGAACAATGAAGCCGCGCAAAAATGGGTTTCGTCATCGGGTGAAAACCCGCACAGCGGGACCTTTCGTGATGCAGCCGAATTTGGCGAGATTGTAATCAGTTGCACCGGCGGCATGCATTCGATGGCTGCACTGCAATCGGTCGGAGCGGAACCGTTGCGCAACAAAATCCTAATCGATGTTTCGAATCCGCTTCAGCAAACCAGCAACGGATCGATGATTTTAGGATTTTGCAACACCGATTCACTCGGCGAGCAGATTCAAAGAGCTTTCCCTCAGACGCGTATCGTGAAGGGCCCAACACCGTAAATTGCGATATAATGATTGAACCGTCGCGCGTCCCGGGCGACCACAAACTGTTCATCTGCGGCAATGACGCAAAAGCCAAGAAGGAAGTTGCCGGGTACCTGAACGAATGGTTCGGCTGGAAAATCGACAACATCATTGACCTTGGCGACATCACTGCCGCCCGCGGCACGGAAATGATGATGTCACTCTGGATGCGATTGTTCCAGGGCGTGATCGGCCATCCGCACTTCAACTATCACATTGTTTTGGGCCATTGATATTGCAGGGAACCACTTGAATCGGTAAATCCGTAACCGGGGACATTTCGCGGCCATGAAAAGCGCTTACGGCATTAACATCCCGCGAACGCTAGAAGAGGTGTGCGATCCACAACGGATCGCCCTGCTCGTGTACGACATGCAGGTTGAAATCTCGAATCCGATGCTGATCTGCATCACGAGCCCGTTTACGATCGCGACTTTCCGGAATGTTGCGCCGCTTCAGCTCGATCAGGAATTTCTTCGGGTTCACAGCGGGGTCCCCATGCGCCGCACGAGGTCGGTGAACCGCGGATCGCTGCGGATTGCGTCCCACACCGGGTCGTCTTTATAAAAAACTCCGATCGCTCCCGTTGCTAAGCCGCGTTCCAGCCATGAAAGCGCCATCTCCTTCTCGTTCAAGGTTGCATATATTTTGGCTATTAAATGTGCCTGGCTCAAGCTCGCGTCTGATATCCCTTCCAAGTCTTTGATGATCTTGAGGGCTTCTGCGCGCTTCCCTTGCGCCGCGTAGATCATTCCCATATCGTAAATCAAAATCGGGTCACCTTTCCTCTCTCGTGTGGCCTTTTCCAATTCCGTCAGCGTTTCGTTGAACAACTTGTTTTGGATGTACACTCCTATCTCCCATGTCGTAGTAAACGGTGGGCCTAGCTCATTGGCCTGCCGCAGCAACTCAAGGGCTCTGGGATAATCTCGCTTAAGATGGTAAGGCATAGCGGTTTGCCGTGCGATAATTGGTGAAAGCGGATCGAGTTCGCGAGCTTTCAACATTTCCCCTATGCTTTCATCGAGACGCCCTTGCCGCACGAGCGAAAATCCCAAATAGCTATGGGCTAATGCCAAGCTCGGGCTGAGTTCGATAGCACGGTGCAGTTCTCGATCACCCACTTGGAAATTGGATGGCGCGAATGCGATGTTGGCTAGAGCTAGTGCGGCGTGAGCTTCGGCCAAGTTCTCATCAAGCGCTACGGCTTCGCGCGCCGCCTTTTCGGTTTTGCGCGTAGCGTCAATGGGCGCAATGTAGCCGTAAGCGCCAAGATTCGCATAGGCGTCAGCATAACCCGCGTATGCGAGCGCATAGTTGCGATCTTCCTCTATTGCCCTGTTGTAGTAGCTTATGGCGGTAAGCAGATCTTCGCGGGTGCGACGTTGGGCAAACGAAAGTCCCTGCATGTAATACTGGAAAGCTTTAAGGTTCTCCGTTGGGCGCTTGGCAAGCTGCTGACGCTCTGCGCCGCTCAACTTCAAGCGCAATTTCTCGGAGACCTCTTTCGCGATCTCTTCCTGCACTGCGAAGACGTCGGCGACCTTGCGATTGTATTCTTGTCCCCACAGTTCCGTTCCATCTGAAACATTCACCAGTTCCGTTCGGATCGTCAGGTTGTCGCCTTGCTGCAGCAGTCTGCCCATTACCACAGCCCCCACGCCGAGGTCGTGTCCAACCTTTCGCGGATCGACCTCTTTGCCCTTGTATTGAAAGACCGTGCTGCGCGCCATCACCTTCAGTTGAGACAGCTGCGAAAGGCTGTGAATAATGCTTTCAGTGATGCCGTCAGATAGGTAATCGATGTTCGGATCACGGTTCTGATTGTCGAAAGGCAGCACGGCAACGCTTTTCTCGGGCACCGCCGGATTCGAAACGGATTCGACAGCGGCCGGATTCGTACGCAGAGAATGAAAAATGAAGAATGCAGACGCGCCAAGAATCAGGAAGACCGCAGATGCGATGGCGACGTGGATGCCGCGTACACTGTTTGCCTGCGCGGAGCAACGTCGCAGACTCGCTGCTAAGTCCTTGATGTCAGGACGAGCCGCCGGCTCAAGTGCAAGCATTGATTTGAGCAGAGACCTCAGGCGGAACGGAACATGTGCCGCTTTCAATTGTTTGGTAGGAAGCGGGTCCGATTTTTGAGCGCGGCGGATTTCCTCAATGTTGCGGCCGGCAAATGGCGTTTTCCCCGTAAGCGCAAACCAGAGTGTGGCACCTAGCGAATAGATGTCGGAGCGCGCATCGACCGGGCCGCTTCCAAATTGCTCAGGGCTCGCGAAATTCGGTGTGCCGACGAATTGTCCGTGTGTCAGGTCCGGTTCGCCTCCGGCATCCGTGATCGCCTTGGCCAGGCCGAAGTCGATCACTTTCACGTGTAACTCCGCCGAGCCAGATGCACTGCGCGTCAGCATGATGTTGCCGGGCTTGAGATCTCGATGGATCAAACCATGAGCCGCCGCAGCGATCAACGCCTGCGTGATTTGGATTGCAATTTCCAGGCCCACCTTTGCATTAAGCGGACCGTCCCTTCTTATGAAAGTCTCCAAAGTTTCGCCATCGACCAACTCCATTGCGTAATAGCAGTGAGTGCCATTGGGCGAAGCGCCGAAGTGATAAACAGCAGCAACGTTTGGATGCCGCAGCGCGGCCGCGGCGCGGGCTTCACGCAAAAAGCGTTCGCGTACGGCTTGTGCGTCTCGACTGGTCGGCACCACCGGCACCTCGATGACCTTCAGAGCGACCATGCGACGCAACACTTTGTCCACAGCGAGATAGGTCGTCCCCATGGCGCCACGACCGAGTTCCCAGTAAGAGCCGTCTGGGCGTTGCTCTACCTCGAAGTCGCCGAAGACTAACGACGGAAGCTGCTTGGTTTCGACGCCTGATTCGCCTAAGGCCGTCCGAAGGAAACAGGCCACGCAGTCGCCCTTCGTGTCCAACGGCTCTCCGCATATCCAGCAAACCGTGGTTGCTGATCCCAATGGTGTTGCCATGGCGCGTCTTGCTTAACTTTCCGTTAACACACGGAGTAACTCGTGCAGCTCTTCCTGCGCTTGTGCTTCAGTCTCCACCGTTCGGCGCACTTCAGCTTGCAACACTTCCCGATAGCGCGCTCGAAGGCGAGTGACGTGGCTGCGAAGTGTTGATTCAGGCATGCGAAGGCGAATCGTCAGCTCAGCGTAAGTCGGTGGCGGGCCAGCGCCACCGCCAAGAAAAGGCCTCAATTCCTTGAACAGTTTCTCCTTGGATTCACCTTTGTAATCTGCCGCGAGCCGTTCCAGCCCGGCGGCGACCAACGCCGCTGCCCAGCCGCGATCGAACAGCCGATCTTCACTGCTCTTGACGCTATGAGTCTGGAAAAGCGACTCCGCATTTTCGATCTGCTCTTCATGTAGAGGAAGAAAATTTTGTCCGCTTCCACGTTTGAGCGTCCGTTCGCGGTCGGAAGCGTGCGAAAGAAAATTTTTCAGGGAAGCGAGCAGAAACGAACGGAACCTGCCTTTCTGCCGATCAACGCGGACATAGATTTTGTGTTCGATGAGGTAAGCAAAAAAGCTCTGCGTAAGATCTTGTGCGTCGTGCACGCTGTACCCGCGGCTGCGCACAAAACTGTAAAGCGGCGGCCAATAGGTTTGGCAAAGTTCCCCTAGTGCGGCTTGCGCAACTTCCGGTTCTGCCTCGCCTCTTCTCGCCGCGAGAACCACGCTCCAGTGAGTCGGAGGAAACAAATCGCTCTGGCGACACCCGTTCCCTGCCAGCGCCTTCACATCACTAGCTTCTATCAAGACCGCAAGAAGAAAAGCAAGCCGCGAGAAAAATTAAGATTCTGTGCAGCGCGCGCTCCAGAATCCGTTTGTAAAGGGAAACAATTATTACCAGCAACAGAAACAAAGCCTATGAAACAGCTCATTCATCTTAAATCGACAATAATCCGCTGGGGAGGAGGCCCGATCACGTATTCGCTGTTAGCGCGCGTTTTGCTCCTTGCTTCCGTTCTCTTCGCCTGTCTTGCGCTGTCGCAAACGGCGCGAGCGGCCGATCCCGCCCCAGGCACCCTTGCGACCAGTGCGTCCGGGGGCGCGAGCGATAGCTTCCTGAAATTCAGCAACACGCCCTTCGTTGACCCGCAGCCTACCATCACCACATTCGACGCTCCGGGCGCGGGCACAGGCCCCGGCCAGGGCACAATCGCGTTCGCGATCAACCCGGCAGGGACGATCTCGGGACGCTACGCCGACGCGAGCGGTGCGATTCACGCTATTCTGCGTGCTCCGGACGGCACAATCATCTCGTTCGACGCTCCGGGCGCAGGGACAGGCCCCCGCCAGGGCACGCGGCCTTTCAGCATCAACCCGGCAGGCGCGAGCGCGGGATACTACAACGACGCGAGCGGTGTGTTTCACGGCTTCCTGCGCACTCCGGACGGTGCCATCACTACCTTCGACATCCCGGGTGCGGGCACAGGTCCGGGCCAGGGTACCTTCGCCGGCAACATCAACCCGCCGGAGGCGATCGCGGGACGCGACGTTGACGCTAGCGATGTGGCTCACGGCTTCCTGCGCGCTTCGGACGGTGCCATCACTGCGTTTGATGCTCCGAACGCGGGCACAGGCCCCGGCCAGGGCACCTTTGTTTTTACCGGCTATTGCCTCAACCCCGCAGGTGCGATCGCGGCAGCTTCCCTTGACGCGAGCAATGTCTATCACGGCGTCCTGCGCGCGCCGGACGGCAGTATGACGACGTTCGATCCTCCGGGCGCGGGCACAGGTCCTTTCCAAGGCACACTCCCGCTCGGGATCAACCAGGCAGGAACGATTGAGGGAGTCTACGTTGACCCAAGTGATGTACAGCATGGGTTCGTGCGCACCTCGGACGGCACTATCACCACGGCACAGGCCCTTTCCAAGGCACCGCACCGCAGGGGATCAACGCGCCAGGGGCGGTCACGGGAGAGTACGTGGACGCGAGCGACGTCAATCACGGTTTCGTGCGCACCTTGGACGGCACTATCACCACATTCGATGTTCCGGGCGCGGGCACAGGCCCCTTCCAAGGCACTATCCCTCTTTCCAATAATCCGGTCGATGCGATTACCGGATACTATATTGATGCAAGCGATGTGACTCACGGTTTCCTGCGGACTCCGTAAGTCACTGATCCGCAGGGACGCTTTGAGATGCCGAGTTGGCTAAGCACCGGCTTCGCCGAATGCTCGATGTGAAGCGCACATCGTCGCTGGCGTGCACCTCTAGGCCGATGCCCAATATTTCTCGTGATGCTGTAGCCGCGGCGCAACGCAGCCTCCGGCCAAAGGTTGAAGCGACGCGCGGCGATCCTTCAACTTACCAGGAGGATCGCCCGCCAGCCAGTGCCTGACATGCACGAATCCGAACAACATCATCGACCTCGGCGACATCAGCGGCGCCTGGCAGGGAAATGATGATGATGATGTCGCTTTGGATGAGACTATTTCAACGCGTAATCGGTCATTCGCATTTCAATTGTCAGATCGTCCACGGTCACTGAAGTTGCAGGCAATCGTTTAAATGGGGAAACATCGCTGAGAATTTAGCGCACATGAAAAGTGCTTACGGCATAAACATTCCTCAGACGCTTCAAGAAGTATCCGACCCGAAACGAGTCGCACTGCTTGTTTATGACATGCAGGTCGGCATTTTGAGTCAGATCAAAAACCCGGAGCAAATCACGCGACAAGTTCTCAGAGTGCTGAGCGCCGCCCGCCATGCTGGAGTCCGCGTCTTCTTTTCGCGGCATCTTTCGTTGCCAAAAGAACTCATGGGCATGTTTCAGTTCCGCATGGCCATGGCTTGGCAACGGACGGATTCGCCTGAACAGGTGAAGCCCTGGTTCTTGCGCGACAACCCTTCCTTTCAAATTATTCCGGAGTTGGCGCCGCGTCCGACTGAAGACGTGTTCGACAAATTGACGATGTCGGCTTTTGAAGGGACATGGCTCGACTTCGCTTTGCGAGATTGCGGCATCAACGCCTTCATCATCGTCGGTGTAGCGACAGAGATTGGGATCGAACCGACAGCACGCCACGGAGCCGACCTAGGCTACATTCCAGTCGTTGTGACTGATGCCTGCGGCGCCGGCGACGAACAAGCCGCGAGGCGTTCGATCGAAAGCTTAAAGTTTGCGGGCGATGCCTTGATTACAGATACCGAGGTGATTTGCGACGTCCTCAGGAAGCAATCTGGCGTTTGCAACGCGTGAAGCATCACTCGATGCGCGGCAAGAACTCTTCGCGGACGATCCGCTGGCGTCGAAGCTGTGAATTTCCATCGCGTTGACCCACCAATCGATTTTGCCGCGAACACCTTCTTTCCCGCGGGTTTCCGGCGAACCGCCACCGGCGCTGTATGCTTCCACGCTGACGACATTGTCATCGTAAAGCGTGTCGAGCGCTTCGTACCAGGCTTGTTTGCGAACCAACTCCACCACTTTTTTTGCAACTTCTTCAGTATTCATTTTTCCTCCTTCGTTTCGATCGAGAATTACCTGTTTACGAATGTTTCCAATTTCTCGAGCACACTGTTCCAACCTTGTTTGTGATCGTCGCGTGACGCTTCGTTCGGAAGTTTTTCGTGAGTCAGGCGGAGCTCGGTCCCGCCCTCGCGATCGAACAACTCTATCGTGACGATACTGCTGTGGTTTTTCCAATCTTCATCCTCTTCCAACTGCCAGGTGAACGCGATCTTCTTGCCGGGCTGTAGCTCGCGGTATTCGCCGGCTATGGTTACCTCTTTACCTTCCGGGTCCGTGCAGTCCCAACGGAACTGGCCCCCTACCCGCACGTCGGCGATCAAATTACGAGTCTGAACATTTTCCGGACCGAACCATTGTCTTAACTGCTCCTGATCCGTCCACGCCGCGTAGACGCGATCTCGCGACGCGTTAATGAAACGTTTGATTTCCAGCGAGAGCTTTCGCGCTTCAGCCATAGATTCTCGTTTGTCGATAAAAATTTGTTGTTTAACGTCGGCGCGGCTGCGCGATCACGTGGTGTCGTCGCCCGCTTGCCCGGCTGCGCGGCCTCGGCGGACCTGTTCGAGGACCTTGGCGGAGGCTTCGTCGTTGCCGTACTCGTCGTGCCACCTCCACCACTCGTACGGCGACGTCTGAGGATAGCCCTTCGGCGAGTCCTCCCACTCCTCCTGACGCCCGAGGGGAGTGATGTCGAGGTAGTTCCAAGTGTTCCCCATCTGCTCGTCACCGCGGCTG